>ENA-UOOR01001284-UOOR01001284.1-fermentation-metagenome-genome-assembly--contig:-NODE-1284-length-30427-cov-26.270446_pt1 | contig 30427 bp, 31 predicted proteins | sample MGYA00245780_ERZ724029 | MGnify/ENA primary metagenome ERZ724029 (study PRJEB28704, sample SAMN03018315) | fermentation metagenome | biome: anthropogenic terrestrial biome; feature: soil... | reverse complement strand
ATTGTAATCAGAAATAAAAATTTAAAGGCTGAAGTAATAAAAAAGCCATTCTACTCAAAGAAATATAGAAAGATGCCCTAACCCCATTTTTCAGAGTGTTTTTTCTGAAAAATGGCTGGTAGGTCATTCGCAACGAATTCCCAAAATATGCGACCGAAGGAAGCAAATATTTTGGTGAATGAGACTGTGAGATGAAATTGTTAGAATTAAAAAATTTATATTGGGTATTTATAATATTATCTAAAAATATTTATCACGGAGGGAATTATGAAACTATTGGAAGATTTAAAATATGTCGAATCACATGAATGGGTGAGAGTGGAAGGAAACAAGGCATATATAGGAATTACGGATTATGCGCAGGATAAATTAGGAGATATTGTATATGTGGAAGTGCCTGAGGCAGGAACTGTAGTTGAAGCAGGAGACCAATTTGTTGTACTTGAATCGGTTAAGGCAGCCTCTGATGTATATGCTCCTGTTTCAGGGACGGTAGTGGAAGTAAATGAAGAGCTGGAGGATAATCCGGCATTAATCAATGAATCAGCATATGATGCGTGGATAGTGGCTATAGATATGAGCATGCCTACCGAAGCGGACAGTTTGCTGTCTTCTGAAGAATACGAAGAAATATGTGAATAAAGGAGTTGTTATGGCAAGGTATATTGGAAACACCAATGATGACCGACAAGATATGTTAAAAGAAATCGGCTGTAAGGATATCAATTCACTGTTTAATGCTGTTCCCGATTCAGTGCTTTTAAAGGAGAAATTAAATATACCGGAAGCTTTGTCGGAAATGGAGCTTATAAAAAGTATAAAATTATTATCCGATAAAAATCTTAATACAGATGAATATGTATGTTTTATGGGTGCGGGTGCATATGACCACTACATACCTTCCGCGATAGACCAACTGATACTCAGACAGGAATTCTATACGGCATATACTCCTTATCAGCCTGAAATCAGTCAAGGGACATTGCAGGCTATATTTGAATATCAGACAATGATTAGCGAATTAACGGGGCTTCCTGTTGCCAATGCTTCCATGTATGACGGGGCGACGGCTTTGGCGGAAGCATGCGTCATGTCCTGCGAAGCAACAAGAAGAAATGAAATATTAATAGCAAATACTGTTCACCCTGAAAGCCGACAGGTTGTAAATACATATGCTAAATTCAAAAATATTATTGTAAAAGAATTAAAATATAATAATGGACAAGTAGACTTAGATGACTTGAATGCAAAGATAAATAAGGATACTGCAGCGGTAATAGTGCAGAGCCCAAATTTTTTCGGCATAATTGAGGATGTTGAAGCAGTTGCCGAAATAACTCACAAAAACAAAAGCCTTTTGACCGTAAGCGCAGACCCTGTTTCACTGTCAATTATAAAAAGTCCCGGGGGGATGGGGGCGGATATTGCTGTGGGCGAAGGGCAATCACTTGGCAATGCACTTAATTTTGGCGGACCATACTTAGGGTTCATGGCTGTTACGGAAAAATTGATGCGAAAGATGCCGGGAAGAATCGTAGGGCAAACTTCAGACAAGGAAGAAAGAAGGGGATTTGTACTTACGCTTCAGACGAGGGAGCAGCATATAAGAAGGGAAAAAGCAACGTCGAATATTTGCTCTAACCAAGCTTTAAATGCGTTGCAGGCAACTATGTATTTAACATTTTTGGGCAAGGAAGGTCTTAAAGAAGTTGCAAAGCTTTGTTTTAACAAATCTCACTATGCATATAATGAATTAATTAAAACAAATAAATTTAAATCCTTGTTTTCAGCTCCATTCTTTAAAGAATTTGCTGTAGCAAGTGAAAAACCGGTAAATGAATTAAATGGAGAACTCCTTGAGAATAATATAATAGGCGGCTACAGCTTAGAAAAGGATTATCCCGAGTTAAAAAATGGATATCTTCTTGCAGTAACAGAAAAGAGAACCAAAGAAGAAATAGATGCATTGGTTAGAAGGGCAGGTGAGTAATATGCAATTAATATTTGAAAAAAGCAAAAGAGGCAGAAAAGCATATTCACTTCCTGAATGCGATGTACCCGAAGTATCAATGGATTTAATAGGCAGCAAGTATTTACGAAATGATGACCCGGAACTTCCTGAGGTAAGCGAGCTTGATGCGGTTCGTCATTTTACGCGAATTTCTCAGAGAAATCATGGTGTTGACTCGGGATTCTACCCCCTTGGCAGCTGTACGATGAAATATAATCCAAAGGTAAACGAAGCAGTGTCAAGATTAGACGGTTTTACAAAAATTCACCCCTATCAGCAGGAAAACACCGTCCAAGGAGCATTGAAATTAATGTATGACCTTGGAAGTATGCTTTCTGAAATAACCGCCATGGAAGAATTCACTCTTCAGCCGGCAGCAGGAGCCCATGGAGAACTGACCGGATTAATGATAATGAAAGCATACCACCAAAACAGAAATGACGAAAAAAGAACAAAAATAATAATTCCTGATTCGGCTCACGGAACAAATCCCGCATCTGCCGCAGTTGCCGGATTTGATGTGGTTGAAGTAAAATCTAATGATAAAGGCTTGGTTGATATAGAAGCATTGAGGGCTGCAGTTGGTGATGACACGGCAGGATTCATGCTTACCAATCCAAATACTTTAGGTTTGTTTGATGAGAATATTTTAGAAATATCTAAAATTGTGCATGAGGCAGGAGGCTTAATGTACTATGACGGAGCCAATGCCAATGCGATTTTAGGCATATCCAGACCCGGAGACATGGGCTTTGACGTAGTTCACTTAAACCTTCATAAAACATTCGGCACTCCTCACGGCGGAGGGGGTCCCGGAGCAGGTCCCGTCGGAGTTAAAAAACATCTTGCGGAGTTTCTGCCGGTGCCTGTTATTTCTAAAAAAGAAGATGAATATTTCATGGATTACGACAGAACGCTGTCAATCGGTAAGATCAAGTACGCTTACGGTAATTTTGGCGTATTGGTCAGAGCATATGCATATATTTTAAGCATGGGTCCCGACGGACTTAAGGAAGTTGCGGAAAATGCCGTATTAAATGCAAACTATGTTGCCAACAAGCTTAAGGACGTATACTTTTTACCGATTGATACGGGGTGCATGCATGAATGTGTGCTGTCAGGATATTGGCAAAAAGAAAAAAATGGAGTATCCACTCTTGATATTGCAAAAAGGCTGCTGGATTTTGGATTTCATCCTCCGACAATTTATTTCCCTCTTATTGTTCATGAAGCAATGATGATTGAGCCTACGGAATGCGAAACAAAAGAAACATTGGATGAATTTATTGCAGCAATGAGGCAAATAGCCGATGAAGCGGAAAATGATCCGGAAATGGTAAAAACAGCTCCCCACACAACTGTTATAAGCAGATTAGACGAAACTACGGCAGCAAGAAAACCGATACTTCGCTACACCAAATAAAGTTAACATAAATAATTATTATGTAAACAAGAGGACATTTTTATATGTGTCCTTTTTCTTCGTATGAAAGTACTTTTAAAACACTTTGAATAATAAATTGACAGCATTAATAATTTTTGATAATCTTATATAAAAATATAGGTAAACAGGAGAAAGAAATGATATTAATAGTTGATTTCGGTGCACAATACAGTCAGCTTATTGCGAGAAGAGTAAGAGAAGCTAATGTTTATTGTGAAATAGTTCCATATACATATACAATTGAACAAATAAGAAGAAAAGCTCCTATGGGTATTATACTTTCAGGAGGACCTGCAAGTGTTTATGTTGAAAATGCTCCAAAAATAGATAAAGAAATATTTAATTTAGGAGTACCTGTTTTAGGTATATGCTACGGCGGTCAATTCATAGCTCAGGAATTCGGAGGCAAAGTAAGAAGAGCTGATTTTAGAGAGTACGGAAGAGTAAAGCTTAAAATACTTACCGATGACAAATTATTCAGAAACATTGACCAGAATACCCTATGCTGGATGAGTCATACGGATTTCATTGAAATTGCCCCGGAGGGATTTGAAATAACTGCAAGCTCTGAGTCCTGTCCTGTTTGTGCCGTGAGAAATGAAGAAAAGAAAATTTATGCGGTTCAGTTCCATCCTGAAGTTGAACATACCGAAAAAGGAAGAGAAATAATAAATAATTTTCTTTTCAATGTATGTGAAATAAATAAGGACTGGAATATGGGAAGCTATGCTAAGGATTCTATTGAAAGAATAAAAAATCAGGTTGGAGACAAAAAAGCACTTTGCGCCTTGTCCGGCGGAGTTGATTCATCCGTTGCAGCGGTAATGGTTCACAAAGCAATAGGCTCAAATTTAATTTGCGTATTTGTTGATCATGGTCTTTTAAGAAAGGATGAAGGAGATCAGGTAGAGAAAGTATTCAAAGAAAAATTCAACATGAACTTAATCCGTGTTAATGCTCAGGAAAGATTCTTAGGTAAATTAGCGGGAGTAACCGAACCTGAGACAAAACGAAAGATAATTGGCAATGAATTCATTCGCGTATTTGAAGAAGAAAAACAAAAGCTTAAAAACGAATTCGGGCACATTGACTATCTTGTTCAGGGTACAATTTACCCTGATGTTATTGAAAGCGGAACAGCAACAGCTTCGGTAATCAAAAGCCATCATAACGTGGGAGGACTTCCCGATGATGTCGACTTTGAACTGTTAGAACCCCTTCGTCAATTGTTTAAGGATGAAGTGAGGCAGGTAGGAAGAGAATTGGGAATCCCGGAAGAAATAGTTGAAAGACAGCCCTTCCCCGGGCCGGGTCTTGCAATCCGTGTATTGGGAGAGGTAACCGAAGAAAAACTGAAAATAGTAAGAGAAGCAGACTTTATTTTCAGAGATGAAATAAAAAAAGCAGGTCTTCAAAATAAAATATGGCAGTATTTTGCAGCACTTCCCAACATCAGAAGCGTAGGAGTAATGGGAGACGAAAGAACATATTCCCACACCATAGCCCTGAGAGCAGTAAATTCAACAGACGGCATGACCTCCGACTGGGCAAGAATACCGTATGATGTGCTGGAAAAGGTGTCAAACAGAATAGTAAACGAAGTGGACAATGTGAATAGGATTGTTTATGATATCACATCAAAGCCGCCGGCTACTATTGAGTGGGAATAGACGTCAAAAAGCCTCTGAACCCGGTAAAACAAAGGGTCTTAGAGGCTTAATTTTTATCCGTGGAAGCAGAATGGCAACATTATTCCGATTTTCCCGTAATTTTATCTGTTTTTTGATTAGTTTTAGGATAAAAGAGCTCATTCAACTTGCCGGATACTTCTTCATGCTTATCAGGATATAAGTGGGCGTAACAAAATCGGAATCTTGGAGCGGAATCCCGCTTATTTTTGTTTTATGGTAGCTTAGGAAATGAGATATGCAGCAGCCGCATAATCTCCTTCTCCGACTCAAGAACCCGCTCAGCGACAAAGTCCATAAATGGCTGGTCGTCTTTGTGAGCACTCTCCAGGAGACTGACATATTCCTGACGCAAGATTGGAGGAATGACAGCCGGTATGTAGCCGTCCTGGATGAGAGCTGTATTCATGAGTAGCCTGGAAATTCGACCGTTACCATCGATAAATGGATGGATGAATACAAAACGCTTATGCAGCTGGGCAGCAAATTCTACTGGGTGATATTTATCACGGTCAGAGACCACCCACTGGAACAGTTTCTTCATTTCCGTTTCTATCCGTTCAACCTTGCATACTGCGTATTTTGAACCGGTTATTATTACCGGCTTGGTGCGATACAGACCAGCTGCGTCAGGATCAATATCCTTGTAGAACATCCGGTGCATGGTAATAGCATCGACCTCGCTAATTCGGCGGCTGCTAAGGAGGGTAAACATATAATCATATGCTTGGGCATGACCAAGTGCCTCAAAGGTATCACGGAGAGGCTTCCCACCAATGGTCAATCCATCTTCCAGGAGCACCTTTGTTTCACTTTCCGTGAGGGTATTCCCCTCTATAGCATTACTCGACCAAGTAAGACCAATACGGTAATACCCTCTTATTTCATTCAGTAAATGACCTTCAAAGGGACGCAGTTCATCAATCGCATGCTTGTAATGGTCGACTTTTTCAATTATTTTCATTTATAGACACCACCCTTCGCAAACACTTTTTGAGTGGTTATAATTTTCTCGCGAAACTGACATTTATAATAATCTTCATTGTTCATAAGAAACCTCCAATCATTTAATACTCTACCTTCTCACCATTTGGCAATTCAAAGGTACCTACATATTTACAATCCGATACTTCGGCGATTTTCTTTAGTTCATCAACGGTGAAACTCTCTCGCTTCATTTTCTGGCTGAAGGCCTGCGGACTTCTTCCGAATAGCCTAGCAAGCTCGGACACGCTTATATTCAGTTTTACACATAAAATTTTCAGCTGTTCAGATACTGACATGTAACCACTCCTTTCAGTATTCTCATTATAAACGAAATTATTTAATAAATCAACATAAACATTTCTGTCATATTGAAAAACGTTAAATATTTCATTGACTGCATAAACAGTTACATTTATAATATAAACAAATAGAAATAAAGAGGAGGAAACGATATGAACGCAAAAGAAATTCAAGACGCTTTACTAATTTATGTAATTGTTGAGGATATCATATAATTTAACAGCTTCAAATGAATTTTTTTAAAAAAATAAATTTTGTTGAAATTTCAATAAAGTTTCTATTTTAACCGCTCTGAGGTGCTCAAAAAATGTCATTTCAGGAGCTTTTAACGTCATTTCAGCTATGGTTTTTATATGCATTTCCGGAGGTGCTTTTGAGACCATTCTCCTAATTACTTTTAAGACAGTCTGCTTGATTTAATATATGCACAAGCAGGACAAGTGCCACACTAAGTTAATTTTCACGCGGTATTGCATATTGCGGAAGTATTTTATAAGGGCGCTGCTCTCAGGATAACAAATCGGCTGTAAATTGTAGCAAATTTCATGCGTTCGTCCTCCGGGATAAAGTATAGCTTTTTCTATACAGGAAAAAATGGTATGATAACGATACCGAACGGGATTGTAAAGACCGTTTAAGTGAAGCCGCCCCAAATTGCGATTATCTATATATAAAAGAATTGCAATTATCAAGGGCAACATCAACTACCTTGCTGTCTAACCTCCAGAAACATAATATTATAAAACGCATGGGAGCGCTCGACCGTAATTGCTAACTTCTTTCAATTATATTTTCTCTCCTTGATACCGCTTAATCGGATTGTTGGCTCCGCATAATACATGAACAGCTTGGAGTATCTCATCCTTACGGGCAGCAGCGTCTTCTTGCCGAATATCTACAATAATGTCCTCAACCTCCGGCGTATAACGGAATTTTCCCACTGCCGCACCGCAAAATTCTCCGTCAATCAGTAGGTAATAAAGTGTGTCGGGATATGTGTGATGATATATTTCTTTAAGGATATGTTCATTGGATTTTACAAGAAAATCGTTTCGGTGCATTGCATAAATAGCTTTTGGGATTTCACCGGAATAAGATTGAAGCAAATCGAAATCACCCTTCAATAAATATCCGCCATCCGATTGTATTAATATTTTCTCTGAAGTCAACGCTTCAATTGCCGTCTTAATTTCTTTTGCCGGAAGCTTGTAAAATGATTTTGCCATATCCACATCAAATATTACATTGCGGTATGAAAATCGTTTAATCAATATTTTAAGCGCATCTGTGCGGGAGTATTTCGTCAAGTCTGCATCGGGAAACATCTCGGTAAATTTATACCAGCCGCGGTCCCATTCACCGTCATTTTGGTCCTCATATACAAGAAATGCTTCCTGAAAGCGGTGGAGTACAGGCGTGATTTCCTTTACCAGCATTCCTGTGGATTCCTTCATCTGTTGGATGGTCATAGGTCCTTCGTGCTCAATTAATTCCAAAAGTGCCGATTGCCGCGGGGTTGGTTTTAATAGGGGCTTAATAAATGCGCAAGCAAAAAGCTCCAAGTCCTCCGGCACAATCCAACCGAGATTACCGCCGCAGAACCGTCCCTTAATCAGTTTTCGCTCCATTTGCCTCTCTCGATTGTATTCAATATCGTTAAAATCAGCACGGTATGTCAGGCTCGGCGGATCGCCAAACCCGTTCCAGTAAACATTTTGACCGGGTTGAGTGTCGCGATACAGTACATCGTATTCGTCTTTATCGGCTTTTTTGGTAAGATGCTGCCTCTCCATTCGGAGGGCTATAATATTTTCATATGATAATTTCAGCATAATTAATCCTCACCGATTATTCCGTCCTGACCGGATTTAATGCTGCAATGACTCCGGCTTCCGCTCCTTCGCCCGTTTTAGGATTTTTCGGAGCGTGAACATAATACATAAAGCTTTTTTCTCCGCAGAGATCTTCCGGATTATCGTGGGAACCTTCAACGGCTGCATTTACGACACGGCCTGTAATTATTGCCGTAATGCCCTTATCGGATAAGTCATCATATTTATGGAGCTTACATTCAAAGCTTAAAAAAGCTTCTTTAATTCGCGGAGGCTTGACAACAGATGATTTTTCAATGTTAAGACCGGAGGAAATGACTTCATCGACATCCTCATCATTGCATTTGATTGTCTTTTGACATTCCTCGTAATACTCCGATGACAAAAAGTTTATGCAAAACTCTTTATCTCGTAGTATGTTTTTATATGTATGTGTATTCTGCATAAGTCCTGTCAGTACCGCAAAAAATCCGCCGCTGTCGCCCGAAAATGCGCTCCAGCTATGAAAGCAGGCATTTGTTTTTCCATTTTCGTTGATGGTTGTAATTAAAAACAGTGCCTGAGGAACATTTGATACATACTCATAATGAGAGAAGAAATCATACATTCCCGGCCAATATTCCTTAAAGTGTTCAGGTCGTTTTTCGCCAATTTCATATTTCATAGCATTCACCATTCCTTTATCGTTTTATTAAGCATATCATACGAACGCGACAGCTGTATGTCATGTTTATTTATATTTTTTCGCAATGCTTTCAGCTAAGGCTGCAAATTCGTTTCGTATATCTTCGGGGGATACAATTTCCGCCTTGTCGCCAAATCCCAAGAGCCAGCTAAAAACGTAATCCTTGTTTGTATAATTAAAATCAAGCAATAAGCCCTCGGCTGTTTCTTTGTAGCAATTAAGTCCATATTCTTCTATCAACCGAAATCGCATACTCTTTTCAAACAGAATTTTCATGTTATACGGTTCCGGGAAGGCGTCCTCGCCATTTGCTTTTTCGGCGGGAACAGAGCGAGGGGAGAATTTATTGTCTGTCAGCTGCAAATCCCATAGGCGGTTGAGCTTGAAGCGTCGGAAATCTTTGCGCAATTTACACCATCCGAAAAGATACCATGCATTCCACCGAAACTCGATAAAATACGGTTCAATGCTGCGTCTTATTTCACCCTTGCTGTAATAATAATCAAAGCAGATTACCCTGCTGTCGGAAATAGCTTGTTTGATAAGATCAATTTTCTCCGAAAGACTGTCCTTATAATGGGAGGACAGGTCAATAATTACATTGTCTGTCAGAGATACCACAGCCCTGTTATCCGGTGCAAGTTTATTCATAAGGTTTTCAAAATGAGAGGTTTTTGAAACCGAATCAAGACCCTTGAGTGCAGTCACAAGGTTGCTTAGCTCATCGGCAGTCAGTACGCTTTTATTGATTTTATACCCATCCATAATGGAAATACCGCCGTCTCCGCCCTGCTGTGTTGCAATTGGTATTCCGGCAAGGCACAGCGAATCTATGTCACGCAGAATTGTCCTGCGCGACACCTCAAACCGCTGGGCAAGTGCAGGGGCGGTAGTTTTATCAACTTGTAATAAAATAGTTAGTATTCCAATTAAGCGGTCAATTTTCATATATGGCACCTCTTGAGATAATTATAGCATAACAAGCTTAACGTGACAACGGTATGTCATGTTGAAATTATGATAATTGTAAAATTGCAGTGCATATGTTAAAATATACTTGATATAGTCGCAATGTTGGGCACGTGTAAGCCCGATGAGACAATGTGAAAAGTGGTGTTAAAAGCATTACTTCCATAAGAATTTATAGAACAGATTTTTAGTTAATTATTGTTTATACATGTGTCTATGGTGTTTAAGTTAAAGTCACGGCTGTTTATCTTGAATCCATATAGTAAGAACACCTCCAAATTTGATATAATTCGGGAGGTGTTAATTTATTTTATAAATGAAACAGTATTGCACCCGTTAAATTTCATAAAACGCTTTACACAAGTATTTACTGTATTTTGCAGTTTTTTAGTCTGCTTTACATCGTCCTCGTACCAAATGTTTTTGACAATAAGGGTTTTTGCTTTACGTTCACAGACTGCTTCAACACGTCCGACGAACCTATCTCCATGCAATACAGGCAGGACATATGCACCATATTTACGTTTGATGGCAGGTGTATAGATTTCCCATTTGTAGTCAAAGCCGAACAGTGCTTTGATTAGCTTTCTATCCCATATCAGGCTGTCGAGGGGCGCTATCAGTTCACACCGTGGCGGGAACTCTTTTTCGGATAAAATCGTTTCTAAAATAGCTCTGTCATCATCGCAAATGTAAAGCGGGTCGTTCAATCCATCGACCGTTACCTCGAAAATCAAGCCGTCGTCAAGCAGTTTCTTAAAAGCCGCCGCCCTATCCGCAGATTTTATATTTAATCCGAGCCATGCGTCGCTTGCCCTGTTCCAAAGCAAACCTACCGCACCTATCCTGCGCTTTATATGCCATGCAAGGCGTTCCTCTTCGGTATCGAACGGGAGTGAGGCGTTTAGTATATTCGCCGGTATGTGATCTTTCATAAGGGCATAGCTTTTGTTTGTGCCTGTTTTATGGTGAATAATTAACTCCCCTTGGAAATACATGGATTCCAAAGCAGCACGGGGCAAAGATGTCATTATACCCCAATGCCATTCTATCGTTTCGTCAGTACCGACTTCTGAGGCTGAAATATTACCGCGCTCCTCAATAAGCTGACGAATCAATGGTATTATCCGTTTTACCGCGTCGCCGCCGTGGCTGTCATACGCCTCAGCGTATCCGCCGCTCGTTTTCCTAAAAAGAAATACCGGCAAATCCTCAACGGAAAAGATGGAGAGATTCTTATCAAAGTAATCAATCAACAGGCGGTCTTTGTACAGCAATTCGTCGAGCATTTCCTTGGTATAATTTTTGACTCTCGAGTTGAGCGTTATATCGGCGCTTCTGCCGCATACGTCCACAGGGTCGAACTGTACGCAGCCCGCCTGGCGAACGAAATCAAGTACGCCCTGTTTGCCGGTAAATTTATGTTCACCGAGCAAACCATGCTTTAATAATATGAACTGCCGCGCCTGGCGGTTAGTAAGGGTAATCATCATAACGATACCTCTGTTATTACAAATGTAGTATTTTGCTTGTTCAACTTAACAGTATATAGTATTACTTAATATCCGTCCGTTGCGCCGGATAAGGATAATATGGGTATTCAACATTTTTTATTATCGGTCTAAGTGTTATTATACAAACATTTTAGACATCTTTTCCATTCAAAAATTCTGTAAATAACATAAAAATTATAACATTAAATTAACGAGAAAACAATGTAGAAAAACCGTTTCAAGTAAAGGTAGCATGAAAGAATGAAATTGTACAGGTGTGTGTAGCGGAGATATTTTTCCCGTGGAGAGACAAGACCCATCTTTCGTGAGGAGTAATAGTTACTTCGTCTCTTTTGTTAATAGCTTTTTATAGCTTATATCCATACCAAAGGCGCCGAGAGGTGCTGTGATTATAATAGCTAAAACTGCTACGGACAGAACAATTTTACCACAAGGCAGATTAAGTGACAACGGAACAGAACCTATTGCAGCTTGTACGGTAGCTTTTGGCAGATACGCAATAATACAGAAAAGACGTTCTTTCAAAGACAAAGATGTGCAAAGCAAACAAATAGACACACCCACAGCACGGAAAGCAAGAGCGAGTAAAATCATTCCGAAGGCGGCAAATCCAGCTTCCATTGTGTATTGAATATCTACCGCAGCACCAACTAATACAAACAGGATTACTTCAGCAGCAATCCACAACTTCCCAAACTTTTCCGACAACCTTTTTGATACAAACGCTGTACTTTTCATATTGAGGATACAAGCCATGCTTACAACGGCAAGTAGACCTGAAACGGATACATAAACTTGTAGACGGTTTTCGATAGCCATAAACAGAAAAGAAATACCTAAAACAATAATTACCTTAATACTGTTGCGGACGCAATGTCTGTGAGCATAGGCGGTTTCAAAAAACAGACTCAATAACCATCCAAACACTGCGCCAAGAAGGATTCCAAGAATAATAGAAATCGGTATATTTATAAAATCAAATATATTAGCAGAATTTCCCTGTGCCATACCTATGAATGTTGTAAATAGCACAATTACAAAAATATCATCGCAAGAAGCTCCTGTTATAATAAGTTGAGGAATACTTTTATTGGTACCGTATTTCATATCCATAAGTTGTACCATACGTGGTACAACGACAGCGGGAGAGACTGCACCAAGTACAGCGCCCATTATTGCTGCTTCAATTCTTGTTATTCTAAGAATATGTGGCGCAAATAGAAAAAAAGCGAGAATTTCAAAGCTTGCCGGAACAAATGACATCATAATAGCGGAGCGACCAACTTTTTTTAAATCTGACAGGTTCAGAGAAAACCCCGCTTTTAACAGAATAATAATCAGAGCTATTTGTCGCAAATCAGCAGAAATAGAAATAATAGACGGATCAAGAAAATCCAGAAGATTAGGTCCTAAAACAATACCGGTTATTAACATACCAATAATTCGTGGTAATTTAAGTCTCTGACAGATAGCAGCCATAGCCAGACCGGCAAGAAAAATAAGTGCAAGTGATGTTAACATAATATTTCCTCCTTTGGACGCAAAAAAGCTGATGCTTCCTGCGACAAAAAAATCACAGAAGTCATCAGCTTAAATAAGCGGTTTAGGTTTTCCAAGGGAGAACTTCATTCCCATTGCATATTATATAGTGTTCTTTCGGGTTTGTAAACATATTTTTGATTTTTTTCTTCCATTCAACCTGGCTCGTCAACCTGGCTGCCAACTATCAAACAAACCGACAAACATAATAAAGCTTTTAATGGATACGGTTCGTAAAAGGTGGTATAATTTCATTAAAAGATTAGAATTACGGAGACAGACCTTAAAATGGCTATGCGTTCCAAATCCTTAAAAACCGGAGGGGTTATCCACCATGACATGATTAGCTTTCATTATCCCAACCGTTGGAAATATGACTGTTTTCGTGCGTTAGAGTATTTTGTACATATTGGGCACCCTTATGACAATCGTATGCAAAATGCAGTAAATATAGTGAAAACTGCTTTGAAAAAAGGATATATAAACAAAGGAAAAAGTTATTCGGGTAAGATTCACTTCCCTCTGGAATCGGGTACAAAAGGGAGATTCAATACATACAGAGGATTGCTCATTCTAAAACATTATGACAATGAATCTTATCAAGAGGCTATTCGTTCAGATATTAAAAATATACAGTAGAATATTATCTTGTGTCATGATAAGGGGGATGATATTAGGATATTTTTTTTTATGGAGGACCTTGCTACTTAGCTTATGTGTTATAATCAATTGATGGAAGGAGGTAGTGTAAAGTAGCCTATGAAAAACAAAAAGTAGAAGTAATTTTTATTGACACATTTATGAACAACAAAGTGTTTACGGTCTCTCACAGCAACTAAGGTATGCCCACAATAAGGGCATATAAGGACCAAAGGTGAAGTTACTTGATCGCCTGTACTAAAAGTTTGACCGCAGATTTTACATTGGAATTGGTCTTTACCACCATTGTTGTCGTAAATGTATTGATGAGGAGCACCACATAAAGGGCAGACAGTATCATCAGGAATTGTTTTACCACTACGCCGTTGAACTGGTTTTACAGGCTTAGCGTACTTCCAAAGATAGTATTCAAGTAGAAAACTGTAATCCTGTTTAATGAACTTTTTGATGATGGGAAGATTATCAATTTTAAATTTCTGATAAGCAGGACTATTGGAATCTTCAAAAGCCCATTGCTTTATAGGTATATGTTTTGCGATAAATACAGTTAATTCATAAATTTGATTAAGTAAGTATTGATTATATATGAGTAAATAAGTTATAATTTGAGATATAACAATGACACCTTTTCTTTCTTTATATTTGTTTTGTGGGAACTCAAATTATAACAGAAAATAGGGGTCATTGTTTTTTATTTTATAAAAACTATGTAACCCTTGACAATATAAGGTTTTAAATAAAAGAATATGGGTGTCTTATTGACACTACCGTCTTAAGGAATGAGGGTTAATTATGAAATTAGGATTAAAAAGCGATACCGTTGCACTTGCTGATTATGACCCGGAATGGGAAAGTGTTGCAGCTCAAACTATTGGGCAGCTTTGGATTGTATTCGGTGCAGCAGCAAAGGATATTCAACATATTGGAAGTACGGCAATCAAGGGAATAAAGGCTAAACCGTTAATTGATATTGCGGTATGTGTTACAGGCTTTGAAGATTTAACCGATATTTTTACGCGTCTTGAAGAAATCGGTGTTTATAAGTCAACAAATCAACCATTGACGGGGATTGTTTTATGTTCTGTCAAAAAAGAACGTCATAGCAATACGCTTATGCATGTACATATTGTTGAGTTTGATAGTGTACAATGGCATAATCATATTAACTTCCGGGATTATATGAATAAATTCCCGAAAAAGGCCGCAGAATACGAAACCTTGAAAATAGAATTAGCAGAACAATTTTCAGATAACAGAGATTCCTATACAATAGGTAAAAAAGCATTCATTGAAGAATGCCTTTTTGAAGCTCATATTATTAAAAAAATGCAGCAAAAATTTGATATAAATGCTTTTGAATTTATAAATAAAGGCTGGTCTAAAGATAAAAAGTATTACATTGAAACTTCGGACGATAAACATATGCTTCTGTGTGTGTCTGATATATCAGAAATCGATCGCAAAAAAGTTGAATACAACATGATGGAGCGCGTGTATAAGCTTGGTATTCTCACCCCGCAGCCATTGGAATTCGGTGTGTTGGAAGGTGGTAAGTATTGTTATTATCTGTCAGACTGGCTGGATGGTGAGGATGCTGAAACGGTGTTACAACTCGTGTCTGAAGATAATAACCCAGAGTGTTGAAGGGATAAAATTATGAAGTGTAAACTGATAATTCAATCGTGTACAAAGTTTTTAATGGGACTTATCACAGTTTGCCTACTGTTGTTTTTACCGGCAGGGTCAATTTACTATTGGAATGCGTGGATTTTTATTGGGGTACTATTTGTTCCGATGTTTGCGGCAGGCATCATACTCCTGATGAAATCACCTGATTTACTTGCAAAACGGCTAAATACAAAGGAAAAAGAAATTGAGCAAAAGCAGGTTATTTTATTGTCCTTGTTTATGTTTGTGGGTGGTTTTATAGTTGCGGCATTAGATTTTAGATATAGCTGGAGCAAGCTGCCGGACTGGATAATCATAATGGCAGTAGTAATTTTTTTAATTTCATATGCGCTATATGCGGAAGTTATGAGAGAAAATGCTTATTTATCAAGAACGGTTGAAGTACAGGTAAGCCAAAAAGTGATTTGCACGGGCTTATATGGAATTGTAAGACATCCCATGTACCTGGCAACCATCACTCTGTTTATGTCAATACCGCTTATCCTGGGCTCAGTATATGCTTTTATTATTTTTCTTATTTATCCATTACTTATTACAAAGAGAATTAAGAATGAAGAAGCTGTATTGAAAGAAGGTCTCGACGGATATATAGAATATACCGAAAAAATCAAGTATCGTCTTATCCCGTATATTTGGTAAACGATTAAAAAATGCTTGATTAAATGTTGCAAAATAAAACCATACTATTTATAATTGTTATTACGTATTGCAATATTGTCAGTTGAGAGTGTGGAGGGTGGATGAATGATAGATATATATGGATATACAAGCTTTACCAAAATGGAGCCTATTAAGAAAGGCTGGTCGGGCGATAAGAAGTATTATATTGAAGATTCGGACGGAAATCGCTTGCTGCTCCGTGTTGCTGATATTGCAGAATATGATCGTAAAGAAAAAGAGTTTGAGATTATGAAGAGTATAGCTGCGCTTGAAGTTCCCATGTCACAGCCGGTTCATTTCGGTACTTGTGATAATGGTAAAAGTGTGTATTTGCTGCTGACTTGGTGTAATGGCAAGGATGCTGATGAAGTGCTGCCGTATTTAACTGAAACAGAGCAGTATGTTCTTGGTCTGAAATCCGGAGAAATTCTCAAAAAGATGCACACGATTCCGGCACCCGGAAAACAAGAGGATTGGGCAGTTCGTTTTAATCAAAAAACAAATTATAAGATAAAGAAATATCGTGAATGCGGCTTGCGCTTCGACGGTGACGATAAAATTATTGATTATATAGATAAAAATCGGGTATTGCTTGAAAACCGACCACAGTGCTATCAGCATGGGGACTATCATGTTGGCAATATGATAGTCGATGAAAATGAACTTTCCATCATTGATTTCAATCGCTACGACTTTGGCGACCCATGGGAAGAATTTAACCGTATTGTTTGGAGCGCAGAGGTAAGCCCGCATTTTGCAACTGGGCAGCTAAACGGATATTTCGGTGGACAGCCTCCGCTGGAATTTTTCAAGCTACTTGCATTTTATATCTCAAGCAACATGTTGTCATCTATTTACTGGGCGATTCCTTTCGGTCAGTCTGATATTGATACCATGATGAAACAGTCACAGGATGTACTTCGCTGGTTTGATAATATGAATAATTCTGTTCCAACATGGTATCTTAAAGATTTTTAGGAATGGGTCGGCAGTATTTATTCTCGAAAATGGATATCAAGCCCTTATGATAATTGTATGCAAAATTCTGTAAATATAGTGAAAACTGCTTTGAAAAAAGGATATATAAACAAAGGAAAAAGTTATTCGGGTAAGATTCACTTCCCTCTGGAATCGGGTACAAAAGGGAGATTCAATACATACAGAGGATTGCTCATTCTAAAACATTATGACAATGAATCTTATCAAGAGGCTATTCGTTCAGATATTAAAAATATACAGTAGAATATTATCTTGTGTCATGATAAGGGGGATGATATCAGGATATGTTTTTCTATGGAGGACCTTGCTACTTAGCTTATTGGGATTGGGTAGGGGGATTATAAATATTGAAAATTGAGAATACGTAAGTCTGTGTTATAATCAATTGATGGAAGAATGGAGGAAGAGAAATGAAATATCCGAAGTTATTAGAAAAAGGTGATACCATAGGCATTTGTGCTCCATCAACCGGGGCTCCCGGAGAAGTATTATCTGCACGATTGGATAATGCTATTCGCAACATAAAAGCATTGGGCTTTAATGTAATTGAAACTGCCTCGGTTCGCTGCAGCGAAAAATGTGTAAGCGCAAATAGTAAAACCCGCGCGGATGAATTTATGAGTTTATACGGAAATCCTGATGTGGCAGCTATTATGCCGCCTTGGGGCGGGGAGTTTCTGATGGACATGCTCCCTCACTTAGACTTTGATAAGCTATCTTCTCTTCCTGCCAAATGGATTTGCGGATATTCTGATATGACCACCCTAACCTTTGCATTGACACTTATGAGTGATATTGCTACCGTACATGGTTCGAACCTAATAAATATGGGGTTTGCAAGTATTCACGATTCTGATATGCGAGCATTTGATGTTATGTCCAATTGTGCAACCGAACAAAAAAGTTGGGAAACATGGGGCGGTTACACAAGCTGGGATGATTTTACTCAAGATGTATATAAACTTGATAAGCCATCTTCATGGAAATCTTTTCAGGAAGAAATTAGTGTTTCTTTCAGTGGGATGATGATTGGCGGTTGTATGGATACCATATGCAAATTGCTTGGAACCCGTTTTGCATCGCTCGAAATGTTTTTGAACAAATATAAGCAGCATGGTTTTATATGGACGCTGGAAAGCTGCGAAATGTCTGCACCGGATATTTATCGTACACTATGGCAAATGAGGGAAAGCGGATGGTTTAAATATTGCAGCGGAATTATCATTGGACGTCCGGATGGATATAAGGACAAGCGTGACTTTACATTTATTGATGCTTTGAAACAGGGGCTTGGTACTTTGAACGTGCCGATTCTCTATGATGCAGATATAGGGCATATTCCTCCGCAAATGCAGATTGTTAACGGAGCGATTGGTAAAGTTGATTTTGCTGATGGAAAGGCGACAGTATGGCAGAGCTTCTTAGATTGAAGAGTCAGGCTACAATATTGCAATCCAAAGCCGACTAAAATATGACGTTAACTATGGTTGTAAAACAATATAAAAAGTTCAGATAAAGGAATAAGTGTTATGCAAAACTGCAAACGACGGGGCTGAAAATTTGTGCGGTAAAGTGGACATAGCAATAAACAAAAACTTGTAGGAGGATTTTTTTAATGTATATTTACGAATATGAACGCATTAGTAGTGATTTGAGTGGCTGGGGATTTTCCGGGAACAAGTACGAAACGGAAGAATATAAAACAATTATAAATAAAAGAGCGACGGAAGGCTGGAGATACATTGGGTTTATCCCCGCCTTACAGAGGGGAACCGGCCATATAGGAATTGCCCGGTTTTTTTAAGATGGAGTATGGTTATGGGGAGTAATTCAAGCTTTAGTAAGGAATGAGGATTAATTATGATATTAGGATTAAAACGAGGTATTTTGTTGTTTGGTACAAGTAATGCGGGAAAGTTGAATGCTATGCAAAGACATTTGGCAGGGCTCAATCTAAATATAATCGGTTTGAATGATCTTGATATTAATTTGCCTGATATTGATGAAAGCGGAAATAATCCGCTTGAAAATGCTAAAATCAAAGCCCAGGCTTATTACAAGGCAACCGGCATGCCTGTGTTCTCCTGCGATTCCGGACTTTATATAAAAGAAGCTCCGGATGAGCTTCAACCGGGAATTCATGTTCGTTATATCGGCGGAAATTATCTTGACGACGAAGAAATGATTGAGTATTACGGAAGACTTGCCGAACGATTTGGAGGACAAATGACTGTGCGTTATAAAAATGGTATTTGTCTTGTAAGGAGCAAAACAGAAATATATGAATATATGGGTGATGATATCGCTGGGGAAGAATTTATCATCACATCAAAACCCCATCCACTCAGGACAAAGGGCTTTCCACTTGATAGTCTTTCTGTACATATAAATACAGGAAAATATTATTTTGATTTGGACGAACTTAGGGATCGCTCTAGTATGGATGAGGGTTTCAGAAATTTCTTTATCAGGACGCTTGGATTGGATGATATTAGGTGATAAAGTCGCTGGGTAATGAAATAAAATAATGATTTAAGGGCTATAAGAGATTAGCGTAATAGGCAGGGAAAAATGAAAAAAAGTAATCTTATAATAACAGACCAAAATGAGAATATTATTTTTTGGGGCGATAGGACTTTAAAATATATAAAAAAAGATTTAGTAAAGCCTATTGCATATCCTAATGGAAGCTTTGAAAAAGGCAATATTTTGATTTATATATCCAATACGGGAAGAGATTATTCATTTTTTAATAAGGAGTTTAAAATTCCTTATAATGAAATATATTATGATAAAAGACTATTGGTTATTTCTGCTATATTTAGCGAAGAAATAAGACCGATAATAAAGCAGGATTTTAAATATGAAGGAAAAACCGAAAAATTAATAGACACTATCTATGAAAGAAAATCCATATCAGTAATAAGAAAAGGAAGTAATATCAGAGTTATGGTAGATTATCAGATAATGTCTTTTGATACAACTAAGCATAAAGAAATTGCGATTTTAGCAGATGATAACGGAATAAAATATTTTATGCCTGAAAAATCGAAAGGGAATGGCTTTAATGAGATTTTAGAGAAAAAGGATTTTAATGGATATTGTGACCAAGAAAAGATCAAGAATATGAATCTAAAAAAACTCATTGATTATAATCTGTATGAAGCAATTTTAAGGGGAGAGATTCTAACTAATTTTAAAGATACAAAAGTTTTTATTTCTAAAGAAACTATTGAATTAAATGATACTTTATACAACATAATCTCATTTGATGAGGAAGAAAACCTGATTCAGAACATTATCGATGATAATTTAAAATATAATAAGATATCATGCAAGGAACCTGAAGATAAATACGGCAGTATACAATACAATAGTTTCAGATTGTGGGGAAACGAAGGTAAATTTAGAGAACTGGAAAAACTCCTTCAAAAAGTAAGTGCTACAAATGCAACTATTTTATTGACAGGTGAAAGCGGAACCGGAAAAACATTTTTGGCAAAAGAAATACATAAATGCAGTAAAAGAAAGGATAAACCGTTTGTACATATAAATTGTGCTGCTATAGCTTATCACCTTTTAGAAAGTGAGTTATTCGGTTATGAAGAAGGTGCCTTTACCGGAGCAAAAAAAGGCGGTAAAGAAGGTCTGCTTGATATGGCATTAGGAGGTACGCTGTTTCTGGATGAAATTGGTGAAATACCTCTCACGCTTCAGGGTAAACTGTTGGAATTAATGCAAAGTAAGACGTATTATCGAGTAGGCGGTACAAAAAAACATGAAGCGGATGTAAGATTTATTGCAGCAACAAATAAGGATCTGGCAGAAATGGTAAAGGAGAAGAGTTTCAGAGAAGATCTATATTATAGAATAAATGTATTCCCGATAGAGATCCCTCCGCTCAGAGAAAGAATGGATTGTATACATGCTATAATATCAGACATTCTGCCTGAAATATGTGAAAGGCTTGAGATAGAACCTGTTTTGATAGGATATCAAACCTTAGAGAAAATCAAGGAATACCCATGGCCGGGAAATATACGAGAACTGGAGAATGTATTGGAAAAGGCTGCTATTTTATGTGATAAAAAAATTATACCTCCGGATGACATAGTTTTGCCTGAGTATCATCAATTTGCGTTAAAACCGATGACTTTAAAAGAATTAAAAGAAAATTGCGAAAAGCAGGCAATACGAAATGCGTTAGATTTATTCCATGGAGACAAATCCAAGGCAGCTCAGTATTTAGATATAGGAAGAACTGCTATATTTGATAAGATAAAGAAATATTCCATCATATATGAAAGGATAGAAGAAAGTGATTTTAGATAATATTAAAGATAGAATTGTAAACTTTCGGGGCAAGATAGGTATATATTATATCGATTTGAATAGTGGTGAAAGTTGCTATGCCGGAAATTGCGATGTTTTTCTCGCCTCCGGGTCAGTAAAGATTATAACGCTCTTAGAGGCATTTAAATGGATAGAGGTAGATAAAGCTAAAAAAGACAGCAAATATATTCTCAAAAGGAGCGACTATATAGGGAATAAAGAAAAAAAAATAAAGACGTTCGGTGCTCTGGAATATCTTCATGAAGGTACCGAATTGACCTTGGAAGATTTATATAGCTTAAGTATTTCTGTAAGTGATAACATCGCTTTCAACATATTATTCAGAATGTTTGGGGAGGAAGAAATAAATAAAACTTTGGATATGCTTGGGTTTCCGAAGACCAGACTTCACAGGGCGATTTATGATAGGAAAAAAATAGATGATGGTATAGAGAACTATGTTTCCATAAAAGAAATGGCAAGCTTGTTTTACAGAATGTATAAGGGACAAATCATATCAAACAAAGCAAGCTTTGAAATGCTTGAAATATTGAGAGAACATCAACAAAACAGCATAATACCTTATTACTTTGATGAAGAGCTTCCTATAGCTCATCAGACAGGTATAGATGATAATTTGATTATGGATATGGGCATTATTTATAGCAAAAATCCATTTATTTTATGTATGGCAGCCGAGGACTCTAACACAAGGAATGCAGAAAGTATAATGAGAGACATTACCCTTTTATGCTATAAAAATTCAAATGAATCCGCATAAGCGGACTCAATCCGGATAAATGTAATAAACAGATAAGAATTGTGTAGATTATATGGATGAAAATGCGTAAATTTACACGATTCTTTTTTTAATAATATTGGTACGTAATTTGCTTATATGTTTATTGATATTAATTAAGGTTTATTTAAAAATCATAGGAGGTTTTCAAATGGAAACTGTAAAGAAAAAGTTTAATATGCCTGATACCTTAATTATTGTAGCCGCTGTAGTTTTAGTTATGGCAATATTGTCATGGGTTATACCGTCGGGTACATATGATTATCAAGATCAGGATGTTAACGGAAGAATTAGAAGTGTGGCTATTGATGGAACTTATCATGAGGTTGATAAGTCGGAAGTATCACCTACAGGTTTTTTAGGGTTATTCGCAGCTTTCTATAGAGGCTGTGTTGATGCCGCAGATATTATTTTTGTAATTTTATGCTGTTGTGGTACTTTTGGTGTAATGGTAAAAACGGGAGCCTTTCACTCAGGTATAGGCTCTCTGCTCAGACGGTTAGGTAATAAAGGACTGATATTAGTACCTATACTAATGCTAATTTTTGGTTTAGGTGGCTCTATCTTCGGTATGGCCAGTGAATTCTATGGTTTTTATCCGCTTATTATCGGGTTAGGAATAGCTATGGGTTACGATGCAATGTTTGGCTTTGCGGTTATAGCTTGCGGTGAGTTCGTAGGTTTCATGGCTGCTACATTGAATCCATATACTGTTGGTGTAGCCCAGAATATTTCTCAGGTAGAATTATATTCCGGAACTTGGTTCAGAGCGATTTGTTTTGTTGTATTTATGACAATTTCAATTATCTATGTAATCAGATATGCTAAAAAACTATCTAAAGATCCTAAATTATCAGTTGTTTATGGAGAAAAATCAATCCACGAATTTGCAAAAGGAGATTTGGATTCATATGAATTTACAACAACCGACTTATTGGTAATTATTGATATTGTTATAACATTAGTGATCCTAATGATAGGACTTATGAAATGGGGCTGGGATTATCCTCAGCTATGCGGGTTATTCTTGATCATGTCAATGGTTGCTGCAGGAATCAAAAAATGGTCACCAAACAAATGGTGTGCTGAGTTTATAGACAGTGCAAAAACTGTTGTTTGGGGCTGCATTCTTACCGGTGTTGCTAAGGGTATCGTAGTAGTTATGAATGATGCCATGATCATGGATACAGTTATTTTCCATCTATCGAATTTGTTAAAGAATGCACCAAGCGGAATTTCAGCCCAATTGATGCTTATCGTTCAAACTTTGATAAACTTCTTCATTCCATCAGGCTCAGGTCAAGCAGTTGCTACAATGCCCATCATGGCTCAACTTTCTGATATTATCGGTGTAAGTCGTCAAACAGCAGTACTTGCATTCCAGTTTGGTGATGGTCTGTCAAACATCTTCTGGCCTACGGCGGATATCGTTATTATCTGTGGATTAGGCGGAATCAAACTTGAAAAATGGTATAAATGGTTTACTCCATTGTTCTTGATGTTACTTGCAGCTCAAATGGTTATGCTTCAAATTGCAGTGTTGATAGGATATTGATAGTAAAAATAGATACAGATTTTAATGTCGAGTCTTCAATTTACTAAGTAGTGTAGATTGGGCTCGGCAAATATTACAATATGGAGAATGAAATGGATGTGGATAAAATAATCAAAAAATATAAACTTGATAAGGAAATAATTGAAATAAGAAGACATATTCATCAAAATCCAGAGCTGTCCGAAATGGAAAATGAAACTGCAGAATATATTTGTAAGAAGTTGGATGAGTGGAGTATCGAATATATAAAAGGAATTGCCGACACGGGCGTAGTAGCCATTGTTAGAGGCGGTCAGCCTGGTAATACTGTTGCGCTTAGGGGTGATATGGATGCTTTGCCCATTAATGAAGAAACTAATCTTGATTTTGCATCTATAAACAAAGGCGTAATGCATGCCTGCGGTCATGATTCTCATATTTCGATCCTATTAATTACAGCAAGAATAATAAGCTTGTTAAAAGATGAATTAAAAGGAAATGTAAAGTTTTTCTTTCAGCCTGCAGAAGAAACTATAGGTGGTGCGGAAAGGATGATAAAGGACGGATGCATGGAAAATCCTGAGGTGGATTATGTATTGGGACTGCACGTCGACCCTGCATACGATACAGGTATAGTGGGTATAAAATACGGAAAAATGTATGCTGCATCTGACATGATAGACTTGAACATAAAAGGTAAAAGTGCCCATGGTGCTCATCCAAATGAAGGAATCGATACTATTGCCGTTGCAGCCAATATTATAAATACAGTACAGACAGTAATAAGCAGAAATGTTTCTCCTTTAAATTCTGCAGTATGTACTTTTGGAATGATAAAAGGTGGTACCGTTAGGAATCAAATTGCTGATCATACAAGGCTTGAAGGTATAATCAGAACATTGGATCAAGAAACAAGATTGAGCGTACGTGAAAAAATAAGAGCAATTTGCGAGAACATAGGTAAAGCAATGGGAGCAGAAATAGAATTCAATGTTACTGAAAGCTATAGTCCCCTTATCAATAACGATGAAGTTACTAAAGTGGCAGAACAGAATGCGAAGCTCATTTTCGGTGAGAAAAATGTAATATTGGAAGAATACCCTGATTTGAGTTGTGAGGATTTCTCATATTTCGCAATGAATAAACCCGCATGTTATTTCCATTTGGGTTGCCATAATCCCCAAAATGGTCTTAGGGTAGACTTGCACCATCCTAAATTTACCATTGATGAAAAATGTATGATACTGGGAGTAAAACTTCAAGTTGAAAATGTTATCTCATTGCTTAATAAAGGGGTGTAAATTGAAAATATGTGCAATGAAAAAGGAAATTTGGTTAAATTAGTCGAAATAGACAACGAATTTATTATAAATTTAAAATATGCAACGGCTGATAATTTTACTGGTCAAAAGATATATAATTCGGGTGAATGCTGGATAGATAAACACACTGCAGAAATTTTAATAAAAGCTAAAAATATCTTTAAAGCTGCAGGTTATAGGGTAAAAATCTTGGATGCATATAGACCTATTAGTGCACAAGCTAAGTTTTGGAAAGTAATGCCTAATAATGATTTTGTAGCAAGACCGCCTGAAATGAGTAAGATAAAAAAATTTAGACCAACTCATATGAATGGTCTTTGTGTGGATATAACTTTAACTGATTTAGGCGGAAATGATATAGTTATGCCATCTGAGTTTGATGATATGACTGAAAGAGCTTCATTAAAATGTACAGAAACATCAGAAGAAGGAAGAAAAAATGCGGCATATATGAAAGAAGTTATGGAGAGTGTCGGGTTTTTAGCTTATGAAAAAGAATGGTGGCACTTTTATGATGTAAGTACTGAACCCACACCATTTATGGATTTTCAGATTTAATGGCATGAGCTGCTTTTTTAATCAAAAAATTCCTCAGCTTGAGGAATTTTTTGATGCGGTTCAATTCTACTTCTTAAAAATAACAATTCCTGCAATCATCAGTGCTACACCAATTAGTTTGCTCCATTCAAAGCATATCTTCTCAGTACCGAACAATCCAAACCCTTCAATTGTACAGGAAACCACAAGCTGTGCCAATAAAATTAGCATTGTAGCATATATCGGTCCCAAATCCGATATACTTTTAATAACGGTAAATGTAATGAATGCACCGATGATGCCGCCAAGTAGATATAATTTATTACTTACATTAAATACTGAAAGCAAATTCTCCCGACCGGTAAAATACCACATGCTTATACTTACAGCAAAAGCTGTTATTTGTACCCAACTATTTGTAGCCCACATACTCGATGAATCCATTACACGGGTATTAAAAACACCTTGGACACTCATCAACAATCCTGCCATCAATGCAAAAAAAATGCCGACCATGATAATCCTCCTATTTAGAAGTTGTATTATCGTATAGTATTCCTCAAAAATTTAATCTAAGTAAAATTACTTCGCTATTTATTTGAAAGTATATACTAAAATTATTTTTCAGGTGAAAGTCTTTAAGTTTTTTTAGGAATATTGGTGTCAGGTAAACTTGACATCAGATAGCAATTCTGTTACTATGTGTGTAAGGTATACCTGACACAATTGCAGGAGGCAATACTATGCGAAACAAAGTAAAATGTCTTAGGGAAGAGCGCGGACTGACACAAAAAGAATTAGGAGAGCGTGTCGGAGTTTCACGCCAGGCGATTAATGCGATAGAAACAGGTAAGTTTGATCCCTCGATCTGGCTTGCGTATGATCTGGCACAATTTTTTGGTGTGTCTATTGAGGTGCTGTTTCTGTTTAAGGAGGAAGATAGGAAATGAAAAGTATTTTAAAAGATCCAAAAATTAATGCGGTATGCATAAGTCTGTTTACGGCTTTTTACGGGCTTATCTTTATAGTAACTTCCGGACATGTTGAATTTGAAAGACTTTTATACTACAGCCGGTCGACGGGCATTCATCCGTTCTGGACCTTGTGGAGCAATTTCCTTGCCTCGGGGTATCATGCTTACATCGCCTATGTATTGATTGCGATAACTGTTCTGGTGGTGATTATGCTGATTTTTCGCTGCAAACCGTATGATGAATACCATGTCGATAACCTTATACAATGCCTCACAGTGGCAACGGTACTCACCCTGATAGCTATTGCTGCCTTTTACATTATGATTTTAAGCGATTCAAACGGTATCATTGAAAAATTTACGCTTTTTATTGTCATACATTGGGTAACGGTGGTTCTTGCAGATTTGGTGTATGTGTTCGTATGCAGATGGAGATAGGAGAATGAAGATCATTCTGATACAGCCTAAAATGAATAAACGTCCGATGGATACCGACCTCAAGACCCGAATGTCTCCGTCGCTGGCGCTGCTTACCTTGATGCGGCTTACGCCTGACGTACATGAAGTTGTAATGTTCAATGAAAATGTTGAGAAAATAGATTATAGCTGCGGTGCGGACATAGTCGGCATTACAGTGACACTGGATGTAATGCCGCGCGCCGTACAAATTGCGGAAAAATTCCAACGGCTTGGAATCCCGGTTGTGGCGGGCGGAATACACATTACGAGCAATCCTGATGATTGTATGCAATATTTCAATGCTGTCTGTATTGGAGCAGCCGAGCGTGTGTGGGCACGCATAATCGGCGACGTGGCACATGATAGGCTTCAGCAGGCATATCATGACATGGAAGGCTTTCGGGGACATGAGATTGTCTCTCCGTCATACAACAGTATTGATAAAAGTAAATATCTCTATACTAATGTTATCACCACAAGCCGCGGCTGCCCAAACAGATGTGACTTCTGCTACAATAGCTGTAGGAACAGAATTTATGTTCAACGCCCCATAGAGGATGTGTTTAAAGATATTGAATCGCTTGGAACCCGTCATGTGCTGTTTATTGATGATAATTTTATCGGAGTGCCCTCGTACACCCGTGAACTGCTTAACAGGCTGCGTGGGATGAATTTGAAATGGAGCGCTGCCGTTACCACAAAAATCGCAGACTATCCCGACTTGCTGGACATGATGGCAGAGACGGGCTGCCAAAGCCTTTTCATCGGCTTTGAATCAATTAATAACTCGTCCTTACAAACCGTGAACAAGGAGAATCGATTTGAAAAATATGAAAGACTTGTTGCGGAAATTCACAGCCGCGGTATTATGATCAATGCAAGTATGGTATTCGGCCTGGATGGGGATGAACCGGATGTTTTTAAGCGAACTCTTGATTGGCTGGTAAAAAATAAAATTGAGACGCTGACCTCCCATATTCTCACTCCATATCCGGGTACAGAGCTGTATCGCCGAATGAAGGAAGAAGACCGGATAATTGACTATGATCTGTCAAAATACAACACATCTCATGTGGTGTTTAAGCCTAAGGGAATGACCGGAGAGGAACTATACGAAGGCTACCTTTGGATGTACCGGAAGTTTTATTCTTTTCGCAATATATTGCGCCGTATGCCGGAGCATGAGGCACAGCGGAAATCATATATTTTGTTCAATATATTTTACCGCAAATTTGGCCGGATTATATCTGCATTGGCAAGAATTATCCCTATGCGAGCGTTAGGACGTATGGCAGCACGGATTTCCTATCGGATAAAATAATAGCTTATATTCGATATTTTGCTGATAGATACGGGCTTTTTATTGTCAACGCAAATATTATAAATGGAAAATGCGTAAATTTGTGTTATAATGATTTCGGTAATTAAGAATTTGGCTTAAAATTATTTTATTATGATAAAAGGATTTCAATATGAAAGATTATGACAATATATTTATAGTTATTCCGTCAATTTTGAAGTGGTTTGCAGGTAAAATGGTTTAGGCTGCACAGCATATGAGGTTTTCATGAAGAATAAAAGGTTTTATTATTTGCTTTCAGGAATATTAGTTATGATTTTTGGACTTTTATCAAGAAGGCTGACTTATTATATTCCTGATATTATAAACTTATTTTTGGGCGATGCCCTATGGGCATTAATGATTTACTTTTTAATAAGGTTTGTTTTTATAAAATTATCTGTAAAGAAATCTTTTATTATCAGTGTAACATTTTGTTATGTAATAGAGATTAGTCAATTATATCATGGCGGCTGGATTGATAATATCAGAGGCACCATGATAGGGGGGTTGATATTAGGATATGGTTTTTTATGGAGCGACCTTGCTGCTTATCTTATTGGGATTGGGGCAGGGGTATTGTTAGATTGCCGCTTGTGGCATTTTAAGGTCCGTCCCCAGAATGCCCTATGCAGAAAAAAATAAATATTATTTATGGAGGCTAATATGAAAAATAAAAAATTAGTAATGATTCCCGGACCCACACCTACAGTAAGAACAATAACCGATCAAATGGGAAGAGAAACAGTTGCATTCGGAGATCCTGTATTTGTTAAGGATTTCAGCGAGTTAATAGTTGATTTAAAAGAAATGTGGAGAGTTGAAGGTGAATGCTTTGTTGTAGCCGGCAGCGGCACCATGGCTATGGAAATGGCAATTGCCAATGTTACAAAAAGAGATGATAATGTATTGATAGTATCCAACGGTTTTTTCGGTGACAGGTTTATTGATATTTGTACAAGAAAAGGGCTTAATGCTGATGTATTGTCTGCTGAATGGGGAGATGTTGTTTCTCCTGAAGCTATTGAGAATAAGTTAAAGGAAAGAAATTATGCTGCAATTACCGTTACCCATGTTGATACTTCAACAGGAGCCCGTGCGCCTATAGAAGAGATCGGTGAAGTATTAAAAAAGTTCCCGGAAACTGTATATATAGTTGATGGAGTTGCCGCTACTGCCGGAGAAAGAGAATATGTGGATGATATGAATATTGATATATTGTTTACCGGTTCTCAAAAAGCATTTGGAGTTGCACCGGGGCTTGCTATTGTATGGGCAGGGCAAAAAGCACTGCTTAGGAGAAAATCATTAGGCATAATTCCTGAATACTACATAGATTTTGAAAAGTGGATTCCAATAATGAACGACCCGTCAAAATATTATGCTACTCCGGCTGTAAACATGATTTGGGCTCTTAAAGAATCAGTAAGACTTATAAAAGAAGAAGGAATTGAAGAAAGATACGAGAGACATATCAGAGTATCAAATGCATTTAATGCTTCTCTTGAAGCATTGGGGTTTGAAATATTAGCAAGGAGAGAATATAGATGCTCAACACTTTCAAACGTGCTATATCCTGAAGGAGTAAATGATGCGGAATTCAGAAAGATATTGGCTGAAGAGGGTGCTATGGTAGCAGGAGGACTTGCGGCATATGCAGGTAAAATGTTTAGGATAGGACATATGGGCAATATCGATGACCATACTGTTTACTCAACCATAGCAGCTATTGAAAGAACGTTGATTAGGTTAAAATACAGATATGAAGTAGGAATCGGTCTTAAAACATTGCTGGAAACAATGTAATAGAATTATTAAGAAACTAAGGACAAAATTATGACTAAGGGCTTAAATGTATCAGATTTTAATTTAGATAGCGAAGTTTATAAATTAATAGTTGAGCAGCTTGATGGAGCTGTTGTTACTGATAAAGACGGTCGATATGTTTATGTAACCAAATCATGGGAAGAATATTTTGGTATAACTATATATATTTTAATAGTTTAGCAGCACGGAATGTGCTGCCTTTTTGAAATGGTCAGCTTAAAAGGTGAACAGAATCATGTAAATGAGATTGAGAAACGAGGAAATGAAGGTAAATTAAGTTCTTGGTATTCTTGAAATGCTTAGATAAAAATGATATAATGTGCTTACA
>ENA-UOOR01001283-UOOR01001283.1-fermentation-metagenome-genome-assembly--contig:-NODE-1283-length-30430-cov-170.517202_pt1 | contig 30430 bp, 25 predicted proteins | sample MGYA00245780_ERZ724029 | MGnify/ENA primary metagenome ERZ724029 (study PRJEB28704, sample SAMN03018315) | fermentation metagenome | biome: anthropogenic terrestrial biome; feature: soil... | reverse complement strand
CCAATTCCGCTGCGCTTCATTGGGGGTTATTCATTGTGGCACCCCGCTGGGGTTTTCATACTTTTATGATGTTTTCCTACCCCCAATTCTGCTGCGCTTCATTGGGGTTATTCATTTTGGCACCCCGCTGTGGTTTCCAGACTTTTATGGTGTTTCCCTACCCCCAATTCCGCTGCGCTTCATTGGGGGTTATTCATTGTGTCACCCCGCTGGGGTTCCGGATATCCTGCTGCCTTCCTACCCCCAATTCCGCTGCGCTTCATTGGGGGTTATTCATTGTGGCAGCCCGCTGGGGTTTTCAGACTTTTATGGTGTTTCCCACCCCCAATTCCGCTGCGCTTCATTGGAGGTTATTCATTGTGTCACCCCGCTGGGGTTCTGTACTTATTTCACCACTTTACCCCCAATTGCGCTCTTCTAAATGCTGGTGCATAGATGTAAACTTCATTGGAGGTTATTCATTGTGGACCCCGCTGGGGTTTTCTATTACTTCCCTTACGCTTTCCTCTCAATTGCGCTCTTCTAAATGCTGGTGCATAGATGTAAACTTCATTGGAGGTTGTTCATTGTGGCTCCCACCGGGGTTTAGTGCGGAGTTGATTTTCGAAACGATGCCCTGAGCCTTGGTTGATGAGACGATTGGTGAGACGGTTGGTGAGACGGTTGGTGAGCTTTTGTCGAACCATTGTCGAACCAGTCGTATCTGGCCTTGCCCGGCTTCCCTGATTGCTGTTCCAGCATAAGTGAAAACACGTAAATGTAAATTTTTCTTACCCAATCATCAAACTATATTGGAGGATGGGTGTTTAAAAGGCGCATCTCCACAGTATATTTGCACCCTGCTTGAGTTATCTGATTACTTTTTGCCGGATTTGAGATATATGTGATGGATGTTTCTGTTTGCCCCCCTTCTTTTTTAAGATGTTATTTTTTAAGGTGGGAGGGTTGAAAACAAAAAAATAGTGAGTATATTTGTTACTCATTTCTTAAAATCAGCCTTGTTGGTTATGTGACTGACGGGGCGGAGCTGTAAAGCGAAGCCAGTGATTTATTTTTCCGATAAATATAAAGTGCACAAAATCAACATAATAGAAAACTTGTCAAAATTTGGCACTCCTTGTTTCGCCTGCCACATTTCACCCCTATTTTCATGACCTGAACAAGGTCATTTTTTATGCTGGGAACCCTAATAACTTCTAAAACGCGCATAAAATTGATGGTGAAGTTCTTTCTGAACGCTTCCACCACCTCCTACCTGCGTGACCTTGAATCAGAATTTGGTGAATCTACCAATGGCATCCGCATTGAGCTGAAACGTTTTGAAACCGCCGGCCTGCTCCAAAGTCACTTTGAAGGCAACAAACGCATCTATAAAGCCAATACCAATCACCCACTCTTTAAAGACATCCATAGCCTCCTGCTCAAATACACCGGCATTGATCAGATCATCAACCAGGTCCTCGCACAACTGGGTGGACTGGAGCAAGCCTGGCTGGTGGAAGATTTTGCGAGGGGGAGGGATAGTGATACGATCAGCCTGTTGCTGATTGGTAAAGAGATTAATCAGGAGGCACTTGCAGGATATATTGAAAGGGCTGAGGGGTTGACGGAGCGGAAAATCCGGTACGAGTATCTATTACCTGACGAAGTGTGGAAAGTGGCGAAAGAACATCCGGAAAGGTTATTGTTGTTTGATGATGATAAAAATTAGTGGGAAAAAAATCAGCCAGAAATAAAGGCTCAAATGAAAAAATGTGTGGATTGTACTTTTATTTTTGAGGCATTTATGTGATTCAGCTGGTAAAGAGGGTATTGTGAAAATAGAAGAATATGTATATTTGAGACTAGTGAATAACAATGTAATAAACAGCTAAATAGTGTTTTAATAGATATATTTTAAGTGACACTAAAACAAAAAACAATTGATGGACTCCTTTGGAGTTCCATTGACAATTTCACAAATCAAGCTGTTGCTTTCATTGTAGGAATTATTTTGGCCAGATTACTCACACCGAAAGAGTTCGGGTTGATTGGCATAGTTACTGTTTTTACTGCAATATCTGCAACACTTATTAATAGTGGGTTTAGTCAAGCACTAATCCGGAAACAAGAATGCAGTTCGAAAGATTACTCTACTGTATTTTATTTTAACATCATTGTTTCTATTCTGATTTATTTAATATTGTTCTTTACAGCCCCACTTATAAGTGAATTCTTTCAGGAACCACAGCTAACTTTAATAGTTCAAATAGTTAGTATAGGATTGATAATTGATTCGCTGTCAATAATTCAATTTTCTGTCTTAAATAAACGCATTGATTTCAAACTTCAAACAAAAATTTCTCTTATTTCCTCAATTGTATCCGGTGCGGTAGGGATTGTTTTAGCTTCTTCTGGTTATGGTGTATGGAGTTTAGTTGTTCGCAATCTCACTAGTCAAATAATTCATACTTTATTGTTATGGGTTTGGAATAAATGGAGTCCGACATTGGAGTTTAGTATTGGTTCATTCAAGGATTTATTTTCTTTCGGTTCAAAGCTTTTAGTAAATGGAATAGTTGATACTATTTATAACAACATCTACTATTTAATCATTGGAAAGTACTTTTCTGCTAAAGAACTTGGATTTTATACTAGAGCAGATATGTTTAAGAATTTGCCTTCACAAAATATATTAGGTATTGTCTTCAGAGTCTCATACCCGGTTCTCAGTACAATTCAAAATGATCAGAGTTTATTAAAATCATATTACAAAAAAATGGTCAAGAGTACAATGCTTTTCAGCTTCACTCTGTTATTTAGTATGGCAGCTATTGCTGAACCAATGATTTTGTCACTTTTGGGTAACCAATGGCAACCGTCAGTTGGGTATTTGCAGTTACTATGTTTTGTGGGAATGCTACATCCTCTGCAATCGCTTAATACCAATGTTTTACTGGTGTTAGGCCGATCAGATCTTTTCCTTAAGACTGAAATTATTAAAAAGATACTTGCAGTCCCGACAATTATCATAGGGGTAATCTTTGGAATTAAAGAAATGATAATAGGTATGATTTTAATATCGGTTATTGGATACATTTTGTATAGTCGTTTGTCCGTAAGGTTTATACAATATTCAATAAAAGAACAAATTTTGGATATTTTCCCTAGTTTAATTGTTGGCTTCTCCACAGCTATAGTAGTTTTAGTAATTGATTCTTTCTTGTCAATAGGATACATGGCAAAATTTATTATCGAAGGCAGCATAGCGATTTCTTTAATTATAGTATTATGCGAGATATTTAAATTGGATGCTTATTTATTTGTTAAAAATGAATTAATTTCTAAAATTTCTGCATTAAGGAAAGAATAAACCAAGTTATTGTGTTTTTGAAAAATGTAAAAAAATAGTTTAATATGAAAATAGTCCATATTTCAAATACAGACAGTGGAGGAGCTTTAGAATTACATGCAGCCATGCTTGAAAATGGAATTGATTCTTCGATGATTGTTGCAAAACATGACCTTGGTTACGCTGGCGAAATTTATAAGGTTGGTTTTGTTGACAAAGCCAGGTCAGTTACTAGTAATTTTATTGCAACAATGCTGTTTAATAATCTAAATGAGAGCAGAGGAATGTATTCTTATCCTATGTTGGGTGCAAAATTATCACAACATAAATTGGTACTTCTAGCCGATGTTATTTATCTTCATTTTGTAGCGCATTCATCTTTTTTGTCATTAAAAGGAATTGAACAGTTATTAAAGTTGGGAAAACCCGTTATATTTATTACACGTGATATGTGGCCTATCACCGGAGGCTGTCATTATTTCAGGGATTGTGATAATTATATAACCTCTTGTAGTATTTGTCCTGTATTCAATAATCGGAAAACAATTATAAGTTACCCGGGAAATCAACAAAAGCAAAAATATAGCCTATATAACAAGTATAATAATCTCTTTTTTGTAGGTATCAGTAGCTGGAATACGGATGAAATAAGAAGAGCAAAAGTAACTTCAAAATTGACTCCGATAACTATTCACAATTGTATAGATACAAACATATTTAAGCCGTTAAGTAAAGTTGCAGCAAGGACAATGTTAAATTTACCCTTGAATGATATACTAGTTGGATTTGGAGCTCGCGATATAAATAATCCACTTAAAGGAGGTCAGTTTGCAAAGGAAGCATTAAAAATAATTTCTCAAAAACAAGAAATTAAATTCAAAATTGTAACTTTTGGTAGAAATCAAGGCAACTCCAGGATGTTAGAAAATACAGAACAATTCAATCTTGGTCAATTAATGGATAGATATTCAATGGCCCTATTCTATAATGCTGTTGATGTTTATGTAAATCCAACCCTGGCCGAGGCTTTTGGTAATACTGCCGCCGAATCCTTGTCATGTGGAGTTCCTGTTGTTGGCTTTAAGGTGGGTGGCCTTATGGACATTGTTGATCATAACGTAAATGGTTACCTTGCAGATGTTGACGATACAAAGGATTTGGTTGATGGAATATTGAAATTTATTAGACTTTCAAATAATTTGGAAATCGTAAAGCTTTGTAGACGTAAAGCTGTTGATAATTACAGCCGTAATGTCATTTTTAATAAGCACATGGGTTTGTTAAAGGAAATAACAGAAGGAATGCAACAAGAAAAACAGTTATGAGAATAGTGATTTTAACTACTCAACTCGGTAAAGGACCTGGAGGGAAAGTAGTTGCAAATATTATTTCAGAATTGGCTAGCCAAAATTATAAATTATTGGTAATTTGTTCGGAATGCCATGTAAACACAGCAGTTAATATCAACTTAAAAGTGGTTCCCTTTAAATGGCTTTTTCCCATGAAACTGACCAAATTGTTCATTGTCATGTTTCGTGTTACATTGAGACATCGATACTGGCAGTCTTATGTTTATAGAAATTTTAAAAATGACGTAACGGATTTTAATCCGGATTTTATTTATGCTATTGGGTCTGGTGGAACTCAAGTTGTTTATAATTTAGGATTAGCTATAGCAAAATACTCTAATGTAAGGTTAGCGTTGCATTTACTTGATCCTATTCCAGGCCCCAAGGGCTGGGAGAACTATGAAATTTATCGAAAAAGTCTCATACATACTTTTAAAAAGTCTTTAAAAGAGGCCGACTTAATAACTATGGGAAATCATCATATGCTTGAATACCAACAACGAAATCTTAAGTTTGATATTCTTGGAAAAAGTTTTATTGTTCCTGATCCCGTTGTAAATAAACCGATTAAATTAAGTAGCCTTTCACAAAAATATGTTTTGACATTTTTAGGATCTTTTTATGGAGCCAGGAAGCCAGATAGATTACTTGAAGGATTCTCAGAGTATAATAAAAATAACCCAGAGGCGGAATTGCATATTGTTGGCACAAATAGGATAAATTTAAATCACTTTGATGTATCGGAAGACGCAAAAAAGAAAATATTGTTTCAAGGATTTACCACTAATCTATTGGAAGTTTTTGAAAGGACCCGGGTGCTAATTGATGTTGATGCTGATATTGACGAGGATGTTTTTATTTCAAGCAAACTCAAAGAATATCTAAGTGTAAATAGGATGATTGTGTCTATTACAGGGGAAAATAGCCCTTCAAGACAGTTGTTATCTGGTATTACTAAAAGTGTGATTGTTTCAGATTTTGACAAATTTAAAATCTCAAAGGCAATTGAAAAGGCAATGGATACAAAGTATGACGTAAATCTTTTTGATGATCGGAAATCGGTGCTTGCCTTTTTGAATGTCTCAAGGATTTGTAATGAAATAGTGAAAAATTTTGAAAGGATTTCTAACAAGGATTATGGAACCCAATAACAAAAATACATATTAATATGAACTAATATTCGCATTAATAAAAGACTCAATAGTTATTTTAAAGGACTTTTCTTCTATTAAATTATTCTAATGTTAGGTAATCAGTTAGGACATCAAACGAAATTTAATAAAACTGGCAAAACGAATATTAATATTCTGATGTTCTTTTTTATATGGCCTTTTGGTAGTCTTATATATTCTATCATTAATTATAGATCGTATTTTAGTAAGAATATAGTTTGGTTTTTTACAATTTTTTATGGCTTAGCGATTGTTACAGCTGGTGAAGATCTTGATGCATACAGATATAGTCAATATTTCACAATGATGGCCGAGCATCGTTATTCTTTCAATGATGTTTTTGGGAAATTATATCTTGATAGCACTAAGACGGATATTTATGCTTCACTTTTAATGTATTTCGTCTCAAGGTTTACTTCAAATCCTCAAATGTTTTATGGCTTTGTAGGTTTGGTTTTTGGATATTTTTATTCAAGAAATATATGGATCTTAATAGATAATGAAATTAAAAAAATTTCCTTTATGCAGGGTTTATTATTTGGCGCTTTCTCTTTTATAGTAGCAATTCATTCATTGCAATTCATTCGTTTTAGCACTGCTTCAGTTATATTTTTATATGGTAGCCTTATAGTGATTTTGAAGAATAAGAATTTTGGCTATTTCTGGATTTTACTTACTCCACTTGTACATTTTTCATTCGTATATCCAGCAATATTATTTGTTATCTATAAATATATACCTAAAAAAATTGATTTATATATAGTATTATTTGTTTTTTCAACATTTGTAATCGAAACTAAACTTGGCGTTCTGACAGACCTATTAAATACTTACGTTCCATCATTTTTGCAAGAGAAAGTTGATAGTTATACTAATCCTTTATACGCATCTAGTGTCATTGATTCATTGTACACTTCTAATTGGTATATTGCATACAGATCAGCAATGTTAAGTTACTTGAGCTATGCATATATAGCATACATATATCTACAGGGGAGAAGGATGCTTGTGCTTAATCGTGAGTATTATAATTTATTTTGTTTTATATTGATATTTTATAGCATATCAAATATCCTTGGAATTATTCCATCAATGGATCGCTTTATCAATTTGTCTCTGTACTTTCTTTTTGCTTTTATCATAATTTTTTATAGATTAGGTCCGCGAACTAGTCTATTTAAATTTATAAATTTCATTTCTTTGCCAATCTTGATCGTTTACATTGTAGTAGGAATAAGAATATCAATGGAAACAAGCGGAATAACATTATTTATCGGCAATCCTGTTATTGCGTTAGTTTACAACGAATCAGAACCAATCATAGAAGCTATCAAAAGGTTCATCAACTTTTTGTAATTGAGTAAATTATAAAATAAAATGTTTTAAAGTAAACTATTGTGCCTTCATATAGTTGCGTTTGGTCAAAAATCATCTTTTGTTTGAATAAAGCTGAAGCGAATTCATCTCCCAAAAAAATAATATATCCTGCTGACGAATGTTCATTTACCAATTTTTAAGATTTACCCTTTCCAACCTTCCCGGTTGGCGCACCGGTAGGAAAATTATTGTTTTCGAATCCGATGACTGGGGAAGCATCAGGATGTCATCAAAGGAAGCTTTCAGGAAATTGATTGATTCGGGAATTCCTGTTCAGGATAATCCATATTGCAAATACGATGCACTGGAGAGCAATGCTGATCTTGAAAACCTATTTGAAGTTCTTTCACAATTCAAAGACTTCAAGGGAAATCATCCTGTTTTTACCGGTGTAAATGTAGTGGCAAATCCTGATTTCGAGAGGGTTAAAGCATCAGATTTCCGCCAGTACTTTTATGAACCGTTTACTGAAACATTGAAAAAGTATCCTGTTCATGACAGGGTTTATCAGCTTTGGAAGGAGGGTGTCGAAAAACGTCTTTTTGTGCCACAGTTTCATGGTAGAGAACATATGAATGTACAAAGATGGATGCGTGATCTGAGGTCAGGAAATGCCCATACACGGCTGGCGTTTGATCTGGGGTTATGGGGCATTTATTCATCTTTGATAAAGTCAGATTACCAGGCTGCCTTTGATCTTGAATTTGCTTCGGACCTGGAGTATCAGCATTCTGTTATATCCGAAGGTATTGATTTGTTCAGAGAACTTTATGGTTATCAGCCGAGATTCTTTGTGCCTACAAACGGACCTTTTAATCTGGAATTGGAAGCTACCTTGAAAAGTAAAGGGATTAAATACATTATGCTTGATAAGCTTCAGAAAGAGCCGTTAGGTGATGGTAAATACAAAACGCACATCAGGTATCTTGGAAAGAAGAACAAACATGGGCAAATCTATTTATCACGGAATGGCGGATTTGAACCTTCTCAATATCCTGCACAGGACAATGTAATTGCGTGCCTTAGAAGTATTGATATGGCATTTAAACTTCAGAAGCCTGCTACCATAAGTACGCACCGGGTAAATTATATTGGCTGGCTGCATCCGGAAAACAGGGAGGAGACATTGCGGCAATTGAAGGTGCTTCTGCGTGAAATAATTAAACGTTGGCCAGGGGTTGAGTTTATGACGTCGGATGAGTTGGGGGATTTAATATTAGTTGAAAAAAACTGAGCAATTCTTGTTATTATATGTTTCATGCTAAAGTGATTTAAAAGGGTGGCTTGCAAAATAAAAATCGAGAATTTCATTTTCGTTGTTTTCAAATGTATATAACCATTCTTTTTCGAGTTATAAGTTCACTTAATTTAATTCATTGTTGTAAGGTTCACAATTAAAAACTGATACGATTCAAATAGATAGGATATGTTAAAAAGTATTAGACAAATTCTCACCCGTAACCTCCTCAATATACCAGGCTGGCGTACTAGCCGCAAAATCGTTGTATTAGAAAGTGATGATTGGGGGAGTGTCAGGATGCCATCAAAGGAGGTGTATGACAAGTTTCTATTTTATGGAATTCGGGTGGATAAGGATCCTTATTGCAGATACGATAGTTTGGCAACCTCGGAAGATTTGGAGGCTTTGTTCGAAGTGTTAACTTCTGTTAAAGATATGAATGGTCGTCATGCTCTACTCACAGCAAATACTGTAATAGCTAATCCGGATTTTGAGCAAATTAGAGGCAGTGGATTTAGCCATTATTTTTACGAGCCATTTACCGAAACTTTAAAACGGAGTCCGATTACAGCTGACTCTTTTGAAATATGGAAACAGGGAATGCAAAGCGGTATTTTTCATCCACAATTTCACGGGCGGGAACATTTAAATGTGAAGAAATGGATGCAGCGGTTGCAATCAGATGATTATATGACCCGATTGGCATTTGATCTTGGCACTTTTGGCTTAACACCGGCAGTAGATGCCCGGATTAGAGATAGATACACGGGAGCATTTAATTCTGGGTTGAATAAGGATATAGAATACTACAACTTAATATTAAAAGAAGGATTAAATCTATTTGAAGATGTTTTTGGTTATCGATCGCTATCCTTTATTCCTACTACTTACACCTGGTCGCCTAAGATTGAACCAGAGTTACTAGCTAATGGAGTGCGGTTTTTACAAGGTATGGCCCATCAGAAAATTCCATTGGACGATGACACTACTTTTAATTATAAAAAAAATAATTTTACTGGTTTTCGGAGTACAGCGGGATTAGTTTATATAACCAGAAATGCCTATTTTGAACCCGCGCAAAATCCTGGATTCGATTGGGTCGGGGATTGCCTGAATCGTGTGGAAATTTCATTTCGCTGGCATAAGCCAGCCGTGATCAGTATGCATCGTTTAAATGTCATTGGAGCAATCGATGTCAACAACAGGAAAGTCAACCTGCGTTTACTTAAATCCTTATTAGGCAAGCTAACAAAACGCTGGCCAGATATTGAATTTATGAGTTCGGATAAATTAGGTAATTTGATTTCAAATAATATTGAGTCTTAAAGAAATATCAATTAATGGTTGTTTGTTTTCCACACAGGCCGGGTTCAGGTGGTCCGGGTAGTTTTCAACGTCGCTTTGAAAAAGAATTAATTAAATATGGCTGGCAGGTTATCTATAAGGATGACAAAAGCAAGCTTCAGCCTGATTTGATTTTTGTGGTTGGAGGTACCAGACATATCGGGTGGCTTATAAAAATGAAACTAAAAAGAGTGCCTGTTTTGTTTCGTTTGGATGGCATTTCATGGTTGCACAGAAAGAGGAAGATTGGTTTGAAAAAGTTTTTAAAAGCTGAGTTTGGTAATTTAAATAATAAAATTATTCATGCTTTTATTGCCAATACAGTAGTATATCAGAGTGATTTTGTAAAAAAATGGTGGGATAGAGAAGGATTCAGGATAAGCAATAATACATCCATTATCTATAATGGTGTAGCTCTTGCTCAGAAATCAAAGATTTCTAACGGTGAATTAAATAATCGACTTGTTATTTTGGAAGGGAATATTGATTATTCACCTTATTCAATCAGATTAATAAATGATTTGTCTGTAAAACTTAAGGATATAATCAACATTGAACTGTACGGTAATTTTGAGTTTAATGATAGTACAAAGAAGCTTAGTAATCTGGTAAAGTATTATGGGTATATACAACTCGAAAAGGTATATGAAGTGATGTCTGGTTCGATATATCTCTCGCTCGATATTAATCCTGCTTGTCCAAATACAGTTATAGAGGCCCTTTCATGCGGTGCGCCTGTTGTTTCATTTGATACTGGTTCTTTGAAGGAGTTGGTGCCCACAGGGGCCGGTATAATTGTTCCTTATGGTTCTGACCCTTGGCAACTTGGGTATCCGGATGCAGATGCATTGGCAGAAGCTATAATCCAGATTAAAGGAAACTATAGATTTTATTCAGAAAATGCCAGAAAAGTTGCCAATGACAAATATTCTATTGATTGTATGACTCAGCAATACTATATTTTAATGGAACATTTGATAAAAAAAGCTTAGATGAAACAAAAAATTTGTTGCATATTCAATTATGCTCCTCATTACCGCTCAACTATTTATCAATTACTTGATAAAGAATTTGAATGTGATATGTATTTTGGGAATAACATCAATGCGAATATTAAGAAGCTAGATTTGCATGTCCTTAAGAACGCGCAGGAGTTAAAATCAATATGGTTTTTTAATAAGATTTATTGGATGGTTGGGTCAATTGGTTTGATTTTTAAACCTTATAAGAAATACTTGTTGACTGGTGAGTCGCATTGTATTTCAGACTGGATTATTATAATTATTGCAAAATTACGTAGAAAGAAGATTTATTTTTGGAATCATGGTTGGTATGGTAAAGAGAAAGGGATAAAAGTTCACATAAAGAAATTTCTCTTTTCATTCGTTTCAGGCTTCTTTCTTTATGGTGAGTATGCGAAAAAACTCATGATTGAACAGGGGATTAGTGAGAATAACCTTCATGTTATCTTTAATTCACTGGATTATGAGGTGACGCTGGCAGTAAGAAAAAAGCTATCCAATAGTGTTATTTATACATCGAGATTTAATAATCATGGGCCCGTGTTGTTGTTTATCGGAAGACTTCAACCCGTCAAGAAATTGGATCTGTTGATTTTAGCTATAAAAAGCTTAAAGGCAAAAGGTAGAGAAATTAATTTAGTAATTATTGGCGATGGAGATGAAAAAGAAAGATTAGAAAAACTGGTATGTGTGTATTCTTTAACTCAAAATGTTTGGTTCTATGGCTCATGTTATGATGAAATGGAGATTGGAATGCTGATCTACAATGCAGCCTTATGTGTCTCGCCAGGTAATGTCGGACTGACAGCAATTCATTCCTTATCATACGGGACTCCTGTAATTACACACAATGATTTTAAACATCAAATGCCCGAATTTGAGGCGATAATACCGGGGAAAACAGGTGCTTTTTTCATAGCAAATGATTTGAATTCATTGGAACTTGAGATAGAAAGCTGGTTGGACTCGCATCCTGAAAAAGACCAGAATATCGTTGAAGATTGTTATAAAATTATTGATAATCGATACAATCCTGATTATCAAATCAATGTGATTAAAAATGTTTTAAAAATGAACTAATGAAACTCCGTCACTACCGATTCCCGCACTGTCGGCTATATAGTGAGGGTCGGCTTTTACCTTAGAAAAAATGCGATTTTTTTAAGTGGTATTATCCTTGTATGATATAGGTTTGGATTGAGATTAGTGATAGCAGGTGGAGATTTTTCCAAAGAAGGCGCTTCAGGTTCTAAAAGTTTTTTATAGACTATCAGGGAATCTATGTCAGCTCGATTTTGGGTGAATGCATATGATTGTTTTAAAGGGCTTTCAAATATGATTGCAGATGGAATCAATGGTTTCCTTGTCCCGCTTTTCAACCAGGAAATGTTTGCAGAGAAATTATCATTGCTCATGAATGATCAACAACTTCAGAAACAGATGGGTGAGTCTGCTATCCTTTCCATCAGAAAGTATAGTCCTGAATTGGTAGGTAAACAGTATATGGATTTTCTTTTCAGTAAAAAGCCCGCAGAAGATGATTCAAAATGCTGAAGCTCCACTTGTTAGTATTATTATTCCGGTTTATAATAAAGGGCAATTTCTACATCGGTGTTTTGATAGCTTTTTAAATTCCGGCTTTGCAGAATTGGAAATTATCGTCGTCAATGATGGCAGTACTGATAATGGTGGAGTAATTTGCGATATTTATCAAAGCAAAGATAGCCGGTTTAAAGTAATTCACCAACCCAATGCCGGTGTATCTGCAGCCCGTAACAAAGGATTGGACATCGCAACAGGCAGATGGATATATTTCGCAGATGCGGATGACTGGATTGATAGTGATGTTTTCGATGGTATTGTATCAGCAATCCGCTCATATCCCGATGTCGATTTTATAAGAACCTATTGTCGCGAGATAAATGGTGAATTAGTGCTAAACCCGGATTTGCCGGCTGATATTATGGTTTATACAAGGGATCAGTTTCTCAAGACAGATTTTGTGGCAGGATACATCCATTCAATGTTTGTTCGGAGAGAGGTTGTTGAAAAGCATAATCTCAGGTTATCACACGCCCTTGATTTTATGGAGGATGTGGAATTTATTTTCCGATGTTTGTTAAATTCTAAAAATGTAGTTGTTTATAACAAAGCCTTTTATAACTATTTAACCAACGAAACATCCAGTTCGATAAACCTTGGTTTGAAAAAAGTAACTGACCACCTCACTTCAGCGTCATTAATGAGAAAATATTCACAGTCTTATAAAAGTCCGGCGGTAGATGAACATGTCAAACGTCAGTTGAACCATCAGCTATACTTATACTTTGCTGAAATCAGGCTGGTCAAAGACAAATCAGCCGTTACTGCCCGCAGAATACGTGCTGATCTGTTGTTGTTTATACGTGATACAGACCTGAGGTTGAATGAATTGTCAGGAATAAATCTGATACTACTGGTTATGGGCCTGATTCATATCAGGCTAATTCTTGCACTTCATAGAATCAGGGCCAGTGTGAGTTCGTTAACTGCTTTTTGTTTTCCATGATTACTAAAGTCAGGCAAGTCGTCACACGACATCTTATAAATATCCCCGGCTGGAGGGCCCGGCGCAGGATAGTTGTGATTGAATCCGACGATTGGGGCAGCGTCCGTATGGCCTCGCCGGAAGCTTACAGACATTTTCTGTCATTGGGTTATCCGGTTGATCAGTGTCCGTACAATCGATATGATTTGTTGGAATCGAACAGCGATCTGGAAGCATTGTATGAAGTTCTTGATTCTGTAAAAGATATCAATAGAAGGCCCGCCATTTTAACCGCCAATAGCCTGGTTGCAAATCCTGATTTTGAAAAAATTCAAGCTGATAATTTCACTAATTACTATTATGAATTATTGACCGATACCCTTAGAAGGTATCCAAATCATGACCGGGTTTTTGAATTATATCATCAGGGTATTGAAAACAAGCTGATTAAACCGCAATTTCATGGTCGTGAGCATTTGAATATTGGGCGCTGGATGAAGGCTCTGCAGGATAACGATCAGTTTGCCAAAGAGGCTTTCAGGTTCAACATGTTCAGTGTACACCCTGATAAAATAAATGACAATGGACTTGAGTATATGGAAGCATTGGATTATGATGATGAAGCCCAGTTAAAATCCTTCAATCATATACTTGTTGATGGGGCCGGTATTTTTAAGCAGTTGTGGGGTTATACTTCGACTACATTCATTGCTTCCTGTTATATCTGGCCGGAAGAGGTGGAGCCAATGCTGAGTCAAACAGGCGTAAAGTATTTGCAGGGGACTGTTGTACAAGCCGTTCCAAGGCCTGACAAGCGGTTTGAATATACTCATAAGTACCACTTCCTGGGGCAGCGAAACAAGTTTGGTCAAAGGTATCTGGTCCGGAATGCATTTTTTGAGCCAAGTCATACGCCGTATATTGATAATGTCGGAGAGTGCCTTAAAAGGATTTCTATTGCTTTTAAATGGAATAAACCGGCCATTATCAGTACACATCGTTTGAATTTTATGGGTTCACTCGATCCTGCAAACAGATCCAGGGGGTTAAAAACTCTGGCTGAGTTGTTGAAAAGAATTGTGGCGCAGTGGCCGGATGTGGAATTTTTATCGTCTGATGAATTGGGCGATATTATGAATGGAAATGAATCAAGATAAATGGTTCCTCAAAAACTAAGGATTTTGTTCATTATTCCTTCGCTCGAAGAAGGCGGGGCAGAGCGGGTATTGGTAAATCTTCTAAAGAAATTTGATTTTGATCGATATGAAGTAGATTTGTGTGTTGTAGAGAAAAGGGGGATTTATTTCGGAGAAATTCCGGCACAGGTAAAAGTCTTCACATTATTCAGCAATGAACTTACATGCAAAGTTTTCAATGGATTGCATGTGCGGTACAATTTTAATTTTACTTACCGTTGGCTTGCAAATTGGAAAATCAGCGGTCATTATGATATAGGCATCTCATTCCTCGACAGCGGTTTTACTGATATTCTTTTCTTTTTAAAGTCTAAAATTTCGCGTAAGATCAGTTGGGTGCACTCGAGTTACCAAACCTACCGGAATTTTGAAAAGTTTTATACAGGTGCGTATAAAAAAAGAGTAATAAAACATCGCTACAGCAAATTAGATACCATCGTATTCGTTTCGAACGATTCGAAAATGGAGTTTGAAGGTATTTTTGGTCATTTTCCTTCGATGAAAGTGATTTATAATATGATTGATGCTTCTGGAGTTAGAGATAAGGCGGAAGCCCCCGTCTCAGAGCCTTTTGATCCTAATGTTACTAATATCATTGCCCTTGGCGTCTTACTTCCTGTGAAGGGATACGACAAACTGATCAGGGCTGCGCGATTGCTTAAGGATGATGGAATCAGATTCAGAATCAGAATACTTGGAAACGGTGATCTGGAAAATGAGCTCAGGACCTTGGTTAAAGATCTGGACCTGGAAAATGAAGTCATTTTATCAGGGTTCATTAACAATCCATTTCCATACCTTAAGTTATCTGATATATTCGTTATGACATCGGTTTCGGAAGGTTTACCCACAGCTTTATGCGAAGCCATGATCCTTGGCTTGCCGGCTGTTGTCACCGATTGCAGCGGATGCCGGGAATTGGTGGGGAGCGGACAATATGGAATGATGGTTAAGCAATCTGCAGTAAGTATTTATCGTGGATTAAAGGAAATGATTGCCATGCCTGAGAAGCAGGCATATTTCCGGAAGAAATCGCTGGAAAGGGCTGAAGTATTTAACGATGATGCAATTCTTGAACAGGTGTACGAATTACTTGAATTTAAGCCGACAACTTAATGAAACTGCTTCAGGTTAGTTCTACCCTAAATACTTCGGCCATTGGCCGGATAGCAGAAGAAATTGGTCAAATGGCCATGAAAAGAGGTCATGAGAGTTATGTAGCATACAGTGATATTGGTGCGGGGGGGAGCAAATCGAAAATTATCAAGGTGGGTAATAAGTTGGATTTTTATACCCACGCATTCAAAACAAGGGTGTTTGACCTGCACGGATATGGATCGAAATCATTTACGAAAAAACTCATCAGAAAGATTGAAAGGATTAACCCCGATGTGATAGGCATCCACAATGTTCATGGTTACTACCTGAACATGCGAATATTATTCGATTATCTGAAAGCAGCAAATAAGCCTGTTGTTTATACCTTGCACGATTGCTGGTCGTTTACCGGTCATTGCTGTTACTTTGATTTTGTTGGTTGTGATCGCTGGAAAACCGGTTGCTTTGATTGTCCCAGTAAAAGAGCATATCCTGCGAGTTGGTTTGTGGATCGGTCAAAGGAAAATTATGCTGAAAAGAAGGTTATTTTTAACGGAGTTGAAAATCTGACGCTTGTTACACCATCTGACTGGCTGGCGAAGCTGGTAAAGCAGTCTTTCCTCTCCGGTTATCCTCTGCAGGTAATCAATAATGGGGTAAATACAGATGTTTTTAAGCCTGTTAATCAGCCAGGGGTGCGGGAAAAGTACGGAATCGGAAATAAAAAAATGATCCTTGGTGTTGCCTACATATGGTCCCATCGCAAAGGACTGGATGAGTTCATTAAGCTCAGCAAGTTGCTGCCTTCAGAATATCTCATCTTTTTGGTGGGGCTGAAAACTGAACAGATCAACAGTCTGCCTGATAACATCAGGGGTATTGCACGTACAGAAAATGTTGAAGAACTCGCCGGACTTTATTCGAATGCGGATGTTTTCGTAAATCCAACCTGGCAGGATAACTTTCCGACTACTAACATAGAGGCATTGGCCTGTGGGACACCAGTTATAACTTATAATACAGGAGGGAGTCCTGAAGCTATTGATAAGTTGACGGGTATTGTAGTTGAGAAGGGAGATATTAATGGATTGAAAATAGCAATTGAAACAATAGGTTCTCAAGACCGGAAAACAATAAGGAAAAATTGTCGGGAAAGGGCTTTGAAATTATTTAATAAAGATGACCGGTTTATGGATTATTTGAAGTTGTATGAAGGTTTGGTTAAGTAAAAAACAACGTAGAATAAATGGTGACACGATGAATAAACCCTGTTTTATATTTATTATTAGTATTGTCCGGTAAAATATTTATTAAAGAATGAGATTCTTCACTTCATCCCGCACGTGCGGGATTCTGAATGACAGGCAATTGTCCTCCTTTCGACACAACAATCTGTCATTCAGAGCGAAGCGAAAAACCTCCTGGTTTTTACCTGACAATAGTGATTTATTATTCATAAGCTGAATCAAAAAAGTGCCAAATAAAAAACTTGTTTTACTTTCACCATCATTGGGTCCTGGCGGCTTGCAAAGAGCTATAAGTGTATTGGCTAATTATTTTGCAGAACATGCCAATCGTGAAGTCTATATTATTCTATATGGAATCTCAAAGCAGCAATTCTATCCATTGAATGAGAGAGTTCAGGTTCATACGCCTGACTTTGATTTTAAGAACAAAAAACGCTTTTACTATAGCCTTAAAACCATGCTTTTCATTCGCGGCAAAATAAAAACGCTGAAGCCTGATGCTGTGCTTAGTTTTGGTGAATATTGGAACAGTTTTGTACTGCTATCATTGTTAGGATTGAGTTATCCCGTTTATATTTCTGATCGTTGCCAGCCGGATAAGAGTCTGGGCCGTGTTCACAATTGGTTGAGAAAGGTATTATACCCCATGGCAGCAGAAATAATTTTACAAACCACCACTGCCAGGGATATTTATGCCAAAATCATCCGCCACTCAAATATAGAAGTTATCGGTAATCCTATTCAGGGGTTCGTTTCTTCGGAAGGCATTGATAAAGAGAATATTATACTCAGCGTGGGCCGGTTGATACCTTCAAAACATCACGATCTGTTGATTGATATTTTTCTTGCCTGTTATGAGCCCGGCTGGAAACTGGTGATAGCTGGTGGGGATGTGGTCAATGGAAATGTCTTTAAGCAGCTTAAGGCTAAAGTTGTGGCAATGAATGCTGAGGATAAGATAGAATTAACCGGTAACATTAACCATGTGAACAAGTATTACCAAAAGAGCAAGGTTTTTGCTTTTACCTCAAGTTCCGAAGGTTTTCCCAATGTAATTGGCGAAGCCATGGCAGCGGGGCTCCCGGTAATAGCTTTTGATTGCGTGGCCGGGCCTTCGGATATGATTGATGATGACAAGAATGGGTTTTTAATCCCGCTATTCGATCAGAAATTGTTCGTGAAAAAGCTATCCCTGTTAATGAATAATGAACAATTGCGGATGCAGATGGGTGCGGCAGCCATTGAGTCCATACAAAAGTTTAATCCTGAGCTTATAGGACAGAAATACAATGATTTTTTGTTTAGCACTGAAATTGGATAGTTTCACTTAATTACTGAATTTAACTCAAATAATGATTGCCAGAACTAAAAGTGTTATCACCCGAAACCTTCTTAAAATCCAGGAGCTGGAGGGCCAAGCGGAGGATTGACCTTAGAGGAGTTGGTAAATCAATGTCAGGTGAGGAAAAATTATGAATGAAAATCGGAATCATTTTTAATTTTAATCCGGTTTGGATGGGTGGGATCATTTACATTCAGAACCTTATCAGGATACTCAATTGGCTGGATGATGATGAGATGCCCGAAGTTACTGTATTCTACAGGCCCGATCTTAAAAAATATTTAGACTCCATAGAATACCCATATCTTATACCGGTTGAATGGACCTTCCCTTCAGTAATTAAAGGGACTTTTTATTCATGGTTGAGAGGCAAAAATCTATTTATTGATAAAATTTTGATGGAGTATAAAGACCTGAATGGTGTTTTTCCCGTGATGGATGTGCCTGTAAGATGCCAGCAGCCAATTAAAGTCTTAAGCTGGTATGCCGATCTTCAGCATAAACACTATCCGGACTTTTTTAGCTTACGTAAACGCTTCGAGCGGGATTTGCGCATAAGATTGATGCTGCGAAATATGGATGATCTTGTTGTGTCGAGCGAGGCGGTTGCTAATGATTTCAGAAAGTTTTTTAAGGTCAGGAAATCGCTGAATCTGCATGTTTTTCATTTTAGTTCAGTAGTTGATGATTTCAGCCGTCTGGATTTTGATGAGGTAAGATCAAATTATAATCTTCCTGAAGAATATTTCATGGTATCGAACCAATTCCACCCTCACAAAAATCATGAAGTTATATTAAATGCTTTAACACAATTAAAAAAGTCTGGCGAAATTGTACATATTGCTATGACTGGTCGATTCAGGGAAGCTTCTTTTTCATCCTATATGCAAAAGCTTCATAAAATTATTGATGAAAATAATCTCTCAGGCAATATTAGTCTGTTGGGCCTGATCCCGCGCGATGAGCAATTGCTTTTAATGAAACATGCCAGAGCAATAATTCAGCCCAGTTTGTTTGAGGGGTGGAGCACGGTTATAGAAGATGCCATCTCATTGCAAATTCCGGTTATAGCTTCTTCTTTACCGGTTAACATAGAGCAATTGGGTGAAACCGGAACTTTCTTTGAACCTCATGACGATAAAGAACTTGCGAAAATACTTGCTTCTTTCCCAGAACGAAACATGGATGATGGATTTTATGAGCCTTATCATGAACGAGTACGGAATGCAGCTAAGACTTTTATAAATGTATTTAAAGCCTGCTGAAAAACTCCTGATCGTCTAATACCTCATAAATTAATAACTTGTCTTTTGTGACAGAATTTACTGTTTTGTTTTTTGACAGAATTTACAAGATTTACAGGTTTTATTTTGGTCTGCTGAAAAGCATGGAATGTGGACGTATGGCGAGAAAAATCTTGCATATAACATAACATATGTTGTCATACCATACTGACATCCAAGGATATATTGATTTTCAGCAGGCCCTGTTTAAAGCTGGTTGGATACATTTGATTTTTCAATTGAAATGAACCAAAGAATAGTGCTATTTTTCCAGAAAACCTTGAGTAAACACTCTAAAAACTGAAATCATCATTCTCCACTATGCTTAAATGCCGTTCGAAGCAAGTATTTGTGACTTCGATTAAACTGTGGGATTTAATTGCAGGTAAATAACTGTGAAGAAAATAACCATTCTTAATCAGGATTCCGGCTATCTGATGATTGATCTGGCCAATGCTTTTGATGAAGCAGGTTACGAAGTATCATTGATCACCGGACGTTTGGTGCAGCGGAATACTCCTTTGAATGCATCCATCCGTTTGTATCGTGTGGCGGAATATCGTAAAACCAGTATATTTTCTCAGTTTATTAGCGCGGTTTTTGCCTTTGTTCAGATGATTTATCTCGTTTGGGTAAAGGCAAAAGGCACCCATCTGTTAATTGTAACAAATCCTCTGTTTTCACCTTTGCTTCCTTTTTTTGTCAAAAACAGTTATTCCCTTTTTTTTTACGATATACACATTGAATCTCCGGCAAAATTTCTACCCTTTCGCAATAAATCAATCCTTTCGCGGCTGTGGGTGTGGTTACATAAAAAATGCCTTCATAATGCGACATCAATTTTTACTTTAACGGAGGGTATGAAAACTCACCTGGAAGCCTTTGTTCACAACAAAATGGTTTCCGTTGTTCCTGTCTGGACGGATAGTAATTATCTGAAGCCTGTCCCGAAAGAAAAAAATGCATTTGTACTTGCAAATAAACTGGAGGATAAATTTATTGTCATGTACTCCGGAAACCTGGGATTAGGTAATGGTTTAGAGGTATTACTTGAAGCAGCTAAGAAGGTAAAAAATCCCAAAGTACAGATCTTAATTGTGGGTGAAGGCACCGGGAAAGGCAGCCTTCAGAAAAAGGCAAAAGAGCTGATATTGCCGAATGTAAGATTTTTGGAATGGCAGCCAACGGAGATGTTGCCATTTTCTCTGGCTGCTGCAGATATTGCGGTGGCCACTTTGTCGAGTTTAAAAGAAGGCAACTCAATCCCCAGTAAATTTTTCAACTATCTGGCAGTTGGCGCACCAATACTTGGTTTGGCTCCTGAGTCATCCGATTTGGCCAATCTAATTGCTAAATACGATGTGGGTCGTAACTTCTCCAATCCTCAGGTAGAGGAATTAATTGATTTTATTGAATTAATGACAGAAGATAGCCACCGAATGTATTACAGCGATCAATCCCTGAAGGCGGCTAAAGATTTTACAAAAGAAAACGCACAATTGCTTATTAGAAATTTGAACTGTAATTAAATTTTTCCGGGTCAAGGAAATCAAGGATTTTTTCTGTTTAACACTGAAACCGCATAGCCGCACTTAACTGCTCAATTTTAACTCAAACAATGATTGCCCGCACCAAAAGCATCATCACCCGAAACCTTCTTAATATTCCCGGTTGGCGTACAAAACGGAAAATTGTCGTGATTGAGTCAGACGATTGGGGAAGCATCCGCATGGATTCGCCGGAAGCGTACCGACATTTTCTCTCTTTGGGCTACCCGGTGGATCAATGTCCTTACAATCGCTACGATATGCTGGAGTCCAATACTGATTTGGAAATGCTTTTTGAAGTGCTTGATTCAGTGAGAGATATTCATGGCAGGCCGGCCATGCTTACAGCGAATAGTCTGGTGGCCAATCCTGACTTCGAAAAAATCGAGGCAGATAATTTTGCCAACTACCATTATCAAATATTTACCGAAACCCTGAAAAGGTATCCCAATCATGACCGGGTTTTTGATTTGTATCATGAAGGCATTGATAATAAGATAGTTAAGCTTCAGTTTCATGGTCGGGAACATTTAAATGTAGGCAGGTGGATGCAGGCGTTGCGCGACGGGGAAGAGCATACCATAGAAGCATTTAAACACCATATGTTTAGCGTGCATGCGAAAAAACCCTATGACAATGGGCTGGAATATATGGAAGCAATGGATTATGACACTAAGGAGCAATTAATGTCATTTGAATCCATTCTGGACGAAGGTGCCGGTATTTTTGAGCAATTATGGGGGTATAGATCTGCTTCCTTTATTGCTTCCTGCTATATCTGGCCAACAGAAATAGAAACCATACTGAAAGATAAAGGGGTCAATTATATACAAGGAGTAGTGGCTCATGCAGTACCTGCTTCCGAAAAGTTTAAGTATAAATACAAATACCATTTCCAGGGAACCCGAAATGCGCATGGTCAGCGGTACATTGTTAGAAATGCCTTCTTTGAGCCAAGCCATACTCCGGAAGATGACAATATTGGACAGTGCCTGAAGCGCATTGATATTGCTTTTAAGTGGAATAAACCCGCGGTTATATCCACGCACCGGCTTAACTTTATGGGTGGACTTGATCCCTTAAACCGTGAACGTGGTTTGAAACAACTCAGCAGCTTGCTGAAGCAAATAATGAAACGCTGGCCCTCAGTGGAATTTATGTCCACTGATCAGTTGGGCGATACTATGGAAGGGTTGCATCAATGAGTTCTTCCCGCACAAAAGTATTGTTTCTTATTCATTCCCTGGAAGAGGGGGGCGCAGAGCGTGTATTGACCAATATGTTGAAAATGTTCGATTTTACACGGTTTGAAGTACATTTGTGTGTGGTAGAAAACCGGGGCATTTATTTTAAGGAAGTGCCGCAGCAGGTAAAAGTGATCCGGCTGTTTAATCATATTCTGTTTTCGCGGTTATTGATAAAATTGCATGTTAAATTTAATCTTAATCTGTATCTCCGCTTAGTGGTAAATGCGCAGGTGCGGGAACATTACGATGTTGGGATATCATTTCTGGACAGTGCCTATACCGACTTTTTGTTTTTCTTAGGGAAAAAAGTAAAACGGAAGATTACCTGGGTACATTCAAGTTATAAGACTTACAGCAACTTTGGGCGGTTCTATAAAGGGGCATATAAAAAGAGAATTACCCGCCACCGGTATGGTAAGCTCGATGACATAGTATTTGTATCCAATGACAGCCGGCGTGAATTTGAGGAGATTTTTGGCCGCATGCGTTCAACCCATGTTATTCTTAATCTGTTAAATATCGAAGAAATACATACACGTTCTGATATGGAATTGGATGTTTCTTTCGATTCTAAGGTGACCAATATTGTGGCAGTTGGCGTATTGTTGCCGGTGAAGGGATACGATAAGCTGATTCAGGCAGCCATGTTGTTAAAAGAAGAAAACCTTAAATTTAAAATCCGGATTTTAGGCAATGGTTATCTGGAGGAAAGTCTGCATGCACTCATTCGCGATTTGGGTCTGGAGGATGAAGTTGAACTGTGTGGCTTCCGGTTTAATCCTTATCCCTATATGAAAGAGTCAGATGTGTTTGTCATGACCTCGATTTCAGAGGGCTGGCCCACCGCTTTGTGTGAAGCTATAGTACTGGAGTTGCCTGTAGTGGTTACCGATTGCAGCGGTTGCCGCGAACTGGTGGCCAATGGTGAATATGGTATTATGGTACAGCAGTCAGCGGTCGCCATTGCCGAAGGATTGAAACAACTGATCGAAAAACCGGAGAAACTACAATACTACCAAAAGCGCTCCGCTGCCCGGAAGCTGATTTTTGATGATGAAGTTATTCTGCAGCAGGTATATGATTTGATTGAAGGCAAAGCTAAGTTGCCATGAAAATACTGCAAATAAGCCCTACGCTGAATACCGGGGCCATTGGCCGGATTGCAGAGGAGATAGGGCAACACCTGCAATCTCAGGGACATCAGAGCTATATAGGTTACAGTGATCTTGGGAAAAATGGGACACAATCTGAGGCCATCAAAATTGGCAGTAAAGATGATTTTTATGCACATGCATTATTGACCAGAACCCTGGATCTGCATGCCTATGGTTCCGGGCCTTCTACCCTTAAATTTATAAAGACCATTAAATCAATTGATCCCGATGTAATTCATATTCACAATGTGCATGGGTACTACCTGCATATGAAGCTATTGTTTGATTATCTGAAACAAGCCGGTAAGCCTGTCGTTTATACCCTTCACGATTGCTGGTCGTTTACCGGCCATTGCAGTTATTTTGATATTGTGGGGTGTGATAAATGGAAAACCGGTTGCTTTGACTGTCCCAGCAAAAGAGCCTATCCTGCAAGCTGGTTTGTTGACCGTTCAAGAAAAAACTATGCGGAGAAAAAAGTCATTTTTAATGGGGTGAAGAATCTTACGCTGGTAACCCCTTCCGCCTGGCTGGCTGGCCTGGTAAAGCAATCTTTTTTAAGTAGTTATCCCGTAAAGGTGATTAATAATGGAGTAAATACTGCCGTTTTTAAGCCAATGCCTTCTGCCGCCGTTGGGGAAAAATATGGATTTGGCGATAAAAAGTTGATCCTTGGCGTAGCGTACATCTGGGCGCCCCGAAAGGGACTCAACGATTTTATTGCATTGAGTAAGATTCTGGGAGAAGAATATCAGATTTTTCTTGTCGGACTGGATCAGAAACAACAAGACAAGCTGCCGGAAAACATCCGCGGCATTGCCCGCACCGAAAATGTAGAAGAACTGGCGGCATTATACTCCGCTGCTGATGTGTTTGTTAATCCAACCTGGCAGGATAATTTTCCAACTACCAATCTGGAAGCCCTGGCCTGTGGTACGCCGGTGATTACCTACAATACCGGAGGGAGCCCGGAAGCGGTGGATGCGCATACAGGGGCGGTTGTTAATAAAGGAGATATTGACGGACTGATGAGAGCAATCCATAATATTTTGGCTCAGCCCAGAGAACAAATGAGCGAAGCTTGCCGTCAAAGGGCATTAAATCTATACAAAAAGGAGGATGCAAATGGCAGTTATCTGAAGCTGTATGAGGAGATGATTGGTTTTTAGTCTTTAGTCTTTGGTCTTTGGTCTTTGGTCTTTAGTCTTTGGTATTTAGTCTTTGGCCTTTGGTCATTAGTCTTTGGTCTTTGGTCTTTGGTCTTTGGTCCGCTCAATTGGTTTTTTTTAATTTTTTAATTGCTTTAGTACTTTCTTTGAAATTTTCGCTAACCGAGCACAACTCAAAGGCGAAAAGCTTCTATAAAGCCTAATCTCATAAGGCACACCGCCAACGAATAATAGTCAACATCTAAAGACCAACATCATGCGCGACTTCCGTAACCTGGCCGTCTGGCAGAAATCAGTAGAATTTGCGAAAGAGATCTATCGGATTACAGAACAATTCCCTGGCAAAGAAAGGTATGGTCTATGCAGTCAGTTGCAACGTGCAGCGGTTTCCATTCCTTCCAGTATTGCAGAAGGTTCATCCCGAAGAACTTCAATTGACTTTGCCCGTTTTCTGGACATTGCAATAGGATCGGCCTTTGAAGTAGAAACCCAACTCATCATCTCTAATCAAATTGGTTACCTTGAAAAAGAAACTTTCGAAAAACTATTGGCAGAACTTGCCATTATTCAAAAACAAACTAATAGGTTACGTACTGCAATATTAGAGCCACCGCTCTCCAAAGGTTAACTGGACTTTGGTCTTTGGTGGGGGAGTTAGTAAGTATAGATAGTTAGTCTTTGGACTTTAGTCTTTGGACTTTGGTGCCGGAGTCGGTAAATTTAGGTCTTTAGTCTTTGGTCTTTGGTGCCGGAGTCGGTAAATTTAGGTCTTAGTCTTTGTTCTTTAGTGAGGGAGTTAGTAAGTATAGATAGTTAGTCTTTGGTCTTTGGTGCCGGAGTCGGTAAATTTAGGTCTTTAGTCTTTGGTCTTTGGTGAGGGAGTTAGTGAGTTTAGATAGTTAGTCATTAGTCTTTGGTTTTTGGTTCACTCGAGTTTTAATTGCTTTAGTACTGCCTTTGAAATTATTGCTAACCGAACACTACCCAAAGACGAAAAGCTATTTAGAAAGCCCAACCTAATAAGACACACCTCCAAAGACTAATATCCAAAGACCAAAGACCAACCGCCAAAGATCAACCGCCAAAGACCAACCGCCAAAAACTATCATCATGCTCTTCAAACTAAAAAAAACCATAATCAGTCATTTGCAGAACCTGCCGGGTTGGCGTACCCGCAAGAAGATTGTGGTGATTGAATCGGATGACTGGGGAAGCATACGCATGCCATCCCGTGTGGTTTATGATAAACTTTTAAAGGAAGGTTATGCGGTGGATCTGGATCCGTTTATGAAGGTTGACAACCTCGCCACCGAAGAGGACCTTTCCCTGCTTTTTGAAGTGTTGTCTTCCACAAAGGACAGCAATGGGCGGTCTGTGGTTATAACTGCAAATACCATTGTTGCCAATCCGGATTTTGATAAGATCAGGGCAGCTGATTTTAGGGAATATTTCTATGAGCCATTCACAACTACCTTAAAACGTTATCCGGATCATACCAATAGTTTTAAATTGTGGAAAGAAGGCATAGCTGCCGGCGTTTTTCATCCCCAGTTTCACGGGCGGGAGCACCTGAATGTTGATCGCTGGTTGCTTGGCTTACAGCAAAATGATAAAATGTTGCGTCATGCATTCGATCACAACATGATCAGCATTAGCTCTGAACCAAATGAGATGCGGTTTGGTTATATGGAAGCCCTGGATCATTTTTCACCGGAAGAAAAAGAGACAAAACCACAGGTAATTCAAGAAGGATTAAAATTATTTAAGGAGATTTTTGGTTATGATTCCCGCTCTTTTATTGCCTGTTGTTATGTTTGGGACAAAGAAATCGAAAGCGTACTTCACCAGGGTGGGGTGAAATACATTCAGGGGGTGGTTCAGCAACTGAGTCCAGCCATGGAAAACGGGAAACATTATTTTAAAAAGTCCCTTCATTATATCGGGCAGGAAAATGCACAGAATCAGCTTTACCTTACGCGCAATGCCTATTTTGAACCGGCTTTAATGGGGCCCGATACCGATCATATTGGCTATTGCCTGCAACGTATGAGCGCAGCCTTCAGGATGAATAAACCGGCCATTATTGCCTCCCACCGGTTGAATTACATGGGAAGCATTCATCCCGAAAACAGGGATCAAAATCTAAAATTGCTGAAAAATTTATTGAATGAAATAGTTAAAAGATGGCCTGAGGTGGAATTTATGACCTCCGATGAGTTGGGGGCATACATACAAACAGACGATCTGAATTCCCGGAGTTTATAACCTTAATTCTTTAAGTTATGAGATTGCCATTTCAGGGTGCCAGATTAAAACCAATCATCGTAGGAACGATGAAATATTCCCCTTTCATCACCCGAATGTTGCCCATTGCTGCGGGAGGTACGGCAAGTGCCCGCTATTGTTATGCAGTCTGGATGCGGCATTTGTTGTTGCTCGCAAAATTTAATGGAGGCAAAATACCGGCACAGGTGGCTGAAATTGGACCCGGAGATTCTCTGGGTGTAGGGCTGGCCGCGTTATTGTCAGGGGTGCAAAGCTATTTTGCCCTGGAGGCCATTGAATATTGGAATACCGAACGGAATTTGAAGGTATTTGATGAACTTGTCACATTATTTCAGAAAAAAGAAGCTATTCCCGGAAATGGTGAATTTCCTTTACTTAAACCGGTACTGGAGGATCATTCTTTCCCACATAACATTCTTACAGATCAGTTATTAAAGGAAGCTTTGAGTCCGGAACGTCTTCAAATGATTCGGAAAGAATTGCAAAGTCCGACTAGCCATCGGAATGAATTTATTCAATATAAAGTTCCCTGGCATGGTGAGGATGTTATCGTTCCATATGCCATTGATTTTATATTTTCGCATGTGGTCTTGCAGCATATTGATGAAATTGAGGAGGCAGCCGTTACCATGGATCATTGGCTAAAACCGGGTGGTTTTGTTTCGCATATTATCGATTATCGGTCATTAGGCTACACAAAGGCATGGAATGGGCATTGGACCATACCGGATTGGGAATGGAAAATTATGGTTGGTGGACGAAAGTTTTCTGTAAACAGGAATCCGCACAGTTACTATATTGATTTATTTAAGAAGAATCAGCTGAAACTGCTTTACGTATCAAAGGATACCCTGCCAAATGATCTTTCGAGAAATAATCTTGCCCAAAAGTTCCGGAATATTTCAGATGATGATCTCAGCACAACTGTAGGTTATTTTGTCGGACAGAAAAGTCAATAATTACCACCATTGAGAATACTGCAGATTAATTCCGCACTCACCACCGATGCTCCCGGCCGGATTGCCGAGGAAATTGGTAAAGTGGCGATAGCAAACGGACATGAATCTTATTTTGGATATGGACGCGCTCCCAGGCCCATTGCTTCAACTCCGGTAAAGATCGGGTCGCGCTATGATCAAATGAAGCATGTTATTCTTACCCGGACTTTGGACAGACATGGTTTCGGCTCAAATGCAGCCACCCGCCGCTTTGTGAAGGAAGTTGATCTTATTAATCCTGACATTATACACCTGCATAGTCTGCATGGATACTATATTAATATCAGAGTTCTTTTTGATTTTCTGAAAAGCAGGGGTAAGCCTGTCGTCTGGACACTGCATGATTGCTGGGCTTTTACCGGACATTGCAGCCATTATGTTACCGCCAATTGCTATAAATGGGAAACAAAGTGTCATCACTGCCCCAAGAAAAGATCATACCCTGCAAGCTGGGGTCTCGACAATTCACCGCGAAACTTTAGAGATAAGAAGGCAATTTTCACCAGTTTGCCTAAGTTGAACTTTGTAAGCCCTTCATACTGGCTGGCCGGGGAGTTTAAACGATCTTTTCTAAACCAATATCCTGTTCAGGTTATTCACAATGGTATCGACCTGAATCAATTTAATCCGGACAATATGCTGGATGAATCCAGAAAAATAAAACGTTTTGGAAATAAACCGCTTGTACTGGGCGTTGCCAGTGTATGGGGAAAGTATAAGGGATTGGATGATTTCCTTATTTTAAATGATTTAATTAAGGATCAGGCAACTATTGTGCTTGTGGGGTTGAATGATAGTGAAATGAAGCGCTTGCCCGAAACAATAATAGGCATAAAGCGTACTGAAACTGTGCATGAATTGGCTGCCTTATATGCAACTGCGGCTGTTTTTGTAAATCCAACCTATGCAGATACTTTCCCCACAACCAATCTGGAAGCCCTGGCCTCAGGAACTCCGGTTATTACTTATAAAACCGGAGGTAGTCCGGAAGCGCTGGATGAAAACACCGGCTTTGTAGTTGCTGTGGGAGATACCACCGGCCTGGTAGCCCGTATAAAAGAAGTAATTCAACGGGGCAAACCTCACTATTTGATTAGTTGCCGTAGCCGCGCTGAACAGCATTTCAACAAGGACAATAAATATCTTGAATACCTTTCATTGTACGAATCTTTACTGTGAAACAGAGTTGCAAAGTGAATTTTTTGGTTGCACAGAGTTACACAGTGAAAATTTAAAAAAAAATAAAAAACTCTGCGAAACTCTGTGTCATACACTGTGAAACACTGTGAAATATTATTCTCTATGATACTTTGTAAAACAAAACAACATTATGTTCAAAAATAAAACACTCTTAATCACCGGTGGTACCGGCTCCTTCGGAAATGCGGTACTTGATCGTTTTCTTGATACCGACATTAAAGAAATCCGCATTTTCAGTCGCGATGAGAAGAAACAGGACGATATGCGCCACCGGCTTAACAACCCCAAGGTAAAGTTTTATATCGGGGATGTCCGCGATAAGCGCAGTATAGATGGTGCCATGATTGGCGTTGATTTAATTTTTCACGCTGCAGCCCTCAAACAGGTGCCCTCATGTGAGTTTTTCCCAATACAGGCAGTAAGGACCAATGTTTTTGGAACGGAGAATGTGCTTGATTCGGCCATACAGCACGGCGTAAAGAATGTAGTGGTACTTAGCACGGATAAGGCAGCCTATCCCATCAATGCTATGGGCATTAGCAAGGCCATGATGGAAAAAGTGGCTATTGCCAAAGCGCGATCTCTGGGTGATCATCCTACCACTACAATTTGCTGCACCCGATACGGTAATGTGATGGCCAGCCGCGGTTCGGTTATCCCCCTATGGGTAGATCAGATAAAGGCAGGGAAGGAAATCACCCTCACCGATGCAAACATGACCCGCTTTATGATGACGCTCAATGATGCAGTAGACCTGGTTCTATATGCATTTCAGCATGGAGAAAGCGGTGATTTGTTTGTGCAGAAAGCTCCTGCTGCTACATTGAGCGTATTGGCAGAAGCTTTAAAATTAATTTATAAAACTGATACACCCGTTCGTACCATAGGAACCCGCCATGGAGAAAAATTATATGAAACACTTGTTACCCGTGAAGAAATGGCAAAGGCAAAAGATGCTGGCAATTATTTCCGGGTCCCGGCCGATAACCGCGACCTGAATTATGATAAATACTTTGTGGAAGGCAAAGAAGAAATCGCCGAATTTGATGATTATCATTCGCACAACACCCGGAGATTAGATGTAGAAGGAATGAAGGAGTTGTTGCTAAAATTGCCTCTTGTTCAGGAAGACGTGATTAGTGATTAGTGAATCGTGATTAGTAAATAGTAAATAGTAAATAGTAAATAGTAATTAGTAAATAGTGAATAGTGATTAGCTCTAATTTTCAGTCACCAATTACAAGTCACCAATCACCAATCACCAATGACCAATCACCAATGACCAATCACCAATCACCAAT
>ENA-UOOR01001279-UOOR01001279.1-fermentation-metagenome-genome-assembly--contig:-NODE-1279-length-30503-cov-20.623949_pt1 | contig 30503 bp, 30 predicted proteins | sample MGYA00245780_ERZ724029 | MGnify/ENA primary metagenome ERZ724029 (study PRJEB28704, sample SAMN03018315) | fermentation metagenome | biome: anthropogenic terrestrial biome; feature: soil... | reverse complement strand
AGCAACACAAGTACAACTGATAAAAAAGTTGGGCAATTAAACTTGCAATTTACATTTTAGAGAAAAAATAAAAAAATATGTTGACAAAATTAAAAAAACAACATATAATCTTATAAAAATGATTAATTGTGTATAATTTAATGATTGGAAGAGTAGGTTAAGCGAAGCTTCAGCGAGCCGGAGCAGAGTGTGAGTCCGGCAGTATAGTTTAATTGAAAAGAATCCATGAAAAGATTCTCAGAAGTAGCAGTATGAGAATACGGTTAAAAACCGTTATAATGAAAGAGCGAAGCAGCTGCTTTATAAAAGAGTGGTACCGCGGTGTAAACACTGCCTCTTTATGAGCAGTTTTTTTATGTCCTTTATGACCTGTCCAATTTCTTCGACCAGAGGGAGAAAGAAATTGATGGCAGGTCAAACGCACAGAATGCCAAATTTATGCAACGCAATGAGCAAATAAATTTGATGCATTCCCCTGCGAACCCCATTTGTTGAATGTATAGGGACACACCTCTAAAGTAGTTCTTCGACTCTTTTCAAGATGGTAATAATATTCATGCATGCATGAATATGCATCGAAATAATTTAATTTTTATATCAAATTTGGAGGAACAGAAAATGAAAAAAGAAAAAGTAGTATTAGCATATTCGGGGGGATTGGATACATCAATAATAATCCCTTGGCTGAAAGAAAATTACAACGATTTAGATATTATAGCTTGCTGTGTAAATGTAGGTCAAAACGATGACATGGAATTTGTTAAGAATAAGGCTTTATCTTCCGGTGCCAGCAAGGTATACATCGAAAATGTAGTAAATGAATTTGTTGAAGAATATGTTTATAAGGGAATTAAGGCAAACGCAGCATATGAAGGGAAATACCTTTTAGGCACAGCTTATGCAAGACCTTTGATTTCAAAAAAACTTGTTGAAGTTGCTCATAAGGAAGGAGCAAAATATATTGCCCACGGCTGTACAGGAAAAGGAAATGATCAGGTACGTATTGAAACGGGAATAGCAGCATTGGATCCCACAATTGAAATTATTGCACCATGGCGTATATGGGATATAAGCTCAAGGGAAGAAGCAGTTGATTATGCCGAAGCAAAACATATTGATTTAAACGGAATAACCAAGGAAAGAATATATTCACGTGACCAAAATATTCTTCATATAAGTCATGAAGGTGGAGAGCTTGAGAATCCCGGCATTGAGCCTGATTTTGAAAAATTGTTATTAATGACCAACTCAGTGGAAAAGGCTCCTGATTTGGCTGAATATGTTGAAATTGAATTTGAAAAAGGAATACCTGTAAAATTAAACAACAAAAAATTAAATGGGGAAGATATGCTTAAGTCATTAAATAAAATTGGCGGCACCCATGGAATTGGTATATTAGATTTATTGGAAAACAGACTGGTTGGTATGAAATCAAGAGGAGTATACGAGACTCCAGGTGGAACTATACTTTTGGAAGCCCATAAATACCTTGAAAGTTTTGTGTTGGAGAAAGAAGAAGCACATTTTAAGGAAATGGTTGGTCAAAAATATGCTGAATTGGTCTACAATGCAATGTGGTTCAGCGGTTTTAAGTATGCTCTTGATGCATTTATAGATTCTACCCAAGAAAAGGTATCAGGAAAAGTGAAACTCAAGCTGTATAAAGGAACAATTAAGTTTGCAGGAATGACTTCTGAAAATGCATTGTACAATGAATCAATTTCATCATTCAGTACCGGTGAGCTATATAACCAAAAGGATGCATCAGGATTTATACATTTATATAGCCTGCCATACAAAATTCAGGCTTTTAACGAAATGAACAAAAACAACAAGTCATCAGAAGTTGTTTACAGTTTTAAAGAATAATGTAAGTTTATCTTATAAAAGAGACACAACAAAAATGGGGACATTCCTTTAATGCTTACTCCAAAGAGTAACCCTGCATTAAAGGTGTGTCCCCTGTTCTCTATTAAAACCCTACATTATCCTGTCTAAAACTTTCTTAATTATTGCCGGTGCTGTCCTGCATTTTTCTTCAGAAACGGCACATACTGCAAAGCGGAGTCCTTTTTTTAGTGATATGGCAAATAAGTTTTCTTTTATTAACTCATCAGACAATTTTTTAGCATCCTTGCAAGGTATGCTTACAAAAAATCCATCTCTATAAGGTAAAATCTCTAATCCAACTTCCTCTGCTCCTTTGACAAATGCATCAGCTCGTTTTCTCAGCATTACCTTTGTATCGTTGACTTCCTTTTCATATGCCTTTGTTTTCTCAGGATCCTTGGCTATACGGGTCAATATTTCCATGGCAGCTCTTGTACCGTTAGACCAGTTTGCCCTGTTTGAATGCATGCTTGAATAATAAAATTCTTCAGCTATTTCTTCATCAGAAGATATTCCTATTGCTGCACCTGAACGCATGCCATACATTGTGTATCCCTTTGACATGCTGAATGCAACGATTATTAAAATATTTTTAGGCAGTCCCGAAAACTTAGCAAAGAATTTTCTTCTTTCATCTCCGATTCCTGCATAATCTATGTATGCGCAGTCAACCATTATTATAATTTTGTTTTCAGGGTCTTTTGCATTTTCTTTAGCGATATTTAAAACTTCATCCCATTCTTCATCAGAAAGACTATATCCCGTAGGATTGTTGGCAGGTGTGTTTATTACTGTAACGAGCCTTTTTTGTTTATTCAGCAATTCTTCAAATTTTTCCTTGAATGATTCTATATTAAATTCATTCTTACTGTTGAATAATTCATGATTGGTAACTGTTCTGCCGTATTCTTCGGAAATAGTTATATATGGAGCCCAGTGCCAGTCGCTTACAAGAATGGAATCTCCCGGATTTGTATAATTATATATTCCATGTCTTACGGAGCCTGTGCCCCCGGGAGTTGCTACAGCCCTGGTATATGCATCAGGTTTGTATTTGCCGAAACATACTTTTTGAACTGCCTCCAAGAAATCAGGCTGGCCTGCCACCTGAGCGTATGCTGCAATTGCTGCATTTGGCATTGATTTTAATTCTTGATATACAGTATTTAAACAAATAAGATCTCCATTATCATTAACCAATGCTCCAAGGGTTGAATTAATTACATTTTCTTTTCCGTACTTGTCTATTGCTTCTTTTGCTTTAGCTGCAAGTCCAAAGATTGCATCATTTACTTTTGGCCATTTTGCGTGATCTGCAACCATATTATATGCCATTACATCACCTCGTTTTTTTCTTAATTTTAACATTTAACAAAATATAAGTCAATACGATTTGAAGATGCCCTAACCCTATTTTTCAGAGTCTTTTTTCTGAAAAATAGCGGTAGGTCATTCGCAACGAGCGCCAATTTTGTGCGTCGTAAGGAGCAAACAAAATTGTGCAGCGAGACTGCGAGATGCCCTAAGATGCCCTAACCCCAATTTTTTTAAAAAAGTTGTTGACAAGATACGTAAAAGGAATGTATTATATAAAAGTTATCATATATTGATCCATTAGCTCAGTCGGCAGAGCACTTGACTTTTAATCAAGGTGTCCGGCGTTCGAATCGCCGATGGATCACCATTATAAACAACATTTGACGATCTTCGCGACGTTGAATGTTGCTTTTTTGTATGCCCTAACCCAATTTTTCAGAGTCTTTTTTCTGAAAAATGACGGTAGGTCAACCGCAATGAAATCCCAAAATATGCGACCAAAGGGAGCTGATATTTTGGTGATAGAGACTGTGATATGCCCTAACCCAATTTTTCAGATTCTATCCCCAACTTTTCCCGAATATATTTTCCAATACGACTTTTTTCTACAAAATACTTAATCCAAAAATTGTATATTATATACAAATAAATTAATATAGAGGGTAGTTATGAATGATTATGATTTAAACGAAGATATCAGCAGAGAAGATTTGTCAATTATAGCTGAAAGACAAAATGAAAAGATGGCTGCCTTAGGTCAACTTTCGGGAGGAATAGCTCATGATTACAATAATTACCTGATGAGTATAATAGGCAATGCCACCATGATACAAAAAACTGATGAGCTGGAAAGGATTTACGATTATGCGGAAAGAATAATTCATATTTCGCAAAGTGCAGCTGAGCTTACAAAAAAAATTCTTGTGTTTTCCAAGAAGAAATGCAGTACAAATAAACCTGTAAATTTAAAAAGAATATTGGATAACACTTATGAAATGATGGAATTCATTCTCAGCAAAGAAATTGATTTAATATACAATTATGAGGCCGATGATGAGTTTATATTAGGGAATGAGTCCCAGCTTGAAAGCATGATAGTAAATATGATACTAAATTCAAAGGATGCAATTATTAATAATGGAATAATAAAAATAGGAACAACGGATACTGTAGTTTATTCGGAAATGACTTTAAGTCATGGCGAAATAATACAGCCCGGAGAATATATAAAAATTTATATAGAGGATAACGGCTCAGGTATAGATGATGAAATAATTCTGAGAATATTTGAACCATACTTTTCAACTAAAATTAAAACAAACGGAACCGGCTTAGGATTATCCGTAGTGTTTGGTACGGTGAAATCCCACAGCGGTTATCTTAATGTTACAAGCAATCCTGACAACGGGACAAGGTTTGAAATATTTATACCTATACTTAAAAAAAGTTATATATCTGATAATAGGAAAATAACAGGAAAAGATAACAACATTGTAATGCTGGTTGATGATGACATAAATGTTTTGGATATTGAAGCTGAGCTGTTGGAAGATTTAGGCTATGATGTAGTAAAATTCAATTCTCCTCTTGAAGCATTGAAATATTATGAAGACGAATATGAAAATATATCTTTTTCCGTAGTGGATATAATGATGCCTAAATTGAACGGTAAAGAACTCTTTAAGAAAATGGAGCTGATAAATAAAGATGCAGCGGTGATTTTTATAACCGGTTTTGTACAGCAGGCAGAATATGAAGAATTAATGAAAAGGGGACTTATGATTATTGAAAAGCCATTTACATATGAGGAGCTGTCAGAGGCAATTGCCGAAATGTATTATTAACTACATTCAAAGAAATTCCTCACCTCTTAAATAACCGTGCAAAACGCGGGTTTTTTTATTGTGGTTTTCTTATAATAATCTTTAATCTTTTTAATTTCAACGATTGCAAAGACATTGTTAAGATAATTTAATAATATGGGAATCATATTCTTTTGACAATTGATATTTTTTTGATAAAATGTAACATGATAAGGTTAACAGGAGGATGAAATGAACATAAATGAGTACACGTTTGAAGAATCTATGCCATTCGGTAGATTATCTATTATTGCAATGAAAGGATGCGAAGAAATCGCTGCAAGAATAGACTACTATTTAAAGGAATGGAGGCAGGATACCAACGGTGTTATATATTCAAATGGTTCAGGTCCAATAAGAACGTTTCTTTTAGATGCTGCTTGTCCAAGATTTGGTTCCGGTGAGGCAAAGGGAGTAATAAACGAAACAGTAAGAGGTCATGATATATTTATAATATCAGATGTTTTTAATTACGGAGTAAATTTCAAAATGTATGGCATGGAAGTTCCCATGAGCCCTGACGATCACTATCAGGACTTGAAAAGAATAATTGCGGCAATGAACGGTAAGGCAAAGCGTATAACAGTTATAATGCCAATGCTTTATGAAGGCAGACAGCATAAGAGAGCTACAAGGGAATCATTGGATTGCGCTTTGGCATTACAAGAGATTACATCAATGGGAGTTGAAAATATAATTTCTTTTGATATACACGACCCAAGAGTTCAAAATGCAATTCCTCTTCATGGATTTGAAGATTTTCATCCACATTATCAAATGATAAAGTCATTTGTAAGGACAGTGCCTGATGCTAAAATTGACAGGGACCAAATGATGATAATATCTCCTGATGAAGGCGGAATGACAAGATGCATTTATTATTCATCGGTTATGGAATTAGATTTAGGAATGTTCTATAAGAGAAGAGATTATTCTGTTATAGTTAATGGTAAGAATCCGGTGATAAGTCATGAATTCTTAGGGGGCAATTTAGAGGGAAAAGATGTTATTGTTGTTGATGATATGATTGCTTCAGGAGATTCAATGATTGATGTTGCCGGCAAATTAAAGGAAAGAAAGGTAAGAAATGTATATGTATTTGCTTCATTTGGATTGTTTACCGAAGGGTTTGACAAATTTGACAAGGCATATCGGGATGGAGTAATATCAAGGGTTTTCACAACAAACATGATTTATCGAAGACAGGAACTACAAGGGAAGCCTTGGTACACTGAAGTGGATATGTCAAAATACATTGCAAATATCATAGACACATTAAATTATGACAATTCTTTAAGCGAATTATTGGATCCGGTTCAAAAAATTAAAAAATTGCTTAAAAGATAGTATAATAAAAAATGTCTGCTTCGCAGGCATTTTTATTGTATGGCCAATCCTATTTATTTGTCCGTTTATTGTGCAATTGCCCTGTGATAAAAAATTGTGCAATTGCCCTGTGATAAAATAAATTGAAATTAATTTGGTTGTATGTTATAATTTTTATCATTAATATTAAGATAAGAAATAAAGAAAGAAACATGGAGGATAAAGATGGGTCTTAGAATGGATATCGGTATTGACTTGGGCACTGCCAGTGTATTAGTTTATATTAAAGGTAAGGGAATAGTTATTAATGAACCTTCTGTTGTGGCAATTGATATTAATACAAACAAAATCCTTGAAGTGGGAGAAGAAGCAAGAAAAATGCTTGGACGTACTCCTGGCAATATTGTAGCTATTAGACCCTTAAGAGATGGTGTTATATCTGATTTTGACATTACTGAGAAAATGTTAAAATATTTTATAAAAAAAGCAGTGGGTAACTCATTGGTAAAACCAAGGGTTATAATTTGTGTTCCAAGCGGTGTTACAGAAGTTGAAAAAAGAGCAGTTCTTGAGGCAAGCAATAATGCGGGTGCAAAAAAGACATATTTGATTGAGGAGCCTGTTGCAGCTGCCATAGGTGCAGGTCTCGACATAACTAAGCCATCCGGGCATTTGGTTATTGACATGGGCGGGGGTACAACGGATATTGCCGTTATATCTCTTGGAGGCATAGTTGTAAGCAGGTCTATCAAGGTTGCCGGTGATAAGTGTGATGATGCAATAGTAAGATATGTACGAAAGAAATACAATGTTATGATAGGTTTAAGAAGTGCAGAAGAGCTTAAAATAAAAATAGGAACAGCATTTCCTGTAGAAGAAGAAAAGTTTATGGAAGTAAGAGGCAGAAATTTAGTTACCGGGCTGCCGGTTAATTTAACCATTTCATCTTCAGATTCGCTGGAAGCCATGGAAGAAACAATTACTACAATTGCTGATGCAGTACATTCAGTACTTGAAAAAACTCCGCCGGAACTTGCAGCTGATATAAGTGAAAAGGGTATTGTTATGACAGGCGGCGGATGTCTCATTCATGGTATGGATAAACTGCTTGAAAAGAGAACCGGATTGAACGTAACCATAGCAGAGGATGCCGTATCTTGTGTTGCCAAGGGAACAGGACAGTCCTTGGAGCATATGGATGTTCTGAAAGATGCTTTGATTTCTGAAAATATAAAAATGAATTACAGTGTGCAGTAACGGAAGTAGAGGTAAATATGAAAGTAAGAAAGGCAGTAATACCTGCAGCAGGGTTGGGCACAAGATTTTTGCCTGCAACAAAAGCAATTCCTAAGGAAATGCTGCCCATTGTGGATAAACCGACAATACAATACATAGTGGAGGAAGTTGTTGCTTCCGGAATTGAAGATGTATTAATAATAACAGGAAGAAATAAAGGTTCAATTGAAGAGCATTTTGACAGAGCAGCAGAGCTTGAATATAATTTAGAGAAGAGCAATAAACAAGAGCTTTTGGAAGAAATTAAAAAAATTTCTAAAATGATAAATATTCATACAGTAAGACAGAAAGATCCTTTGGGATTAGGACATGCGATTTATTGCGCCAAATCCTTTGTTGGCGATGAGCCTTTTGCAGTGCTTTTAGGCGACGATATTGTGGATTCGGAAAAGCCATGTCTTAAGCAAATGTTGGAAGTTTTTGAGGAATACAACTCTACAATACTAGGCGTGCAGCCGGTAGAGTGGGAAAATGTTCACAAATACGGCATAGTGTCAGGTGAAAAAATTAATGACAGAATTTACACTGTGAATGATTTAGTTGAAAAACCTGATAAAGATAATGCACCTACAAATATCGCAATATTAGGAAGGTATATCATAACTCCGAAAATATTTAAGATACTTGAGAATACAAAGGCTGGTATAGAGGGAGAAATTCAGCTTACAGACGGATTAAAGGAATTATGCAATACCGAAGAAATATATGCTTATATTTTCCAGGGCAGAAGATATGATGTAGGCAGTAAGCTTGGTTTTCTTGAAGCAACTGTTGACTATGCTCTCAAAAGAAATGACTTGAAAGAAAGCTTCAAGAAGTATTTAAAATCAATAAACATAGGTTAAGGGGCGGGGACATGTATAAAGAAAAATTTGAAATGTGGCTTAATAGTCCATATGTAGACGATGAGATAAAAAAAGAATTAAAGGAAATTGAAAAGATTGAAATAGAAATAGAAGACAGATTCTACAGGGAATTGGAGTTCGGTACCGGAGGTATGAGGGGAAAGATAGGTGCAGGAACAAATCGCATGAATATAGTTACTGTTTCAAAGGCAACTCAGGGAATTGCTAATTATCTGATTGAGAAACACAAAGATCAAAAGATTTCTGCGGCAATTGCATATGACTCAAGAAATATGTCAAAAGAATTTGCAGAGAAAACCGCATGTGTATTTGCAGCAAATAATATAAAGGTTTATCTTTTCGACAGCCTAAGACCAACACCTGAATTATCCTATGCCGTGAGGTATTTTAATTGCAAGGCAGGTGTTGTAATAACTGCAAGCCATAATCCTCCGGAATATAACGGTTACAAGGTATATGACGAATTTGGGGGGCAGGTGGTTAAGGATGCTGATATAATTATTGAAAAAATCAATGAAGTAAAATTAGAAGATATAAAATCAGAAAAATTTGCTGGAAATTCAAAGATTCAAATAATAGGAAATGATGTAGATACATCTTACATAAATGAAATAAAGAAGCTTGGTTTAAGAAATAATGTTGATAAGAATATTAAAATTATATACACTCCCCTTCACGGAACAGGAAATAAACCGGTAAGAAGAGTGTTGGATGAAATGGGATACAAAAATGTATTTGTTGTTGAAGAGCAGGAAAAACCGGATTCTCAATTTTCAACGGTTAGCTCACCTAACCCGGAAGAGCTGAGCTCTTTTGATTTAGCAATTAAAAAAGCCGAAGATCTGAACGGTGAAATAATTATAGGCACAGATCCTGACTGCGACCGTGTAGGAGTAATTGTAAAGCATAAAGGGGAATTTGTTCCTTTAAACGGCAATCAAACCGGAGCATTGCTTTTAAATTACTTGCTTGCTTCTTTGGAAGAGCAGGGAAAAATTCCGGAAAGTCCGGCAATTGTTAAAACTGTTGTAACCAGTGAAGTGGCAAACTGTATTGCAGATAAATATGATGTAACAACATTTGATACATTGACGGGTTTTAAATATATTGCTGAATTGATGCAGAAGTTTGAAGATACAAAAGAATATAATTTCCTGTTCGGATATGAAGAAAGTTTCGGTTATTTGGCAGGAACCTTTGTAAGAGATAAGGATGCAGTTATTGCTTCTATGCTCATTTGTGAAATGTCTGCATATTATAAGAAACAGGGTAAAACACTAATAGATGTTTTAGCTGAAATATATGATGAGCACGGTTATTATATAGAAGAAACTGTTTCATTATATTTCTCCGGTATTACCGGACAAAGTAAAATGAAGTCAATTATGGAGTATTTCAGAGAAAACAAACCAAGTTCGTTAGCGGGTAAAAAAATTCCTACAATTATTGACTATAAGATGAGTATTTCATTAAACCTTATAAAAGGAACTACTGAAAAAATAAATTATCCGAAATCGGATGTTTTGAAGTTTTCTTTTGAAGATGGCTCCTGGTTAGTATTGAGACCTTCAGGAACTGAACCTAAATTAAAGGTGTATTTTTCAATAAACGGAGAAAGTCGTGACAAATCAATAGAAGCATTGGAAAAAGCAAAAGGCGAGATATTAAATATAATTGACCGCATTCAAATAAATATTGGTTAAGACTAAGAATTTTAATGAATGATAGTGTAAATCAGCTTATGAAAAACAGGGTCGAAAGAATTAGACTCAGATAGAATGAATCAGGGAGGAATAAATATGAAAATATTTAAAACCACTACCCGAAAAATTATTTTAATAATTTTTGTTTTAGCATTTACATTAAATACATTTGTATATGCGGGAGTTAATCCGACCAGGGAAGAATTAGAGTTAATGATTGATAGAGTTGCCGAAAAGAGGGCAATCCCGGCAATCCTTTTAAAAGCAATAGCAAGGGTTGAATCTTGTTATGAGCATTACAAATCAGACGGCAGTCCGAAAATAAATGGTACAAGCATTGGTCTCATGCAGATTAACAACAGGTATGGCGGTTATGACAGCGAAAAATTGAAATATGATTTAGAGTATAATATTGAAGCAGGGGCTGATGTACTTCTGAATAAATGGAGCATGAGTTCATACAATGAAGTTTCAAGTGTAGGCAATATGGACCCTAATGTATTGGAAAACTGGTATTTTGCTTTATGGGCTTATAACGGCTGGGCGCAGAGCAACAATCCAAATGTGGTTCAATCCTATGCAAAAAAATACACTTATCAGCAGTTGATTTATGATGTTATTGAAAAAGAATATGACGGGAAAATACACAATATCGATTTTTCATATCTTCCTGCAACAGGGAAACCAAGCAGGTCTTTGGTTGTTCCCACACCCATGTATACAAATGGCGGTAACATAGCATTTTATGAAAAGGGAGATTATGTAAGAACTGACGGTATAAGGACAAAATTTCATTTGAGGGATGCTCCTGCGGGCAGGTATATACATGATATTTCATTAAATCAATTAGGGATTATAGTTGAAGGACCTGTATTACAAAATGGATATTATTGGTACAAAGTATATATAGACGACAATACTGAAGGCTGGATAGAAAGGAACTTTCTATATAGAACCGGAGATAATGAGTATGGAAGATATGTATTTGAAGATATATCCTTCCACTGGGCAAGAAAAATAATAATGGAGCTATATGGGAAAAATATTATCAGTGAAGCGCAATACTACAATCCTGACAATTATGTTTCCAAAGAAGAATTCTGCATACTATTAAGCAAAGCATTGGACTATGCTGAAGGTGTGAATATCAGCTCAGAAGATGAGAATAGCCCATCGAAAAATGAAGAAAGCTCAACAGAAAATGATAAGTCCCGGGATGACGAAGAAAAAGAAAAAAGCTCCCGGGAAGCAGAAATATTATCTGAAGAAGCAGAACCTGTTTTATTGGCAAATAATGAAGATATTAATCCATGGGCTGTTGAATATGTAGAAGATGTTTATGAATCAGGATTAGTCGATGAAGAAGATTTGGTTAATATTTTGGAAAATTTAAACAGAAAAGAAGCAGCGTTAATAATTGAAAATTTATTTGAAATCAACGAAGAGTTTACTTCAATAGATATAGAGACTGTGTTTACTGATATAAGCAATTTAAATGAAGAAGAAATTATGGCAATTAAAACAGTCTACACCAACAGCATTATGTCCGGTAAGGGCTCAGGAATATTTAGTCCTGATGCATACTTAACCAGAGCTGAGGCTGCAGTGATAATGTCTAAAATTTCTGAAAAACTGCATTTGTAGATGCGCAAAACCGCAGAATCCCATGGGGATAGTACTCCTGAAAGAAGTACTATCCATTTTTTTTGACAAAAATGGTATGAAAGAAAGCATATCACAAAAATAAAGGTATAATTTTCAATAATATGGGAATATTTACATTATAAACATGATAATCAATAAGTTTCACAATACAGAGAGGTGTGAATATTGAAAACTATAGCCCGTAAAATTATAATGATTATAATACTTTTATTAATATTTAACACGACAGTGTATGCAGGTGTAAACCCTCCAAGGGACAAAATAGAAGCTATTATTGATGAGGTTGCAGTAAAAAGAGGCATACCGGCAATACTTTTAAAAGGAATAGCAAGAGTCGAGTCCGTTTATAAGCATTTTAACAGTGACGGAAGTCCTAAAATATGCGGCACAAGCATCGGTCTTATGCAGATAAACAATGTATACGGAGGATACGACAACTACAAACTTAAGTATGACATATTGTACAATATAGAAGCAGGTGCGGATGTACTCCTTAATAAATGGAGCATGAGTTCATACAACCAAGTTTCAAGTGTAGGAAATATGGACCCAAATATTTTGGAAAACTGGTATTTTGCATTATGGGCATATAATGGCTGGTCTCAAAGCAACAATCCTGTTTCGCCCTACGCCAAGAAATATACATATCAGCAGCTTGTCTATGATGTAATAGAAAAAGAATACGGTAAAAAAATAAATAATATTGACTTTTCTTATCTTCCGAGAGAAAGTAAGCCAAGCAGGTCTTTGATAGTTCCGACACCTAATAATCGCTCAAGCGGTAATATCATATTTTATGAGGAAGGAGATTATGTAAGAACAGACGGTATCAGGAGGGCTTATTATTTAAGAGATGCTCCTGCAGGAAATTATGTACATCAGCTTAGTGTTAACCAATTGGGAACAATTACCGAAGGTCCCGTATTAAAGAACGGATACTATTGGTATAAAGTATACATAGATGAAACAAAAGAAGGCTGGATAGAAAGAAATTGGCTTCTGCGTACCGGGGATACACAATACGGCAGATATATATATGAAGACATATCATTCCATTGGGCAAGAAAAATTATTATGGATATGTATGGTAGGGGAATAGTAAGCAAAGCGGCACTATATAACCCGAATAACCCTGTAACTTTTGAAGAATTCTGTATTTTTTTGAGCAGAACACTGAATTATATAGAAAATGTAAATAAACAAAGTAAAATACAAACACGAAATACAATTCTCTATTATGATTTTACGAATGTACATTTCTGGGCATTGGATTTTGTAAAAGATATCTATGAGAGAGGCTTAATGGAAGCTATACATCCATTGGAAGACCTCAATCGAAAAAAAGCAACCTTATTAATTGAAGACATATTGATAAGCAGCGATAAATATGCGGATATAGATATAAATGTAATATTTTCCGACTTGGAAACCCTCACGGAGGAAGAAATTTCAGCAGTTAAAACTGCCTATGTTAACGGAATAGTATCCGGTAAACACATTAAAGCCTTTTGCCCTGATGAATATTTAACCAGGGCAGAAGCCGCGGTAATGATGTCTAACATAGTAAACAAATATGTCCGTTAAACGTTTTGGGGACATTTCTCTAATGTCCCCATACCTATAATTAGGGCATCGCGCAGTCTCCTTCACCAAAATATTTGCTCCTTGCGTCGCATATTTTGGGAAGTCGTTGCGAATGACCTACCGCTATTTTTCTCTCCCTTTGGTCAGAAAAATAGGGTTAGGGCATCTTTTCGATATTGTGAAACCTTATTTCGTAAATTCTATCAAATTCCTTTGTTTCTTTATTATAAACAACAGGGGATCTGTTTCTATTAAGAAGCTTTACAATTCTATAAACATCAATCCATATTTCTGCCAATGCTTCCTTTTGTGACTCATCAAAAACCAACTGCATTCCAAAATGCAGGTGAGGGGTATTTATGTTGTTGACATTTTCCTTTCGTGAATATCCGGTCATACCTAAATATCCGATTACATCTCCTGCTAATACAACATCCCCTTCCTTAAGGGTTTTGACATAAGGATGATCCTTTCGCAGGTGAGCATAATAGTAATATCTTTTGTTGTCCAAGCTGCGTATTCCTATACGCCATCCCCCGTATTGATTCCAGCCTAATGCCTCGATTCGGCCTGATTCAACAGCAATAACCGGAGTGCCTATTGAACCTACCAAGTCATTTCCCAAATGAACTCTTCTGAAGCCATAGCTGCGGGAGTTTCCAAAATCATCATAATGTCCGTAATGGTAACCTCCTCCTATGGGAGAAAATGCTTTTAATCCGTACTTTTTAACCCAGACTTTTTCTCCGGTGTTTTCATCCTTCACCTGTATTTCAAAAGGACCTACAAATCCTTCCAACACAGCCTTATATGCCTCATGGTAGTAATTGTAATGCTTGAGATCCTTGGTCATATTTTCAATGGTTTCACCACTTTTTAATTTGTTTATTAAATTATCCATGTCTTTAGCCTTATAGCGAGAAAAAAAATCACCGCCATATCTTGTTCCAAGATAAGCCAATATTTCAATCCAATCCAATTTAACTTCTTCATCAAGACTGTTGATATCAGCCCTTAAAGCCCTATCCATGGCATCATAGGAAACCCTGAAATCTACCCATTTAATAAAATCCTTTTCTTCATCTGCAGAAACAAATTGAGTCTTATTCGTAAATAAATAAATTGCCAATAAAGCAAATATAACAGCAAAAATTATCAATAATGATTTCCATTTAATTTTAATAATCATACTTACCTCGAAATTGTAATATAGTTAATTTTATGCAAATTGTAAGTTGTTAGAACACATAGATTCTCTAATGACATTCCCTGTTGTTACTATTCACAGTTGATTTTATCAGAAAATAAAAAAGAACAGAGGATACAGCTATAAACGTAAAATCTGTTCTTTTAAATATTAATTGTTTGCACCAAAAAAAGAGATGACTTACTCACTTATATCTGAAGCAAAAATCTCGTCCAAGGTGTAGGGGTTCCCTTTGCATAATCTCACCAAAGCCTTTACTTGATTTATTCCATTTCTGTAGCAGGTTTCAATGTAGCTTTTTATCGCTGCATAATTCCTTGCACTTTCAACATTCTGGAATTGCCCTGAAACTTTCATTTTACTTTTAGCTCCCCGGAGTGCTCTTTCACTAAGATTATTTGAAAACGGAAGATTGAAGTTTACAACCCACGAAAGGTAATTATCCTTATATTCAAATATACGTAGTATAAGTGTCAGTTCATCTTTCCCGTAATATTTATTATAATCTTCTTTATTCTCTTCTGCAGCCTTAAGCATGATTTTATCAAATTCTTCATAAAAGGTTTTGACATAGGCATCATCAAAAGAGCTTTCTCCTTTTTCTATCTTTTCATTCCTTTCTGTATTTGTTTTTTCAAGGAGCTTTTTCAGCCTTCCGGACCACTCGTGCTCCAAGTTGTCCGTTGTCTTTTGAAGGTCTCTCAACAGGTGAACATTGCATTCAATATTACTGAAGCTATATTCTTTATTGTAATTCACCTTGTTGTGGTCATGCATGACAACTGCTTGTTCGGGCAGAAGTTTTAAGATATTATCTTCATCAAGACCTTCCTTACTTTTATTTATATGTGCCTTGTAAAGCGCTATTTTCTCATCTCCGTAGAACCTTAAACAACCTCTTTTTTTATTAATATCTATTACTGTATCATCCCAATAAACTGTACTTAGATTAAGACATCTATTTGTAAGATCGTTGTTGAAATTAGTAAGCGCATTTGCCGCTTTCTTTTGCTGTTTTATTATATATCCTTCTGTTGGATTAATTTCTTCCTCACTTAGCCCATATATCATTTTCCTTACTTTATTCACGCTTACATTCCCTATATTCATCAGTGATAATGATAGTGCCTGCACATTGCTTCCATACTGATTTTCTTCTTTCAATCCCACTGATATGGGCTCATGAAATTTATGACCACATTCTATGCATTCGTATACAGGAAATTTATGACGTCTCTTTATTACTACTACTTCGTAATCAAGTTCATCTTTATTTATGCTTTCATCTGTTGTTCTTATTTCTTTTCCTCCACACATAGGGCATTCATTAGACTCATGAATCTGTGTTCGTGTTATCTCTTCATCTTTAAAGGCTTTTAACTTGCTTTTTGGATGTCCTGCCTGTCCACCTATTTTCTTGTCAGTCTTTTTCCTTGAATTTGGAATTACTTTTTTCTTTGTAATAGGTGTTTTACTTGTTGGTATTCCGCTATTTGTTCCATCTATATTTATGTATCCATTCAGACGCAGGATTTCTTTTTTAAGTGCCTCAATCTCTTCAGCTTTTTCAGTCACTTCGATTTCTAATTTTTTTCTTAATTCTATTTCCTTCTGCAATAGATCATGTTCTTTTAAAAGTATTTCGTATTTTGCCTTTATCTCTTCGTTTTCTGTCAGAAGTAATTCATATTCTCTGTATAATCCTTGTCCGTAGTTAGCTTTCATCAGTTTTTTCCTTTTTCTTTGTATGTTTTTATTATATCACTTCCTTTTCCTCAAAAAAAGCTTTATTTTTACTTTTTTATTAAAAAAAGCAGAATTTTTTCTTCCTGCTTTTTTCCTTCTTCTTTTTTTGTTTTTCTTGGCTGTGAATAGTAACTCCCTGTTATTAAATAATTATTTTCTGCAGGAAATATATTTGTAAAAGCAGCTCCTTTATGATAGTATGAATTGATTAATTGATGTTCATGTCATAGGGAGGGCGAATGAAGCTTAAATTTTGTTCATTATACAGCGGAAGCAGTGGAAACTGCCAATATATCAAGACGAAAAATGCAACTATTATTATTGATGCAGGATTAAGCGGAAAAAGAATTCAGCAGGAAATTGTAAATATTGGTGAAGACCCGAAAAAGATAGATGCCATATTCATAACACATGAACATATTGACCATATTCAAGGTGCGGGAATAATGTCAAGACGATTAGATATTCCCATTTATGCCAATGAAAAGACATGGGAAGCAATGAGCTCATTAATTGGTGATATCAAATCACATAATATAAAAGTGTTGGACGAAAGCACACAAATTGGAGATTTAACAATTAAGACATTTGACATATCCCACGATGCGGTTCATCCGGTGGGCTATAACATATTTTACGAAAATAAAAAGCTCAGCTTGGTTACAGATACAGGATGTTTCAACGGTACAATTACAAACAGCATTATGGATTCAGATTTGCTTTTGGTAGAATCAAATCATGATGAAGATTTGGTAATCATAGGCCCCTACCCATGGCCTCTTAAAAGAAGAGTGTTAGGCGAATTCGGACATATGTCCAATGAAGCGGCAGGTCGTTTAATAGCAAAGGTTGTAAAAAGAGGAACAGAAATAGTTCTGCTTGGACATCTCAGCAAGGAAAATAACTTTCCCCAGCTAGCCTATAAAACGGTAGAATCCATATTATCGGAAGATTCTATTGATGTAAATCCGGGGGTCTGTCTTGATTTAACATACCGGGATAAATCAAGCAAAGTATATGAAATATAGGTGTATGAAATGTGTGAAACAATTATTCTTGCATGCATGGAGCATGTGGAGCAGGCAATTGATGATTATGTGAATTACAAGGAGGCTGCTCCCCAATTGAGCAAGACAAATGAAGAGCAGAAATGCAACTATTGCAAAAAAAATGCTGAATACATAATAAAATAATGCTTGAATTAGGTTTTTTCAAGTGCTATAATGTATAAGCTATCCTGCCCTTGGCGAACAAGGGCCAAAAGTCCGAAGGAGGTGACTCAAATGAGAAAATATGAAGGCGCTTTTATCTTATTATCTAACTTAGAGGAAGATGTAAGAAATGCAGAAATCGAAAAGATACAAAGCATAATAACCGAGAGACAGGGAACAGTTGAGAAGGTTAATGAGTGGGGTCATAGAAGACTTGCTTATGAAATCGACAAAAAAAGAGAAGGTTATTATGTTTTTATTGAGTTTACTGCAGGAGCAGATGCTGTTGATGAAATAGACAGAATTTGTAAAATAAGCGACAATTATATAAGACATATGATTACGGTAGAGGAAGAAAAATAAATAAAGAAGAGGTAGTATTATGAATAATGTTGTATTAATCGGAAGACTGACAAAAGATCCGGACCTAAAATTCGTACCAAACACAGGGTTGGCTGTTGCAAACTTTACATTGGCAGTAGATAAAGGTTTATATGGAGAAAAAAAACAAGAAGCAATAAATCAGGGAAAACCGACAGCAGATTTCATATTCATAACTGTATTTGGAAAAACTGCAGAGCTATGTGCTAATTATCTTTCAAAAGGAAGACAGTGCGCAATTCAAGGCAGAATTCAGACAGGTAGTTATACTACACAAACAGGAGAAAAAAGATTCACTACAGACGTCATAGCAGACAGGGTAGAATTTATCGGTGCAAAGGAGCAATCTTCATCACCACAGGGAAATGCAGTACAGCCGGATAGCAGCTTTTTCAATGATTTCCCCGATGAAGACAATGATATATTCGAGCCTGTAGATGACGAAGATATTCCATTTTAACAATAAACATTAGCGGAAGGAGGAGTACAATGAGTTCCAGACAAGGCGGAAAAGATATGGGCGACAAAAATGAAAAATACAGCCAAAGAAGAAGACCCCGTAAAAAGGTATGCCAATTTTGTCAAGAAAAGACAACACACATAGATTATAAGGACCTTGGAAGGTTAAAAAAATATACAACTGAAAGAGGCAAAATTTTACCAAGAAGAATTACAGGCGCTTGCGCTAAGCATCAAAGAATGGTAACAAGAGCAATAAAAAGAGCAAGGTCAATTGCATTACTGCCATATGTGGCAGAATAACAAAAAATAAATTAGGATTTATGCACAAGCATAAATCCTTTATTTAACACATCCGCCGCCGCATCCATCGCATCCTGATGACGGAGTTACAACAGGCTTCATTCCGACGCCCCTGCCGTTATTCTCCTCACTGGATACGATTATGAATCCGCCGTACTCTTCAACTATTGATTTTTCAGAAATGAAAGTAATCTCATTAACTACTTCAACCTCATCATTTTCATTTGCTTCATCAACAAATACACCAAAGATCGGTCCGCTGCATCCCACACGGTCAAGAGCTATCCTTACGTTGTAGGAGCCGACATTTGCATTATCCAACAACTCCTTAAATTCCTTATAAGCTGTATTATCTATAAATATCATTGTACTTTCCTTTCGATATAAATTTACCATACAATGATACCACACAATAAATTAAATGTATACATCTACTTCATATTCATAATTTCAACACCGGTATAATAGTGTTTTAATATTTCCTTGTAATTATAGCCCTTGTTAGCCATGCCCTCAGCACCCCACTGGCTCATTCCAACGCCATGACCATATCCGGTAGTTAAAATTTCAATTTCATTGCCGGACTGGATAAAACTGAAATTTGTTGAGTTTAAGTTAAATAAAGCTCTTATATCACGTCCTGAAATTTCAGTGTTATCAATTATTAATGTCTTGATTTTACCGCCTTCACTGACTTCACCAAGCACGATTTTTTCATTTAAATTGCTTTCCGTCATGTTCATTTCACCGTAAACAGATTCAATTTTGTCGATAAATTCACTTGTTGTTATTTTTACTGAGCTGTTTAATTTGGGTGACTCGCCCTCATATGGACTTTCTACACTTCTTAAATAAGGAACTGCAGCAGAAAACACATCCTCTGAATTTTCTGTTCTGCCTCCACTGGTCGAATGATACAACGGCTCAATTATTTTGCCGTCATAAGTTAAAACTTGTCCCCTGGTTGACTCTACCGCTCCTTCAATTTTACTCCAGTATTTCTCATACCACCCATCGTAATGAGACTGAATTAATTCATTATTTGAGTTCCACGCCTGGCAATGAATGCCTGTGCAAACAGGTGCCTCAGAATGCTCCGGCTGTCCATCGGGATATTTTTTTAATCGGTACAATAAGTATGTTCTTGCAGAAACTACTTGAGCCTTAAGAGCTTCAGTATTAAATTCTGCCGGCATTTCTGAAGCAACCACTCCTTTTAAGTATTCTTCAAAATCAATAACCATCACTTCATTTGTTTTGTTGTTGTACACCTTAATTAATTTAGGTTCATGCACATCAGTTGTGTTTATTTCTTCATGCTTTTCATTTGCATACTTTGAGCTATCCTTTTGTTGTACTGCCGCACTTGTTATATTCATCTTTTTCTCAAAGAAATTCAAAGAAAGATTTGGAATGGTTAAAAACATTGCGAATACAACAAAAGCATAAATTATACGTTTTAACATAAAAATCAACCCCTTTATCATAAGTTTCTTTAATATTTTATGAAAAATAGAAATATTTAGAACAAAATTGTATTAAATAAAAAAAATGGGACACACTATTTTCAGATAATAAAGAAGTATTAAACGGGAGGTTTATATGAAAAACAATAGATTTGCGAGAGCAAAATCAAAAATGAAAGATTTCTTTATTAGACTTAAGCATAAGGATACAAGCTTCTTAATAATTGCTTTGTGTATAATGCTTTTGGCAACAGCAGTAGTATGGAGATATACTTCGAATCCTGAAAACGGTCAAAGTGATTTAGCAGAAAATAATGCACCAAACGGCGATGTTCAGGTTCATGAAGACCCTTATGAAGATTATGTACAAGATATCATTGATGAATTTCAGAATGCAGAAAAAGATAATGAAGATGATGATGGGGTTAAAACGCAGCAAATGGATCTAAAGTCCATGAAAGTTCCATTAGCCGGAGAGTTAATCAGAGAATTTACTATTGATGATTTAGTTTATTATGAGGCAATTGGAGAATGGAGAGTACATAAAGGAATTGATATCAAACCAAAAGATACCTTATTGATTGAATCCGCTTTAAAAGGGAAAGTAGAAGCTGTTAATAATTCAGAAATTACAGCAACAGAAATTATAATTGATCATGGAAACAATGTAAAAACATTGTACAGTAATTTAGTGTCGGCAAATGTCAAAGCCGGAGATACCGTTGAAAAAGGTCAGGTTATTGGAAATTTGGGAAAAACAGTCAGCATTGAGGCAACAGATGGTGCACATCTTCATTTTGAAGTAATTGTTGACGGTCAACAAATAAATCCTTTGGACTATATTACCATTGAATAACAAAATAAGGTTCTAATAGGACAAATAAACGCATAAAAATGTAAATAAGACGGTATAATGCCAAAGGGGGTTAAAAATGAAAGATTACATAGAACGCAGGGCCATGGAGATTGCGGAATATATTATAAGTACTGAATCCACCGTAAGACAGACGGCTAAGAAATTCGGCGTCAGCAAAAGCACAGTCCATAAGGATGTAACAGAACGTCTTCCCAAACTGAACCCTCCAGCTGCAAGCGAAGTCAAAAAAGTTTTGCTTAAAAATAAGTCTGAAAGACACATTAGGGGAGGTAAAGCTACTCGCTTAAAATATAAAGAAGCACATAGCCACGAAAAAGTCAGCAATATGTAATTAACCACTTGACGAGGGACACTAACTGCAATAGGTTGGTGTCTTTTTAAATTTTCGATCAATTAATCTTATTGTGGTTAAATATGAAGATAAAAACAGCCAAAAAACCGTTTTAGGACATTTTTGGGACAAAAAAAAATACATTTCGTTAATTCTGTCCCATTAATTTGTCCTAATGTTATCGTTGATAAATTCTTGAAGCTGATTAACAGATTCCTTTTCAACCTTTTCTATTGCATGTAAATATGTATCGGAAACAGTATCAATTGTATCTCCAAGTCTTTTAGCAACTACTAAAACATTAGCTCCGGAATGTAACATCATTGTAGCCTGAAGGTGCCTTAGATCATGAAAAGTAAGATTATCTAATCCAATTATCTTAGTCATCTTTTTGAATCTTCTATAAACAGCATTATGATCATAGATTTTTTGAGTCTTTGGATTAATGAACAGATATTGTTTTTCCGGCTTAATGTTTAATACCTTTTTATTACTTATAAATTCATCAAGCATCTTACTGACAGCTGAAGGCATATAAACCTTTCTTATAGAGTTTTCAGTTTTAGGCATGGCTATTTCGTGATAAACCTTGCCCTTCTTATAGTGGGAAACATATTGTTTGTTAACATCAATGTAGCCATTTTCTAAGTCTATATCTGCGACGGTTAATCCTAAGATTTCCCCCTGCCTTAGTCCACAATATAAAGCAATAGAAAATATTATTTTATACAATTCCGGTTCATTTTCAATTACTTCCATTAGTTTTGATATTTCTTCAGTTGAAAGCAGTTCAGAGTAATTCTTGTTTTCAATTTTAGGTAACGTTATATTTCTGCATGGGTTTTCTTTTATAATTTTCCAGTCAATCGCTTTGTTAAAGGTTGACGACAAAACAGCATAAATTTGTCTGACAGTCGAAGCTTTCAGGGTTTTACTTATATTATTGACAAATTTCTGGATATCGATGCTGTCAATTTTATTTAAAGATATCCCTCCAAAATATCCAAGGATATGTTTATTATAAGAAGTAATATAGAAACTTTCAGTATTAGGTCGAAGATTAGGTCTAACATGTTCATCCAGGACTAATTGTGCCAAGTTATTAAATAGCATATTTTCCTTTTTACCTATTTCATTTCTTGTAATTGATACTTCAAAATCCTTGTGAGCATTTATTACATCCCTTGGCCACTTCTTATGCTTTACATCATTCTCTGATATTTTTTTATTGCTTATGTAAATTCTTGTGTAAATTATACCGTTTTTAGCAACTCTAAAGCGATACTTGTTATTCTTGTAGTCTATACTCATACTTACCCTCCTTGACTTATTAATTTATTCGTTGCTTATATTATATATAAACTAAAACTAACAAACAAGCCCACTTGAATTACGTGTATTTACTAATGTCCCTCATAACAATTAGAAATAAGTTAGTAATAATTATAATTAGTAAAAACAGATAGGGATTGACATAATTGTAGGTCCGTGGTAACATATATGCATGTAGAGAATTTTTTATTTTTTAAAAGCATGTACCGTAGCTTATTTTTGTGTGCAACTTTGGCGCGAAATGGGCTTTTTTTATGCAAAAAATTATTTTAATGGAGAAGAGAGGAAGGGGAGAGAAATATTGTTTGAAGAAATTATAAAAAATATAATTGAAGAAACCGTAAAACTGACAATAGCTGAAATTTCAAGTGAGAAAGAAAAGGCAAAAAATACATTAAGTGCAAAGGAAACCGCTGAATACATTGGAATGTCAGTAAACTGGGTCTACCAAAATCTAAATATTTTGCCTTATAGGAAAATTGGTCGTCGATTAGTCTTTTCTGTAAAAGAGCTGGATATATTTTTAGATGAAAGAAAATCAGGAAATGATGATATAACAAACCTTGATGCTAAAATGAAGAAAACAGAAATGGGTAAATATAAAGTAATATAACAAACACAAAAACAAGGGTACTTGTAATCTTTCTTGAAATTTGTTAGCATTATTAAAACAGATTATCTCAGGGGAGGGTTTTTTATGTATTATGAATTATGGGGAAACGATTTAGGCGAATTTTGTCATCTGTTTGATAAAGAAGATATAATATTAAGGATATATCTTAAAAACCACTTAGTAATTAATGGTCTTGATGTAGAGGATATAGATATTTTAAGAAATATGTATTCAAGAGAAATGCTTAAGTATAAAAATAACATCAGTTCCTTTGATTGTCTTCTTAAAATATCAAAAGATTGGTTTAATGTAGTCAATTGCTGTGATACTTATATCAACCTCAAAAATTGTATAATTTTTGATTGTAAAAAAGAAAGGTTCGAATTGCTTAGTAGATATTCTGATTGTTCCGAAAAATATGCAGAAAGTTTTGATGAAGATTTCGGTGTTGTGATCTATAACGAGGGCGCGTTTGATATTGTGCAAGAAGTTGAGGTTAATAGCGGTAGTCAATTAATTATATACAAAAACGATTCTCTTGAGGAGTATGTATATACGGTTAAGAATAGTGATTGTTTTTTAATTGTTAAAAACGACCTTGAACATGGGACCAATAGGGGGATTATTGTTAGTGAAGATGAACTAGAAGAATACATTCGGAACAAATGTGAAGAAGACGGCTACGCATTTCTCTAAGTTTATACTTATGTGGATTGGTTTCTAAACTTCTTGACAGAATCTGCTATTATAGTATTAATTGATTATGATGTAATATTTTCTATGATATTAAGAGCGATAACATAGTGCTTTGTTTTGCGCGATAGCGCGGAAACGCGGCTATTTTTTTGCTCATTTTTAATTGTTAGTTAAATAAAGGAGTTGTTTTTAATGAGTAAGATAAATGGTGTTCATAATGATTTTAGAGACGTTTTAAAAGTAAAAGGAGTAAATGCTAAAGGTTACGGAATTATACCTAAAATGGTAATGTTGGATAGAAAGTTGACTGTTGAGGCAAAGGCAGTTTATGGCTATTTTTGCAGTTACGCGGGAACAGGTACAACTGCTTTCCCTAGCGTTAAAAAAATCATTAAAGATTTGAATATAGGTAAGACCAGATATTATAAACACTTTGGTCTTTTAAAAGATTTTGGGTATATAGAAGTTGAGCAAGTAAAACAAGATGGTAGTCGGTTTAGTCACAACATATATACACTTGTTGAAAATCCAATAATTCTTTCGTGTCTTCAAAACGAAAATCCTGAGAATAGTTCGGGAAAATCGCCGTGTCCTCGTTTTGGGGATACGGAAAATGAGGATACGGAAAATGAGGACACTATAATTAACATGTCTTCTTATAAAATTAACAATTCTTTATATAATTATCAGTCTGTCCGTCAAAACGATCAACCAGACGGACAGACTGAATATGAAAAAATTAAAACTTATTTTCAGGACAAGCTCAAGTTCGGGGATTTGAAATTTTCTCATTATGCCGAAAAAAAACTTATTGATGAAATAGAACTGAATATCTACGAAATGTATTTCAATGATTTCACTGTAGTGCAAGGCAGTAAGCAGCCCCGTGAAATTGTAAGAAATGCACTAATGAAACTTACATATTGGCATATAGATGCATTGATTATGAAGTTTTTGGAAGTGTCTTGTAATACGAGAGTGAAGAACCTTAAGGGCTATATTCAAGCTATGATCTACAATATAGCTTATGAAAACGAACTGTCATTACAGAATGAATTGAAGAATACGGGGCTTATATAGATATATGGATAGGAAAGCTTTTATCGAACATTGTATCGCGGTGATATGCTTTTTTATGGCATTTATCTAGTAATCTAAACTTTTAGAAATCTATCTTGTGTTGTAAAGTCCTGAAGTATCTTTAGGTGTTTTGGTTGTTGTATTTTGTCGCTCATTAAGCATTGTCCTTCGGTATATTATTATGTATCCGGTACAATTTATCTTCTATAAAAACAAATCTCGCTTTTAGCGTTAAGATGTCAATTGCTGTTATGATGCCTACGGCAATTATTGTTATTGTTATTAAGTCAATTATTAAGCCTGATTCTATAAAAACATGCACTGTCGCAATAATGGAACTTGTAGCTACATGTATTCTTAGATATCTGACCTTTCTTCTGTATCTGATAAATTTATCATTTAAGATAGTCATTGCTCTTCTGTCATCTGTTATATTTCTTATCAAGCTATAGTATTTTAGTGTACACAAATATAGTATTTTTTCAGAGACGATATAATATATTGCTGATAATAAATATATTAGTATTGCTAATAATAGTTTGTTCATTATTCCTCCATGTATATTATTATAGGCTATTTAGTTGTAAGAGTAAATATAGGTTGAACTGCAATGGTGACCGTCATAATGTGTGTATAAGAGATTATTTTCGTTGTAATTTTAATATATATTTTTATTGTCTTGCTGCATTTATGTTTTAGTAAGCGGTCGGGCAAGTGGATTATTTAAGTGGTCGAATAAGTGGATTATTTAAGTGGTCGAGTAAGTGGATTATTTAAGTGGTTGAGCAAGTGGTTATTTAAGTGGTTGAGTAAGTGGTTATTTAAGTGGTTGAGTAAGTGGTTTTATATGACCTCTTGCCCGACCACTTGGAAAGCTTTTTCTAAAACCTTAATACTTGTTGCAATTTCAATGCCCTTATCAGACGGCATAAAATGTAGTTTTTTTGTTAAAAATGGGCTTGAATATTAGAAATTTAGCGTATTTTTTACCCTGTTTTTAATCTCCTTTAAAAAATGAGTAGTTTTAATGTAAAATAATGACATTATAATTTTCTAAATAATATAAACAATTAATAAGCTTTGTTTTCGTGCACTACTATTTTTTTGCATGTCAGCAAAGTTTTTTTTGTTTTTCTAAATATTCGACTTTGTTAGAAAGGAGTATTGGTATTATGATACGAAATTATAAACAGAATTATAAAACAAATGTTAAAGGTTTCTCTTATACAGGTTTTGAAAACATTAAGAACTTTGACAGTAAGCTTAAGGATATCGGGTTATGTGAGGATATAGTTTCAAATAAGGGTGTTGTTTATCTATACTTGATAAAATATCTTAGAGTGGTTACGAAAGATCAGTTAGCAGAGTTATCAGATTTATTACGGAGAGAGATACATAAGGATATTAAGCGTCTAAATGAACTTGAGAAGGGTAGTTTTCTCGTAAATATAGAGTCTGATGATGTAGATAATGCTAGAAATACGTACTATATCATGTACCTTTTAGTTTTGCTTTATTAATGCCCACAGTTTCAATTTCTGATCATGCCAGAATATGCTATGTCTTTGGAGCTAATCCTGATGAAATAGAACAAAACTTAGGAAGTGAACGCCTCGTCCTTTTTGTTATAACGGACAATAAGAAGGATCGCGATTATTATTTAAGTTTATTAGGGGAATATGAGGGGAATGAGCGGCTTATTGTTCTTGTTCGACGACAGATTGATTTTTAGGGAGGTGGTGTTATGAGCGGTTTAAAACAATATTTTGATGGGGGCGCCGGGCGGTTGAAAGAATGGTCGGTAGAACTATATAGGTAGCAGATATCTTGTATGCATTAATATTTAGGCTCTAAAATACATTTTAAGCAAAGCAAATAGTCTTACAAACCATTTACACCATTACGACTAAAAAAAGCCTTAAACATCGAAATATGCTACCTATATGCAAAACATTTATCATTTCAAGGAATCTTTTATCTTATTAAACAATAAGCACTTGTTCTGAAGTGTTTTTTTGAATTTGAAGGGTATTGAAGCATACAGACATATTTAATATACTTATATTATAAAAATATGTAAGTATTAAATTTGTTTGGAAGGAGTGATTTTATGTACGATTCAGATGGTGGCGGTTTTTATGCATTAGGTATTTTAATGATGGGTCTTGCGTATATGTTTTATAAGATTGTTTTGGATAATATAATATGGTTTCTTTTAGCTTTTGCCATTTTTGGTGCTTTGCTTTATGCGTATATGAATTGCAAGGTTGATTATGCCGGAATTGCAATCAAGTGGTGGAGAGACAAGGTTGATAAAGTGTTGTATAAGTTGTTTGGTGTTACTCTCTGCAGTAGTAATGTTGCGTGGTTTATTTATGGAATTTTTGTTTTCATTGTAAGAACAGGGGCTATCTTTATGTCGATAATACTTGCGATGTATGTTGTAGCTTGGTTGTTAAACCGACTTTAGTTTTTCATATGTCGTCTAATAAAATAGTCTCAACATTGGGGCGTATTAGGTCAGTGAATAGTGTTTTGATTACTTTTAAGTAATTTTACGATATTTTCAATGAATTTTATGTATTATATTTTTGTTTTAATTAATCTAAATTAATCTTAAAATAAAAGGTATAATCGCCATTTACTACCCTTTTGTTTGTGCTAATCTAAAAATAGGTCAGCGGGCTCATCGAAAATTAGGTCAATATCAGTATAATTAAAATGGGATAGAAAATCAAACTAATATATTTAAATGACAGCCAAATAGTTTACCATTTGTGACAGTGAATTAGTTTACCGCTTTAAATGAAATATGTTAAGTTGAAATACGCCGCCCTGTGAATCGGAAAGAGGGCGTAGCCCGACTGGAGATTCACAGGGCGGCGGCTCGATTTTCCAATAACGCTCATTGAAAATTAGGTCACTTTCTTAAGAAAATATGATATCCTTTCAGTACATACTGAGAGGAGGACGAAAACGGAGTGATAAAATTGAATCAAAAACAAAGAATCATACTCAAACATATTGACGGTATGAGCAATCGCAGTATTGCAAGTAATTGATGGATATCCATGAATATTTGTTAAAGAAAGAGTTTAATATCAGTTATTCAACAGTTAAGAGATTAGTTAAAACAATCGAAGACAGGCATCGTGAAGCTTTCATCAGGCAGGAATATGATCTTGGAGAAGTATGTGAATTTGACTGGGGTACAGTAAAATTAGACATAGGAGGAGAAGGGTACAAAGCTTATCAAATGGCAGTTTTTACTCCTGCTAAAAGCGGAATCCGATATTCAATGTTGTTTAAATCTCAAGATACACCGGCATTCCAGCAATCACACGCTGAATTTTTCTCATTTACCAAAGGTAGTTTTAGAACAATGGTCTATGATAATATGAGAGTTGCTGTTAAGAAATTTGTTGGTTTGTTTGAAAAAGAGCCAACAAAAGCATTGACAGAATTATCAATATACTATGGATTTAACTTTAGGTTCACAAATATTGCAAAAGGTAATGAAAAAGGCCACGTTGAGCGAAGTGTAGAGTACGTCAGAAGAAAAGTATTCAGTGAGCCGGGAAACGACAAATTTGAAACTCTTGCAGAAGCGAACAAATTTCTTTTTGAAGAATGTATGAAGCTTAATAACAAAGAAGCATCCAACGGATTAGTACCAATGAAAATTTTTAAAGAGGAGCAAAAACACCTGTTTCCTAACTTACCTAAATTTGAAAGCTGTATTTATTCAGAAAACCGTGTTGACAAATATTCAACCGTAACGATAAGTCAAAATCATTACTCTGTACCAGATACATTAGTTGGCAAAATGGTAAATGTGAAGATGTTTACAGATAAGATAATCATCTATTACGATAACAGCATTGTAGCTAAACATGACCGGAGTTTTAAACTCCATGATTGGAAAATTGAGATTCATCATTATCTTAGAACTCTACATAAAAAACCAGGTGCCCTCAAAGGAAGCACAGCACTGCTCCAAACGGACACCCAGATCAAATATATCTATGAACAATATTATACCAAAGATGCCAAGACATTTCTACAAGTTTTAGAAATTATTTATGAAAAAGGAATCCATGCTGTGACAGAAGCTTTAAGGGAACTTGAAAAACTGTCACCAATGGATATGAGTGCTGATAAGGTTAAGGTGATTTGTGAAAGTAGAAAGGAAAAAGAAATTTGCGTTACTGTTCCATTAAATGATCATCTAACTGAAAAATCAAGGAGCACATTATCGATTTATGATAAACTTGCAGCACTCCAATCAAGAAAGCTTAACAAGGAGGCTGTATAGTATGAAGGTTAAATTAAATGAAGAGATTAAAGAATACTGTAATATATTGAAACTTAAAGGAATTAAAACTCACTATGAAGAAGTAATATCTGAAGCGGCTGATTATGAGGATTTTCTTCATAAGCTTTTAACTTATGAGATGGAAGAAAAGGATAAGCGTTCCATTGAATGTCGTATTCGAAATGCACATTTGCCTTACAGGCAATATATTGAAGATATTGAAATTGACTGTCTCCCAGTAGATATGCAGAAAAGACTTCCTGAGTTAGCAACACTTGATTTTATCGAAAAAGGCAAAAATATCATAATGACCGGTAACCCGGGAACCGGAAAAACTATGGTTAGTATTGCTTTAGCATTAAAGGCTTGCATGGCAGGTTACAAGGTTCTGTTCACGACAATTCCTTTATTAGTTACTACATTGAAGGAAAGCAATAGCGCTAAGACCTTAAGGTATTTTGAAAATAGATTTGAGAAGTACGATCTTGTTGTAACAGATGAGCTGGGATACACTTCATTTGACCGTGAAGAGACAGATTTGCTGTTTAACAATCTTTCTTTAAGGGCAGCAAGGAAATCAACAATTATTACCTCTAATCTTTCATTTGAGCGTTGGATTGAGGTTTTCGGTGATCCGACAGTTACAAGTGCAATGATAGATAGACTTACTTACAAGGCAATTCTTGTTGACATGGAGGGTGATTCTTTGAATATTAGAAAATGAAGCAGAGAACATGACAAAACAGGATTGTGAGATCAACTCTTTTAAGAGGTTGTCAAAATCCCTTAAAGATATGTTTCCGAGGCTTCAGATATGTATATTAGGAGATAGTCTGTATGCCTGCGGACCAACTAAGTAAATTAAATTTTAGGCATAAAAAATAAAGAAATAGTCATGGAAGGGATAAGTTTACCTTTCAGAGCTGCCGATTACCTTTTATTCTTGACTTCATTCATACCTTCTGTTACACTATAGT
>ENA-UOOR01001278-UOOR01001278.1-fermentation-metagenome-genome-assembly--contig:-NODE-1278-length-30503-cov-25.000723_pt1 | contig 30503 bp, 25 predicted proteins | sample MGYA00245780_ERZ724029 | MGnify/ENA primary metagenome ERZ724029 (study PRJEB28704, sample SAMN03018315) | fermentation metagenome | biome: anthropogenic terrestrial biome; feature: soil... | reverse complement strand
CGGAATCTCAATTCCCTCTGCATCAAACCGTTTTTTGACTGCTTCCCTTATGTCGCACCCGGTATCATATGCCATCCCCCTGCTGGGAACATAAAAGGTCAGGCGCAGATTAACGGCAAAGTCTCCCAGCTCAGTGAGGCGGACATTGATCTCTTTATCCTTCAATACATGGGGATGTCTTTTGGTTTCCTCTATGATGATGCTCCTGGCCTTATCGATATCTGAAGAGTAGCCTATGCCGAAATTCACCGGCCAGATGATCTCAGGATTGTTGATGCTCCAGTTCACAATAGAGTCAGAACCCATAATCTTGTTTGGGACAATTACCCTCCGCTCATCCCAGGTGCATATTATCGTATGGCGCAGGGTTATATCCTCGATATGGCCGTACTCGCCCTTGAAGTCGACATAGTCGCCAATGCGCATGGGCTTGAAGATCGCCAGGAAGATGCCGGATATTATATTGGACAGGGAGTCCTGGGCGGCAAAACCAATGGCCAGGGTTGCCACACCAGCGCCTGCCAGCATGGCGATGGCAATTCTGTTCAGGGAAGGGATCAGGAGTATGGTCATTAAAAAGCCGATGGAATATATCGCCGCGACGATGAGCCTGCGGGTCATGGCATGGGAGGTCTCATCAAACTCTTTGCCAAGCCGGCTGGATTCCATAATTTTAGGGATCTGCTTCTCCAGCAGACCATTGACCAGCCGGGCGATTAAAATAGTTAAGATGATAATTATAGATATGGATATGATGGTCGAGATAATGTACCATATGTTCTCTGCCAGAGCGCTTCCAATATAACGTATATATACGTATTTTATTATTGATATAATATCCTCTGCAGGACCTCGTCCGGTCAATTGGGAGGAGAACTCAGGAATATCTGCAAAGGGAAAGGCCATTAAGCAAATTTCGACATCTGCAATACATAAAGGTTTGTGTCATCCAGGCTTCCCCCGTCTGCAGGCTGCAACCTAAAAAAAATGGGTGGAAGTCCTTTCCGGCTGGATGCAGCTAATCGCACACAGCCGCTTCTGTCAGCGAGCGCAGTGGCACCACATAAGGCCGTCCCATAGCGTTCATTACCATGGCCTCTATGCCATAGACCTGGCCGATATTGACCTCATTGAGAAGCGCCTTCGGCTCTCCTGCGGCATAGACCTTTCCGTCCTTGAGCATTACCAGCTTATCTGAGAATCGGGAGGCTAAGTTGAGGTCATGGATGGCCATCACTGCGGAGATCTTCTTCTCCTTGACCAGGCTGCTCACCGTCTCCATCACCTCTAGCTGATGGAGCATATCCAGGTTGGATGTGGGCTCGTCCAGGAGCAGGACTGCCGGTTCCTGGGCCAGAGCACGGGCGATGAGCACCTTCTGTTTCTGGCCGCCGGAGAGCTGGGAGAAGTCACGCATGGCCAGGTCTTCCAGATGCAGCCTCTCCAAGACCTCAGCCACCGTATCCAGGTCTGAATCCTGTACCCTCCAGCCGATATGAGGCCTTCTGCCCATGAGGACGGTATCAAAGACGGTTGTGGCCAGGGGGGTGGAGCTGGATTGGGGCACATAGCCGATCTGCCTGGCCACCTCCTGCCGGCTCATCCTTTCTATCTCCTGGCCGTCCATGAGGATGCTGCCCTTGGGCTTGAGGATGCGGTCCATGCACTTTATAAGGGTGGTCTTTCCCGAGCCGTTTGGCCCCACCAGGCTCAAGATCTCTGAGCTCTTCACAATGATGTTTACTCCATCGAGTATCTTATGGCTGTTGTAGCCGAATACGAGGTTCTTGATCGTGATTTCCACCAAGGGGCTGCCTCCTTTAAATATCGGATATCTGAAGACGATGCGGCGCACATCTCAGATGAAACGCATCTAGATATTCTTCTGTGATCGATTTTGTTAATATCTATTTCCCAATTCATGCTATCTATTATGGATAAATAGCTGTTGGTGTATGGATGGAATTTCGCAAAAACATCTCATTGTAAATGGATTTCATGATAGATGATTATGGTATCATATATCATTTATGCGCTGGTCTCCGAAAATCAAGATCATAATCTGCCCTCGAGGCCAAATTATAGTATCAGAAAATAATATTAATTATGAAAAAAATAACATTTATTGATAACTTCTCCTTGGTTGAAAATAGGGATGCTCACTTCTCAATTTTTAAAAAAATTTAGTTATAAACAATTAGATATCTGTCAATGATATGGTGTGACTATTCCATAGACAGTGGTTCCTGGTGGCACATTTATGATCTTCTGCACTCCCCTTTCGAAGTAAATATCCTTCGGGTAATTGTGCTCTCCATCGAAGACCCTGATGTTATGGATCATTCCGCCCACCACCTTGAACTTGAAGACACCATCCAGAAGATCGCCACCTGTTCCCTCTTTGCCAATGAGAACTCCGTCCACATAGACATCATAGCCCTTCAAGGTGGTCTGGATGGTCACCGGAGTATCTCCCGCAACAATTGCAGGCACGGCAGGCTTTGCAGCCACCGCAGCCGGGTATTGGGTGGTGCTGCTGGCAGAGGTAGTCTGCTGGGCTGTTCCGCTGTATGTCTGCATGACGCTGGTTGTGGCTCCAGTGGGCATCTGCACCGCCTGCGTAGGCTGTACGGTTTGTGTGGCCTGCACTCCAGAGGCTGCAGGATTGTTGGTGGATGGTGGCATATCAGCTGCCACTGCCGTCTGCTGGGCTGGAGGGGCCTGGCTGATCACATCGATGATGATGGCGTTGCTGGGCTGATTATTGAGCACAAAGAGGAGAATGTGCCTGCCCACCTCATCAGCCTTGAAGTTCAGGCTGTTGTATCCGGGGTAGAGGTCCAGACGCTTGCTGGTGATATTGAGGGAGTTGCTCTGAAGCATCCAATAGTAGTCCGCCTGGCCGCCCACGGGGGCAAAGGCGATGAACTGAATGCCGGATCCCGCAGGAACAATGGCATACTGGGACCAGTCAGCTCCTTTCTGAATCCAGAGCTCATTTCCTCTGCTGGTGGCCACTGTAGATTGGTACTGGGTATATGCGATCTCCTTGCCGCTGCCGAAATATATCCGAGAAGGAACATTTTGAGTCACATCGATCTTTACCGGAGCGAAGGTCTTGACCACTGGGACAGAGCTCTCCATATAGAACTCGGAAAAGAAGGTGGTGGCGGTGCTGACATCCTCGAACTCCGGGCCAAACCAGAAACCCTCCCCACCTTCGGCGCCGAATCCGAACAGGCTCTTGACGAATTCTTCATCGAAGCCAGTCTCGGAGACCTCCATGGACTGCGATATGGATACATCATATCCAGCTGCCACTCCCAACCCCATGACCAGGGCCAAGAGACATAAGCATAGGCAATTGAATCTCAACTATTGCACCTCAATGAATACTGACTGGACTTGTATCTATTTAGCCTTAAGTCTTGTATCAGGCTCATCTGAATATCATGGAAGAGAAAAAGAGTTATTTTATCCTGTTATGAAACACTCTCTTTGCCTTTCCTTCCTGGCGGGGCAGGCCTCCCAGGGGGAAGACGTCTCCTTTGGGGGAGAATCCCAGCGCCTCTTTGAGCGCCTTTTCCACCATATAGCCGGTCACACCCGGATCGGCTTCGACGTTGACCCGGACGCTATTGACCCCGTCTATCTCTTCCACGATGATCTGATAGTTGTTGCCGATGCCCGGTATTCCCAGGAGGGTTTGCTCAATCTGCTTGGGGAAGAAGTTCACCCCTTTCACAATCAGCATGTCATCCCTTCGCCCGGTTATCGGTGCCAGACGGACGTGAGTTCTGCCGCATTCGCATCTATCCCGGGATATGACATGGGTGAGGTCAGCTGTCCGGAAACGGATCATGGGCAGAGCCTGCCGGGTGAGAGAGGTGAAGACCAGCTCCCCTTCCTCCCCGTCATCCACTGGCTCTCCCGTTTTTGGATCGATGACCTCCAGGATGTACTGATCCTCCCAGACGTGGATTCCATCGTGTGCCGGGCAGTCCATGCCTAAAGTGCCAACACCTCCTGACTCAGTCATGCCGTATATGTCGAAGACGTCGATGTCCAGGCCCGAGGAGATCTTCTTTTTCATGGAGTCAGAGAAAACCTCTGCTCCGAAGATGCCTATCTCCAGCTCCGGCAGGCTCTCCTTCTCCTCGGCCAGCACCTCCATCAGCCGGATGCCATAGCTCACTACTCCGGTGAAAACCCTCGTCTTCAGATCTCGAGCCAGGCGGATTTGCCGGGCGGTGTTTCCCGGACCGGCGGGGATCACGAACAGGCCTGCTGCCCGGGCGCCATGATACATGCCAAAGCCGCCATTGAAAAGGCCGAAAAGGGGTGTGATCTGGGTGGCGTCCCCAGGCTTCGCCCCGGACATGCGATAGCAGCGGGCCATGCATTCCGCCCACTGATCCAGGTCTGAGCGGGTATAGGGCATAACCACCGGGGTGCCGGTGGAGCCGCTGGACATATGCATCTCCACGATCTGATCGCGGGGAACGCAGGCCATCTTCAGGGGATAGCTCTCCCTCAGGATATCCTTACCGGTGAATGGCAGCCGGACCACATCCTCTGCCGTCCTGATATCCTCAGGCCGGATGCCCTTCTCATCGAATAGACGCCTGTAGATGGCATTGGATTCATAGACGTGACCGACGATGGCCCTCAGCCGCCGGGATTGCAGCTCATGAATGCTCTCCCTGGATGCCGTCTCCATCGATTCATTGTGAAAATTGCCCTTCTGTGTCATGCTTTGCTCCTGCCAAGTGAAAACGCTTTCAAATTGAGATCTCTGAACCTCTCCCGGACGCACAGGCCGATGGCCTCCTCCCAGGATTCCAGGGGGAGGTCCAGTCCCCGGGAAATTGCTCCCAGCAGTATGATGTTGGCCGCCCTGCTGTCACCCAGTCCCTTCGCCATTTCCGGGGCATCGATATAGACCAGCCGGGGAAAGGCCCTGGCCAGCAGCTCCTCTACATTCTCCGGGTAGCGAGCAAGACCGGAGGAGACGGTCACCGGCACTATGGCCTGGCTACTGACCGCGGCCAGGCCGTCCGGCCGGAGAAACTCCCAGTACCGCAGGGCTTCCACCTTCTCCAGCGCACCCAGGATATGAGCGCTCTTCTTGGAGACCAGGGGGCTCTTGACCTCTTCTCCATAACGAATCTGGGCCATCACCGAGCCCCCCCGCTGGGCCATTCCGTGCACCTCATTGGTCTTGACCTGGTAGCCCTGAATCATCGCTGCCTGGGCTAAGATCTCGCTGGCCAGCAGTATCCCTTGACCTCCCACGCCGACGAGGACGATGCTCTTGGTCTCTTTCGGGCTCCTGTCTGGTGAGTTTGTTGCGCTGTTTTTGCTCTTTAAGCTCTCCTGGTTTTTCATTCCCTCTGTCCCTTCCACTAGCCTCTCGATCATACTCCCTCCCGGCTGACAATCGCCCTGGCAGGGCAGATCTGTTCGCATAGGCCGCAGCCCGCACAGAGGGTCTGATTGATCTTCATCACCCCATCCACTCCCTCTATCGCCGGGCAGCCCAAAGAGAGGCACAGCTCGCAAGCCCGGCACTCCTCTGTCAGGATGGTTCTCATCGCCCCCACCCGTCTCCTCTCCCGCAGGGGGCAGGGAGCGCGGGATACAATAAGAGAGGGCTCAAGAGCCGCCAGCTCCTCTTTGATCGCCTCTCTGGCGTCATCCAGCTGGTAGGGATCTATCGTCCGGACCCGATTGATCCCGCAGGCCCGGCCGATATCCTCGATGGAGACTGCGACCGTCGGCTCGCCGCTAATGGTCCTGCCGGTTCCCGGATGGTCCTGGTGGCCGGTCATGGCAGTGGTGCGGTTGTCCAGCACGATTATGGTGGAGTGGCCCTTATTGTAGACGATATCCAAGAGACCAGTGATCCCGGAGTGAAAGAAGGTGGAGTCTCCAACCACGCCCACCACCTTTCTCTTCTCCCCTGCTTTCTCCATGCCGTGGGCCATGGAGACTCCTGCTCCCATGCAGAGAATGCTGTCCATCCGGTCCAGGGGCTGAAAAGCGCCCAGGCTGTAGCATCCTATGTCCCCGGTGACCACCACATCCTCCCTGGACAGGGCATAGAAGATCCCCCGGTGAGGGCAGCCGGGGCAGAGCACCGGCGGGCGGGGAGGAAGGAGCTCTCTATATGGATCCTCTTCCTTTCGGGTGGCCTCTCCTCCATCCATCAGCCTTCTGGACTGGAGCAGTCGGTCTACGGACAGCTCCATGATCCCCGGCACGAAATCTCTCCCCTGGCAGGCTATCCCAAGGGCTTTTACGTGCTCTTCTATGAATGGATCCAGTTCTTCGACCACCAGCAATCTGTCCACACCTTCGGCAAACTGGCGGATCAATGCGTCCGGGAAGGGATAGGAGAATCCCAGCTTCAGAACCGAGGCGTCCGGCCAGACCTCGCGGGCATACTGGTAGGCGATGGAGGAGGTGATGATTCCCAGGCCTTTTGACCTCCAATCGATGCGATTTGCTGGCGACTTTTCTGAGAGCGCCTGCAGCTCTTTCAGCCTCTCTTCCACCCTCTGGCGCATGGGCCGGCCCCATACCGGTATGGGAACGAACCGGGGCGGGTTCTTGACAAAGCCGATCTTATTCCCGCCAGCTCTCTCTCCCAACTCGACCAGGCTGCGAGAGTGGCTGACTCTCGTCGTTGAGCGCAGTATGGCCGGGGTCTTGAACTCCTCCGAGACGGAGAGGGCGAGCATGAGGAGATCCTTGGCCTCCTGGCTGTCCGCCGGCTCAAAAAGGGGGACCCGGGCAAAGCGGGCATAATTGCGAGTGTCCTGCTCGTTCTGGGAGGAGTGCATCCCCGGGTCGTCTGCCACGCAGGCCACAAATCCACCCTCCACGCTAATGTAAGAGAGGGTCATGAGCGGATCTGCGGCCACATTCAGCCCCACATGCTTCATGGTCACAATGGAGCGCGCCCCGGCCAGTGAGGCTCCGGCTGCGACCTCAAAGGCCACCTTCTCATTGGGGGACCACTCGCAGTAAACCTCCGGACTGTACCGGGCCAGGTTCTCCAGGATCTCGGTGGAGGGAGTCCCGGGGTAGCCCGTGCCAACAGTGACGCCGGCCTCGTAGGCCCCACGGGCTATGGCCTCATTGCCGGAGAGCAATTTTCTCAAATCCTTTTCACCTTCGCCTGAAATTACTCGTTATGGGATTTTTCGCTGGTTTATATTGATCCTTTATGCACATTCTTATACATCAGAGTATGATCTGTCCCTATGGACGAGGGAATATAATTCTTGTGGTTTGCGGATCCCGCGGGATTTTTTCCCCAAGAAGCTTGGCGATTCGCTTGCATCTACTGACCGCATCGAAAGGTGTTGGGCTGTTTGAAGGCTTTACTTGAGCGGTAGTCCAGGATCGATGCCGAAGATCGAGCGGGCCATGAAGCCAGCATGATGCCTTAGGAGTTAGATCTACTCAGCCTAATAGGCATTCAACGAGGAGATGGTGATGGATTTCTGCAGGCTGTGTCACTGGCTGCATCAGTTTATAGAGTGGTTCTAGAAGATGGTGAGGATGAAGGAGGGCAAACGGTATAAATGTTAAGCGGTTTGATAAAAACGATACTAAAAAAGCTCAAGAGGGGTTGCAGTGCAGGGAAACCACAATGGTATCGAAAAGCGTCTCTGGATTGCGGCGGATGAACTGCGTGCCGACTCCAAATTGATGGCTTCAGAGTACTCTCTGCCGGTTCTCGGCTTGATCTTTCTCAAGTATGCCGATTTCAAGTTCCGCCAGGTGGTGCAGGAGCTTAAGGGAAAATGGTGCGATTGGTGGCCCATTGGCAAGCTGTGCTATCAGGGCAAAGGCGTTCTTTACCTTCTCGAAAGGGCCCGCTTTTCCAACCTTATCCGGCAAGATATGGCTACTCCATTGAATTATTTTTATTATTTTAACTTGCCTCAAGGGAGAGAGCAAGGTAAGAGCCGATCCAGCGGAGCGGCTATTACAGCTGTAACAGGCATCTTCATCACACTTGGAAACTTCTCCTCGGATGGCGTTCAGGCTTTCTGAAACTCATCCCTGAAATTATGAATGCAAAAAGACAATGACATACCCAGAAGGAAATAATGAAAGCTCCGAGTTGGTCCCCCCGTTTCACCCTCACCCCCACCATCGCCCGCGGCCTGATGCAGATCGAGGCAGCCCGTGCCTTAGTGGAGCATACGCCCTTGCCGCCCGCCGCCGAGGAGGAGCTTCGGGCGCATGCTCGCGTGCGGGCGGTGCACTACTCCACTTTCATTGAAGGCAACCGCCTCACCATGTCCCAGGCAAAAGCGGCAATCTCCGACGCCAATCTGCAAATCGCTGGCCGGGAAAGGGATGTCTCCGAGGTGCGCAATTACTGGAACGCTCTCCTCCGGGTCGAGGATTGGGCAGCGAAGAAAAAGCCGCTCACCGAGGAGCTGATCAAGAGGCTTCATGCACTGGTCGAGGTCGGCCCCCGTGCGAAGCCCACGCCCTACCGGGAGGGCCAGAATGCCATCAAGAACAGCTCCACAGGCGCTCTGATCTACCTGCCCCCGGAGGCAGAAGATGTCCCCTCCCTCATGGCCTCCCTGGTGGCCTGGGCAGACGAGGCGGAAAGGTCCGGGCTGCCTGCTCCCCTCATAGCCGGCCTGGTCCACTACCAGTTTGTCACCATTCACCCCTACTACGACGGCAACGGCAGAACCGCCCGCCTGCTGGCCACATTTATCCTGCACAAAGGCGGCTACGGCCTGAACGGCTTCTTCTCCCTGGAGGAGCACCACGCCCGAGATCTTCCCGGCTACTATCAAGCCCTAACTACTCATCCTCACCACAACTACTACTTCGGCAGAAGCGAGGCCGATGTGACGCCCTGGCTGGAATACTTCATTTCCACCCTGGCCGTGGTATTTGTGGCCGTCCGGCTCACTGCCCAAAAGTGCGCCTTGGGAGGGGCCGCGCCGGAGGAGCTGCGCCGCCTGGATCATCGGGCAAGGGTGGTGCTCGGCCTCTTTGCAGCAAAGGAAACCGTCACCGCACCTCAGGTGGCAGCAGAGCTTGGCCTCTCCGAGCGCATGGCCAGGAACCTTCTAAAGGATTGGGTTAAAGATGGCTGGCTGGAAGTGGCCAATCCCTCCCGTCGTGCTCGATCCTATAGTTTATCGGCAAAATATCGGCAATACATCGGCAGCTTATCGGCAATAGTTCGATGAGTAGAGAACAACGAGCATTGAGGACATCAATTATTCCGAAGTCTGCATAATCGAGCAGCCCGCCATCGATCTCTTTGTCGCCCCTGGCTGGAAAACCATGAACTGCTTTCATGAGCGCTTCGACCCCGGTGGGGTCAACGGCCGGGATAACGACAAAAGCTCTATGTCCCAGGCCGCCTCTCTCCGCCGGACTTCCCCTCAGTTTATCCTCGCTATTGCCGCCACCTCGTCCCCCGGCTTGACATTCATGATCCGAACACCTTGGGTCGACCGGCCCTGCACCCGGATGTCGCTCACCGGTATCCTGATTATCACCCCGTCCCTTGTGGTGACCAGAAGCTCATCATCCTCGGAGACGGTGGTGGTGCAGCAGACATACCCCTTCCGGGCATCGATGTTCTTGACTCCCTTGCCCCCCCGCCTCTGCTGGGGATACTCTTCGAGCTCGGTCCTCTTGCCATATCCCTGATTGGTGATGGTGAGCAGAGTTGAGCCTGAGCCGGGCTCAATCACATCCATGCTGATCAGCTCATCGCCCATGTTCAGGCTGATCGCTTTGACCCCCATGGTCCCCCGGTTGGAGGCACGCACATCCCCCTCCTTGAAGCGGATGGCCTTTCCGAACTTGGTGGCCACCAGGAGCTCCTTCTCTCCATTGGTCAGCTTGGCCGAGACCAGGCTGTCCCCCTTCAGGTTCACCGCCTTTATCCCCCCCTTGCGGGGATTGGAGAATGCCTGCAGAGGCATTTTTACAATATTGCCGCTCCTGGTTACTAGCACGATGTATCCCGCCTGGAAGCTTTTCACCGGTATTGCTCCGGCGATCCTCTCATCCTGCTCCAGCTGGAGCAGGTTCACTATGGACTTTCCCCGCGCTGCTCTCCCCAGAGCGGGAACCTCATACACTTTTAGCCAGTGGGCTTTGCCCTTGTCGGTGAAGAAGAGCAGATAGTCCTTGGTGGAGGCGGTGGAGACATCGGTCACAAACTCCTCTGTCTTGGTCTCGGCACCTATAACCCCCCGCCCGCCCCTTCTTTGCATGCGGTACGTATTGACGGGCTGGCGCTTGATGTACCCGGAGCTGGTGATGGTCACAGCCACCTCCTCCTCCTGAATGAGGTCCTCATTAGTGACCTCGCCCTCAGCATCGATGATCTGGGTGCGCCGCTCGTCGCCGTACTTGCTGATGAGTTCCATGAGCTCATCCTTGATGATGGTCAGGATCTCCAGATTGCTGGAGAGGATCTGGCGAAGCCGCTCGATCTGCCGCTCCAGCTCTGATGCCTCGGAGACGATCTTCTCCTGCTCAAGGCCCGTCAGCCTCTGCAGCCTCATGTCTAAAATGGCCTTCGCCTGCTCCTCGGAGAGGAGAAATGCCTCTATCAGACCATCCCTGGCTTCAGCGGGCGTTGAGGCTGCCTTGATGATCCTTATCACTTCATCGATGTTCTTCAGGGCGATGAGCAGGCCTGCCAGGATATGGGCCCTCTTCTCAGCTGCATCCAGCTCGAAGCGGGTGCGCCTCTCCACCACTATGGAGCGGTAGTAGATGTACTGCTCTAAAGTCTCCTTCAGGGAGAGGATCTTGGGCATCCCGTCCACCAGGACCATGTTGTTGATGCCGTAGCTGGTCTGCAAAGCAGTGTGCTTATGCAGCTGGTTTAAGACCACATTGGCGTTGAATCCGGTCTTGATATCCACTACCATGCGGATGCCATCTTTGTCCGACTCATCCCGCAGATCGGATATGCCCTCCAGCCGTCCGCCTTTCACCATCTCCGCCATATCCTCAATTAGCTTGGCCTTGTTCACCTGGTAGGGAAGCTCGGAAAAGATGATCCTGGTGCTCTTTGCTCCCTCCTCGATCTCCGACTTGGCCTGCATGATTATGCTTCCCTTGCCGGTCATATAGGCGGACTCGATGCCCGCCCGGCCCACGATATAGCCGCCAGTGGGAAAATCAGGACCCGGCAAATAATGCATCAGCTCGCCTACTGTTGCCTGGGGATTGTCTATCAGATGGATGATCGCCCCTGCCAGCTCATTGAGATTATGGGGTGGGATGTTGGTCGCCATGCCCACAGCGATTCCAGTCGAGCCGTTGAGCAGCAGGTTGGGAAGCTTTCCCGGGAGGACTGTCGGCTCCTTTAATGAGCCGTCGTAGTTGGGCACGAAGTCCACGGTGTTCTTCTCGATGTCAGCCAGCATCTCCTCGGCGATCCGGGATAGCCGGACCTCGGTGTACCTCATGGCTGCAGCCGGATCTCCGTCGATGGAGCCGAAGTTGCCCTGGCCATCGATCAGAGGATAGCGCATGGAGAAGGTCTGGGCCATTCTGACCATGGTCTCATATATGGCCGCGTCACCGTGGGGATGGTACTTGCCCATCACATCGCCCACCACGCGGGCGGACTTCTTGTAGGGCTGATCGTGGGTCATGCCCTGCTCATACATGGCATAGAGAATGCGGCGGTGAACGGGCTTCAATCCGTCTCGAACATCGGGCAGAGCCCTCCCTACAATCACACTCATGGCGTAATCGATGTAAGAGGACTTCATCTCCTCGGTGATGTTAACCAGTACTTCTGTCACGATACACCTCAGATATCAAGATTCTTCACATACTTGGCATGCGTCTCTATGAACTCCCGGCGCGGTTCCACCTGGTCGCCCATGAGGATGGTGAAGATCCTGTCCGCCTCCACTGCATCCTCCAGGGTAACCCGAAGCATGATCCTCTTCTCCGGGTCCATGGTCGTCTCCCATAGCTGCTCGGGATTCATCTCACCCAGGCCCTTGTACCTCTGAATGACCGGCTTGGCCATGCCTGCTACCAGCTCGTTCAGCTGCTCATCGCTATAGGCATAATTGGCCTGCTTTCCCTTCTTGACCAGATATAGGGGGGGCTGGGCGATGAACACATAGCCAGCATCGATCAGGGGCCTCATGTAACGGTAGAAGAAGGTGAGCAGGAGGGTGCGGATGTGCGAGCCGTCCACATCGGCATCGGTCATTATCACCACTTTATGGTACCTAGCCTTGGTGATATCGAAGTCGTCGCCCACTCCCGTGCCGAAGGCCACAATCATATTGCGGATCTCTGCGTTCTTCAGAATCTTGTCCAGCCTGGCTCTCTCCACATTGAGGATCTTGCCCCGCAGAGGCAGTATGGCCTGAAAATGCCTGTTCCGCCCCTGTTTTGCACTCCCCCCAGCGCTCTCGCCCTCGACGATATAGATCTCGCATTTCGCCGGATTGTTATCTGAGCAGTCGGCCAGCTTTCCGGGCAGGCCGCCGGAGCTCAGGGCATTCTTGCGCCTTGTCAGCTCCTTGGCCTTCCGCGCGGCCTCGCGGGCGTGCATGGCCTCTGCTGCCTTCTCCACAATGGTCGTCGCAACAATAGGGTTCTCCTCGAAGTACTCCGCCAGCCCCTCTGCCACCATCGACTCTACGATTCCTCGGATGGAGCTGTTTCCCAACCGGGTCTTGGTCTGGCCCTCGAACTGGGGGTCGGGCAGCTTCACGCTTATGACTGCCACCAGCCCCTCTCTCAGGTCCTCGCCCCCTAGCTTCATCTCGTTCTTGAATAGCTTGTTATTCCGTGCATAATCATTGACTGTGCGGGTTAAGGCGGCGCGGAAGCCCATGAGGTGAGTTCCTCCCTCGCGGGTGTTGATGTTATTGGCATAGGAAAATATGTTCTCCGCATAGGAGTTGTTGTACTGCAGGGCCACCTCCACCTGGGTCCCATTCTTGCTGCGCGAGAAGTAGACCGGCTGCTCGTGCAACACCTCCTTATTCGTATTGAGGTATTGCACAAAGGAGAGGATGCCTCCCGCATACTGGAATATGTTCTCCTTATCGGATCGCTCGTCTTTTATTGTTATCTTCAGGCCGCGATTGAGGAAGGCCAGCTCCCTCAGTCGGGAGGAGAGGGTGTCGAAGGAAAACTCGGTCTCCTCGAATATGCTGTTATCAGGCTTGAAGGCGATGGTGGTTCCGGTATGATCCGAGCTGCCCCGGTCCTCCAGATCCGAGACCACCTTGCCCCGTTCGAATCGCTGCCAGTAGATCCGTCCATTCCTGCGGACCTGCACCTCCATCCACTCGGAGAGGGCATTGACCACGGAGACGCCCACCCCATGCAGTCCGCCGGAGACCCCATAAGATTCATGGTCGAACTTGCCCCCTGCATGCAACACCGTTAAGACGATCTCCAGAGCAGGCCGGTTAAACTGGGGATGGTTATCAACCGGGATGCCCCGGCCATCGTCCCGGACGGAGACGCTCCCCCCGGGGTTGATCGTCACATTGATCTCGCTGCAAAATCCTCCCAGGGCCTCGTCCACGCTGTTGTCCACTACTTCATAGACCAGATGGTGCAGCCCCAGGGAGTCTGTGCTGCCTATGTACATCGAGGGCCGGCGCCTGACCGCCTCAAGGCCCTCGAGAACCTGGATCTGGCTTGCATCATAGCCCGTAGCTTCGCTCAAAATCAACTAAGCCTCCTTAATAATTAGGACTGTATTGCACTGACTTGAGCAGATATAAGCTTTTCTTTGAAAATGAGAAGCCAAGGTCCGGATTCGAACCGGAGTGGTAATGCTCTGCAGGCATTTGCGTAGCCGCTCCGCCACCTTGGCATTAGGAAGGTCCACCTCAAGAGTGCTGCTGATACCTCCACCTTTATCGATGTGGGCTCACTCTGAGCAGAGATCCTGCTGCAACCTCTCCCCTTATAAAGATTGCCTTCGAAGGCCGATCCTCACACCTGGATACTATTCTTTCACACCCGGTACTTCTTCCATCGATTATCATCTCACGGCAAATCTCGGAATGGGAGACTTCTTCGTCGCGCATCTCTTATAATATCGGAGGAAGAGGATCTCTCTTCAGGATAATATAAATAATCATTTGATTGAACACTTAATCATGAAGATAGCTCTTGTGCAGCCTAACGGCAGATTTGCATATTCCATTTGTCCAGAACCGCCCCTGGGGCTGGCATATCTGGCATCATCCCTTCTGGCTTATGATAACGATTTAGATATAGAAATAATTGATGGCTTTATTTTAGAGCGCGAAGAGTATGTTAAAAGAATTTCTGAATTGAGGGCGGACATCATCGGGGTCACCGCCACCATGCCTCTGCTGGGTGAGGCGCTAAAGATTCCCGGTATGGTTAAAGAAAAAGATGCCCTCTTCATCATCGGTGGACCGGGGGTCATGAATTTGCCAAGCACCAGGCTCTATGAGGGCGGCTACTCGATTGTATGCTATGGTGAGGGTGAAAGGACCATCGTTGATCTGATCCGTGCGCAAAAGAAAGATCTGCCTCTGGAGGAGGTAAGGGGCATCTCTTTTATCTCTAAAGGAAATGAGGTAAGAACGCCTCCGAGGGAATTTATAAAAAACCTCGACGAGATCCCCTTTCCCTCAAGGCATTTGCTGGATATGAATAAATATACCGATTCATGGAAAACAAATATGGGCGTCGCCTTTTCCCCCATGGTCACCTCGAGGGGATGTCAGTTCTCTTGCAGATTCTGCAGCAAAGACATATTCGGAAATAAGATCCGATATCGGTCTCCTGATAATATCATCGAGGAGATGAGGCTGCTTTATGATGAATACAAAATTGAAATGATCTTCTTTGAGGATGATCTCTTCACATTGAATAAGAAAAGAGTGCTGGATTTCTGCACCGTCATGGAAAGGGAGCTTCCAGGGAAGAAGTGGGGGGCCATGTCCAGGGTGGATACAGTTGATTTTGAGACGATATCCCGAATGAAGCGAGCAGGTTGCGTCGAGCTTGCCTTTGGCGTGGAGAGTGGGAGCCAGTCCATCTTGGACCTCTTGAGGAAGGGAATTACTCCAGAGCAGATAATCAGGACATTCAAACAGGCAGATGAAATTGGGTTAGTCTCAGGCATGTTTCTGATTGTGGGAATTCCTGGAGAGACTCAGGAGGATATAGATATGACCAAGAGATTGATTGCAGGGTCCAAGCCGAAATGGGTGAATATCGCTTATCTCACTCCGATTCCCGGAACAGAGATTTATGAGATGACAAAGCATTTGGTCAGGGATGATGTTGATTTCTGCGATTTTAATGATTCATTTGGTGGAGTCTTTAAAGAGGGTGTGTTTGAGGTGGGGCCTCGGAAGAGGATGAAAGAGTTAATGGGCTTTTATTTGGAGGAATTCAAGGGCAGGATTGATCCAAGATTGAGCATATATGATGGCTCCATGATGGCGGATTAGAATTCGGTTTCCCAGTTCATTTCGTTTTATCCTGGCATGTTTTTCTCATCGGCGATTGCTTCAGACGGAAACAAATATATACGTTGATGATCGTACTATGTCTGTGCAAAGGTCATATTTCCCAATCCCTCCTATTTGAATGACTTTTGCCCCCCTCCTAATTATCTCTTTAATGAGCATCTCGGCGTGCAGCCGAAAAGCTTAAGTCGTCGAATGCCGTATTAATGTGCAGGCAAAAGTCGACGGCCATCAATCCCTCCCGTACGGTGACTTTTGCCCCTCCCTCCTTTTCACAGAATCGGAATTTCACGCTGATCGTCTACACCCAAAAGGTTTATATCGTCTTACGTCGAACCCAAGGATGGCAAAAGTCAATCACCAATCCCTCCTACACTGACTTTTGCTGTCCCTCTTCTTTCCTCGAGTGGAGCCGTTTTCCCTCTTCGTCTGGCCAATTGCCGCCATCCTCTCGCCTAATTTAAATATCGTATGCACTATAGCCCTCTTTTTATGCCAGATCCAAAGGAGAAGATCGAAGATCTGATCAGAGCTTTGGAGGAGCTGAGGCTGCATGTGGCCAGGAAGGATCTTGCCGTCGGCAATCAGCGGATCAACTCTCAGCTCTACTTCTCTATTGCCAACGCCTGCCTGAGAAACCGCGCCCTTCTCCTCTACGGCGGAATGGGTGCGAACAAGACCACACTGGTCAATCTGCTCGGGTCCTCATTCTTATCCCTCCCCTTCGGCGAGGTGGAAGACCGGATGGTGACCGGCTATCCGGAGCAGACGGAGGAGAAGATGGTGGGCTTTCTGGATCCCAGACAGTGGACGAGAGAGGAAGACGAGCCCTGCACAGTGCTCTGGACCCCTTGGTCTCGGTCCCGCTGGAAGCTGATCAATGAGGTCAACCGCTTTCCTGGTGGCAAGCGGAACCTGTTCTTGGAGATACTGCAGAAGAGGAAGATCAGCTATGCTGGGCAGGTGTACGAGCCTGGAGATACCTGTTACTATCTGACCATGAACCCGGAGTTCTCCGCCACCTATCCTCTGGACGAGGCCCTGCTGGACCGCATATCCGTTTGTGTGCCCGCTTTTCAGCCCAACTTCCTGGCAGGGCTGGCCCTCTCTGAAAGGGAGAGGGGGGTCGGGGAGCTGGCAGAGGAGCTGCCCCGCTTCACTCTCCAGGAGTTCGATTCCCTGCCTGGTCTGGTGGCTCAAAAGGAGCTCGAGCCTCAGGTGGAGCTGGCAGTGCTCTGCCTGGTGAGGGACTTCACCCTCTGCGAGAGGGCGCCGTCATATGACAAGACCCAGCTATCCTCTGCCCGTCCATCGCGAGGCCTGTGCGCAGGCTGCCATTACAGCGGCAATTCAGAGGCCATCTGCTGGCAGGCGGACGAGGGATTGTCAGATCGGGTGCGCCAGGACCTTCGATCCTTTTCCCGGGCTCTTGCCTATCTCTTGGATCGAGAGGCCGATCTGGAGGTTTTAAAGGCTGTGGCTCCTTATGTTATCTGGCACCGGATAAATCCCATCCGTTCGATTATCGATCGGCCTCCCTATTATGGAGCGAGAAAGCTGGCTTTTGTGGCAGAGCTGGTAGAAAAGAGCATCAACCGCACTATGAACGAGCGGGCGGATATGAACCTCATCTTCTCCCGAGCAGTGGATGGGGAGACATCCGTCTGGAGGGCGATGGAAGAGCTATCGATCTTTGACGATCCCATCGCCCGGCTGGACTTCATACCCTCCCTGGAGCAGATGAGATGAAGCTGGGCAGATTCATAGATGATGCCTACCGCGGCCTGAACAAGGGACGCAGTCTAAGGAGCGAGAAAGGAGACCCCATCTTCAGCCTGGATGACCTGGCAGAGAGGTTAGGGACCAGGCCCAGCCGGACGGAGGTGGAAGAGCTTCTGCCCCAGGATCCTGGAAACCTGAAAAGGCTGGTCGAATCCGATCCGGGCAATAGACATCAGATTATCTGGGGGCATCTCTCCAGCATCGCCGCAGAGAGGAGCCACCAGCCCCTCCACCTTCCGGCCGAGAACTATGCTGGTCTGGAGCTATCCCGGGGCACCATCATCCTGGAGATGGGAGGTGATCATGTGGGCGAGAGGATGAAAGGGGGGAGGATCTATCTTCGCCAGAGGGCAGGCGACTATCTGGGCCAGGAGATGACTGGAGGGGGGATAGTATCTAGAGGTGCTGGGAACTATGCCTTCCGCAGGATGAGCGGCGGTTTGGGAGTGATCAAAGGTGACTGCGGCAACTTTCTGGGACTGGGCTGCTCCGGGGGGAAGGTGGTCTGCCAGGGCAGCTGCGGGGAGAGGGCTGGCTGGCTGATGAGCTCGGGAAGCCTGCGCATTCACGGTGATGCGGGCGACTATCTGGGGCTCTTGATGAAAGGAGGTCGGATCACCGCTTTTGGCCGGGTAGGAAGGAGAGCGGGCTGGCGGATGAAGGGCGGCACGATCAGAGGAAAGGCTTTTGGCCCCGAGGCGGCGGATGGAGTCTTTGGGCTGGATTGAGGTCTGGCGGAGGTCTCGAGAAAGCTGGCACTGGCCTCTTCTTCCCCCTCCCGTTCTGGGCGAAAAAGGCAGGTCGGGCAGCTTTGCCTTCTCGAACTATCAGATCACCTTGGATCAGAGGGCTCTACAGCTTGGGCCGCTGTATCTGGAGAACCTCTTCCATCATCTCATCGTTCAATACATCTTCTGCCCCCGATCACTGGAGAATGCGGGTATCCTCGCTCTGGCCGCGCTCAAGGGGCTGGGCCATCCTTCGGGATCCAATTCAACATACGTTTCGGCGTATGCTTCGACACCAGATATGGAATCGCAAATCGAGTCCGCCCACAGGATGGTGAATATCTTCTCAGATATTGTATCGGACTCATTTCGCCTGGAGAGGAGCGAGCGAGATGAAGAGCTGGTGCTGATGGGCTGGAGGAGGCTGGGGGAACTGGATGGCCGGTCCCTTAATCCTTTAGACCGAGTGGTTCTGGGCTTCTTAAGGGAGTTTTGGGGAGCTTCTTTTCCCTCCTGTCCCCTTCCTGAGGTCGAATATCTCCTGCGGATCTTCTCACCCGGTATCAGGGACAAGAGCCTCTGGCCCAGGCAGTGCCAGGAGATGGCCCGCATCCTGGGTGCCCTGGAGCCAGGCATCCTGGGTCAGGGACCGGTCCGGGCGCAGGAGATATTGAACGGCAGCGCAGACGCCGTGCCCCTGCTCTGTGCCGCGGAACTTGATGCGGGTGAGTATGAAGAGGCCCTGGCGGTGCTGGGGCAGAAGGGAGATCTCAAGCGCTGGTATCGAGACCAGAGCTACTTCATTGAGATAAGAGAGGTTCCCAGGGCTCGCTCGGAGTTCACTCCCTCGGGCTTTGCCAAATGGAGGTTGACCGATCCCTGCTATGATCTGGATGTATCCTACTCCCTGAGCCTGAGCCCATATCTCATTCCTGGGGTCTCGACCTACAAGAGGGATCATGAGGCGAGCCCCATGATGCCGGAAAGAGCGGGGGTACCCGATCTGCTCGTAGTCCTGGACAGCAGCCGCTCCATGGAGGGGCCGCGTAAGGGCACCAAGACCCATAAGGCGACCCTGGCCGCCTTCAAGGCCTGCCAGTTCGCCCATTCCATGGGAGCGGAGCTGGCGGCGATAAACTTCAGCGAGAATTATCGGCTCGCCAGCTGGACGCGGGACCTTAACGCTGTTGAGGATGTCTTGGTCGAGTTCTTAGCCACCCGCACCCATATACCTGGAAAGAGGATACTGGAGCTGGCCCAAGGCCGGCCGGGCTGTCTTATCCTATGCATCACAGACACCCATATTCAAAATCTCTACCAGGAGTGGGAGGACATCAAGAGGGCCTCGGAGGTGGGAAGGTTCGTCCTCTTCTCGATAGACCCGGCCTATAGGGATCGGCATGTGGAGGAGTCCCTCTCCAGTCTCGGCCAGATCTACTACATCCGGCAGCTTGATGATCTCATATCCCTGGTGGTGGAGGTTTCGGAGAGAGCCTACGGCGGGGAAAGTTTTATCTTCTCCTAATAGACTGGGATTCTGGCATGCCGGGATAGGGTAGTGGCTATCCTGAGGGACTGTGGATCCCTCGAGCTGGGTTCGAATCCCGGTCCCGGCCCCTTATTACTGATAGATCAAATGGTAATGGGCTTTTTATGCTCTGGCTATTCCTTTTTAGCTGAGCCCGGATTCAGATTATGCGAGACTATCAGGATATGCAATAATCCTCATCCAGCAGCACACCGCATTGAACAGTCTAAAAAAATGAATTAGATATGGATATAAGTGTATAAAACATATTATTTCAAAACTTTTAGAGTAACAAAGCGCTGAAGTTTTGAGGTGATCGTGAAATGAAAATCAGATCGCATTGGAGTCTATGGGTTTTACTCCTATCGGGGATTTTGGCACTGTCTCTTATCCAGAATGCCACTGCCTATTCGTACGTTTATGTTGTGAACTCCTACGTCCATGGATCTAATCCTGACTGGTCCACCGTGGCTAAAATCGATGGTGAGGATCTCTCTCTTATCGAGACGGTTGAGGTCGGGGATAATGCTCATTCCATTGCCATGGTTCAAAGCCCCAACAGGTTGTGGGTCACCTGTCCGGATTCAGATCATATAGCGGTGATAAATCCCTCGACGATGGAATTGATTGACAACATCGAGATCGAAGGCGCACAACCCACAGGGATAGCCGTTTCCCCTTATGACAGCCGAGTCTATGTAACCTTTTCTGAAACTGGAGAGGTAGGCATTTTTCATCCTCAGGAGATGGAATTGACATCTTCCATCCATGTGGGGGGCAATCCCAGCAGCATCACCTTTACTCCCAGTGGGGCTAAAGCTTATGTGGTCGACTACCAGGAGCCGGCTGTATATGTGATTGATGCAGTGAGAAATGATTTAATTACCACCCTGAATTTCCCTGGACACGCTATTCAGGATGCAATAGCCAGTCCGGATGGGAGCACAATTTATCTGGCTAATATGGATCAAAATAAAATAGAAGTTATAAGGACTAGCGATGACTCTATCCTGGCTCCAATGGAGACATCCTTGCGCCCCAGAGGCATTGCCATATCACCAGATGGTCAATATCTGTTCCTGGGGCATTATACCGCTACAGATGCATATGTGGACATGATCCGTCTCTCAGACGGCCAGGTGGTTTCCACGGCTTCCATACCATCCAATCCGAGGTGCATCAAAGTGAGTTCTGACGGCCATAGGATATTTGTGACAGAGCACAACGAGGATGCCCTCTATGCATATGATGTATCCGGAGAAACCTTGAGCCCCGCAAGCCATGTCGATTTGAACTCCGTTAGTGGCCAGCAAGCCTCACCAGTAGGCCTGGTGATTCAAGAGGTGGCTCTCATTCCATCTGGGGAGATGATCATTGAAAGACCTCCTCGGCCTCAAGATCTCCTTCCAAATGAGCCGATACGATTAATTGATACCCTGCCCATTAAATTCGAACGATACAAATATACCATGCCTCTAAAGACGCCACCTACTTAACCCTTGATGATGGAGAGACTCAAAAACGCCTTCTTGATGGTTCCATCAAGAGTGGATACCTTGGGGCTTCGTCCCCAAGGGATCTTTACAGCCCAGAATCCTATTTGATATCCGGAGAATACTGTACCTTTCTGGAGACCTTCCAGAGGTTGAAGGAGTCAAGGGAGTTGTCCACTGTGCACTGATAGACCCTGACAAAGCGCTCAGAGTACGGCCTGGACAGCTCCTCATAAATGGCCTCATCAGAAAAGTCCACTCCCTGAGTGGCGGCATCAAAGCGGGTGGCGGCGAAGAGCAGCATGGGGATATTGGCCCAGCAGATGGCAGCGTAGCACATGGGACAGGGCTCTGCGCTGCTGTAGATGACGCAGTGGGACAGATCGCCCGGCTGGGGAAGCTTTGACTCATCCTTTCTGATGCTTCCCAGGTCAAAGACCCCGAGACTTGCGCAGGCGCTTCTAATGGCCATGATCTCCGCATGGGCGGTGGGATCCAGTGCCGATGTTACCTGGTTATGATTGATCCAGTACCTCAGGATCTGATCAGAAGAGTCATCGATCTGCAGTATCAGTGCCGCAAAAGGACCGCCCTTCTCTTCCACCGACTCCCGAGCGGCCAGGCAGGCCAGTTGCATCCAGCGGTCGCCCTCCACCTCGATACCAGAGTAGATGCCATTCACTTTGATATTGGCGGTCTGGACGGGATAGTACTTGCAGTCCTCTTGATCTTCCAGGGTGCATTTGGGGGCATATCCGCTCCAGGGCTGATGATAATCAACTCCGCCAGAGACGAGCGGAACGGGCTTGAATTCATACTCCTGGCCTGCAACCTCAGTGGGAGTGGAGAGATGGGCAGGGGCAACGGCGCCGCTTACCGAGCGCTGGTAGCCATATAGCAGCCTCTGGAATCTGGCCTTCCCCTCCTCCTCAACTGGCCGTTCTGACATATCCCCTCATACAAATTGTAGCCATTACAGCAGGCTAGTTTCCCTCTATTTTTAGCTTGCCGGCTTGGGGCCGTCTGCCTATTTGCTTACCTCTATCTCGAAGGTGATGCTCTCTCCGGGTCCTGGCCTCATCCTGATCTGCTTCCATTTATATAGATACGGCCCCAGATCCCGCCAGAAGGCTTCCAGCCACATCCGTCGCTCATGGTCGCTCCAACCCTCTGCGCTCTTGTCCAGGTATTGAGCCTTTTCCAGAGCCAGATCCTCCATCATCTTCCGGCTCTCGATGACCTGGACTGCACATCCTTCGCCGTTCTCGTCCTCGACCACCATCATCTTGAAGCTTCCGACCTCCATCGACGATTCAGGAGCAAGCCTTCTCGCCCTTGCCTTCAGCGCCCCCTGAGCAATCGCCAGGAAGATCTCCTCCCTGGCGGCAAGTTGCACTGCCCTCATTCTCATCTCCAGCATGTCTCTTCCCCGAAAATGCCACTCGATATCGTAATGGAGCATTGTGAATGAGAACGGATAAATAATGATAGGTCACGATGAATCCATCCGGAGGAAGATATGGGCTGCTTTGAGAGCTATATGGAGTTTCGCGAAGAGTTAGAAAAGATCAAAATCAATCAGAAGAACCGCCCAGATCCGCTAAGAGGCAAAAAAGGTGCATCCGGAGACCTACCTCTCCGGAGGGAGATTGCCCCTGAATTTGATTAAACGATCTGGAAAATCCTGCCAATCTTGGGTCCAATCCTGATTCCCATCATTGCCCAGATCCTTTGATGGCCTTCTGTTCATATCGGTCACATTTACCCAGAGATGCAAATCCCTATAGGGGGCAGTGAAATTTCCCTCTTTGTATAGGAGGAACTGCAGCTTCTGCCGGTCTCCTGTTTCATCCAGGACGTAGGTTAAGGGCTGCTCCCAGGTATCGTTGTGCTGCAGGCTGAGGTTCATGCTCATTATGGGGATGATAGGAGCCGATCGGTCGTGTTCAAATGTGCTCAATGCAATGGCGGTATCATTCATCAGAATATCAACTGCGGGGGTATTGTTCAGCAGAATCTCCATAGTGTAGTTGGTGAGCTTGTACTCATGGTTGACCACCCCTACGATAACTGTGCTGTTGTTTCCTGCTCTGACCTCTGTCGGATAGTCATAGGCCTTACCCCCTGGGCCCAGGATATAGAATTCCGTGAACTTCTCTCCCTCCTTGGGAGTGACCACCACATAAACAAGGGCGACGATGGAGGCGATTATGGATAGTATCAGAATTATAGTTAAGGTCTTGTCCACCCAACCCCTCTCCCCCTCTGCTCGGATCTCATCTTTCAGTGAGTCTATCCACTGGCGAAGATGAAGGGAGAACCTCTCCTCCTGGGAAAGAGAGATACGTCGCCAGTAGGCAACTGCAGCCATCAGCAGGGTAAAGGCCACAATGGATATAACAACCGGTATCAGCCTTATTCCCCAGGGGGTGTAGTTGAGGCCCAGACCGATCAGGGGGACAACGGCGATGCTCAAGCCGAAGCTAAGAGCTATCCTCTCAATCCCATCAAGGTCTCCCTTTCTTGGAAAGAGGGCGGCGATGAGCACATACCCTGGCACAAAGAGCACCATCAAAAGACCGATGGGGATTCGCAGGAACAGGCCGCTCAAAGGGGTGAGGGTGAAGAGCAGAACCGCCAGGGCAAGCACCACCGCTGCCAGGAGATCTGCTGGCATCTGCTCTAGATTCCTCTCCATCATTAGTTTCCCCTGGGTCCGCTGCCTATAGCCCTAAAAAATCTGTCAGCCAGGCAACTACTCCCTTGCTCTCGGCGGATTCGGCTGGCGGGGTGGCTTTCTCCTCTTTGCTCACCTCCTCGTTGACCGATTTTCCGCCTGCGGATTCGCTTGCAGTTGCGCTGAGATTGATCTCAATTTTATCTTTATATGCTGCTATCTCCTTCTCAGCCTCACTGATGGCTGAAGCAGATGAGCTGGATTCTCCTTTGCTCAATATGCGCACGGTCTTCTCATCGCCATCTCCCTTGATCAGGTAATCGCCCTCCGGTATGCCGGTGGTGTCGATGACCAGCTTGTAGCTTCCACTGGAGTCAGACAAGACCCCCGTCTCGGCCTCAATGGTTATGGGAACCTCATTTGCTCCCGGCATAGCGCTGCCGGATACCTTGAGCTTGTACCTTCCAGTGGGGATATCCGCTGCAGAGAGATGCACTACCCCGTCGCGTGATTCGAAGCTCTTGGTGATCCAGATTCCCATCTTCACTCCTGCATTGAGGTTCTGTACATTTTTCGCCGTAACCGTAAAACGGTTTGGCTTATTGGGGACTTTGACCTCGGTCTCATAGTTGTACTTCTCTGAGGTCACAGGCAGGTTCATGGTGAAGCTGGAGATGAACGTGTTCTCGCTGTTCGGCTCGCTCGTCCCGGTTATGATCAAATTCTCTCCGGCGGTAACGCTATCAGCAGACAGCTCAAATGAGGTTCCTGGCGATATCAATATGAAGATAAGCATCAAATTGATCGCCATGGCGAGGGCCAGTCCCCTGCCAGCATTCCTCATCCATTCTGGTTTCTTTGGCATAATCTCTTCCTCCAGTCTCAGCATTCTCCTGATCGCTCCAGCAATTCCATCTGCATATATCTATTGTTGATGACAATGGGTCTAGGCAAAACCGAACTCAATTTGCTCAAATGATCCACTTATGGCCCTGGCGCGGAGGCTGTATCTGCCTTGCGGAAATTCTGAGGTGTTGGCAACAATATCAAATGGTCCATTGATGACGACCCTTTTCTCTGCAGTGAGGGTAAGCTGGACCATGGTCGCATCTGTTGGAGCGTCCCCAAATATCCTCACCCTGTATACTCCACTTGGATTTGGATAGAGGAGATCGCTTCTGGCTACGGCCTGATTTGATTGGTCCGCCTGGAATTGGCGGCTTGTCCAAGGTCGGTTTGCATTTCCATCCAGCCGCATAAAGCCGACATTCATGCTCCTAACCGGACCGGCGGTCAGAGTGACGTCATTTGGCTTGCTGGGAAGGAGAATCCCCGGCACCGCTAAATCGTATCCCGCGCCGCTGCTCTTTAACTGGACTGGTGTAGAAAACGGTGGCATTTCGAATCCGGAAATGTCATAGTTGTAGCTGCCCGAGACCACAGGCACCGTCGTGGTGAAGGAGAGGGTTATTTGAAGCTCACCTTCTCCCGATCCGGAGATGGTCATCTCTTTGCTCCCTAAGACCAAATTTGTTAAATCCATTTCACTATAATCCGCTCCCGGAACCAATGTCATCGGTTCTATGGCCTGATCTTGCGCCCAGGCAATCTGGCCTAGTGCCAGAATGCTCAAGCTGATTATACAGGCTACGGCCTTCTCTACTCTCAACATATGCTTGGTCACCTCTCGTGATATTTAGGATATATTCCTGAGCCATATCATTTAATTAATACATTTTTCAGTTTTTCTCCTCAAGATTGTCCTTGATTCTTTTGGAGATTGTTCTTAATGCTCAATTCTATTGGGTATGATATCAGATAAAAACCTCACGCCATAACTGCTCAGAATAATTTATTTCATCATTCTGAAAAATGGATGAATTATGTCACGATAAAAATTAATTAAGGGTGCAGGCGGGCTAAATCACCTCAACAATTTTCTGCTTCAATCCCTGCAGCCCAACCTCTGGGGAATAGATGGCGCATACGATCACATACTCCCCCTTCACCCATGATCCATCAGTCAGAAAGATGAGATCAACCGCGGATAAAGTGGCCTCCTGCATGCTGATGGCGCTATTGTCCGGCAGAAGGGAGATCATACCCATAAGCTGGTCTTGAGCATTGGCAGGATTGATCTCGATCTCAGTGGATCTGGTGCCTATGGATAGAGCGACAACCGGCCAGGCTTTTGATTCATTCGCGACCAGCCTCATTGTGGCATTATCATACTCTTTGCGCGGCATAATAGCTGCTGCGAATATCTTGGTCCGGTTGTCTTCAGTCCCTGTGCTCAGATTGATCTTAATGAATTCATTCTCTGAAGGGATGCTATCTTCCATTTGCAGGACCGCCTCTCCTTCCGTTAAGATGAAGGCCTGAGCGGGGGCAATAGACGATCGGTTTCCATCAAGGGCATATAGCGCATAAAGGCCGCTTCTCCTCTCGGCCGTTCTATCTGAAGCGATGCTGAAAGATAGATTGGCCTTCTTCGCTGCGCCATCATTCTCCGCGCCATCCATTACCACGGCCTCTGTGCAGATCGCTTCCTCAGATAACTGTACATTGGCAAGATCTCCAGCCAGATATACCGCCAGGCTGAGTGGAGCTATGCAGACGTTGATTCCCGGCTCGGAAGGGATCTTGAATGGGACTTGTTCTCTGGAGAACTCGATTTTCCCCTGCAATGGCATTCCCCGAGAATAGACGGCGAGCTCCTCTGGTAATAGCAGGTCCTGAGAGGTCTGGTTATCTTGCAGGATGCGGCCCATTCTGGGCAACTGAATCCGATCGTATCCCTCCAGGCTCCAGAAGGTTCCATCATTCTCAGGTCTTTCCCCTGATGAGATGTTTATCTGTGCATAGTCCCCTATCTCTGCGGCTGCTGTCGCATTGCTCATTAATGCTGTGCCCACTGATGCTCTGTCCAATTGGGATTCATTCGTTGCAGTGCAATTCATTCCCAAGGAACTGATGAGAAGCATAAATAGGCATAGAAAAAGCGATATCATCCTCATAGTTCCTAATAACATTTATAAAGTATTTATGCACTTCCCTCTGATTATCTGCAAAAAAAAGCTGGGAGTAAAGGACATCTGTCCCTTCTTCGGCCAATACGATTTCTTCCTGGTGGGGAAGCCCGAAGGTACTACCGGACCATTCTCAGGCGGAGTCGCTACTCTTCTCTTCCCTCTCCTGGCAGCCCGGCTCAATCAATGGGGCGAACTTCGTGCCATAATAGATTATGCCCCTGTCACCCTCCTTTCCCAGGATTCTGAATACCGCCCGGACCCTCATCCCGATCTTTACCTCTTCTTGGCTGGATACGATCTGGCCGGTGATCTTGGGCCCCTCATCCAGCTGGATTATAGCCAGATTATAGGGGGTGAGCCTCTCGAAGTCATCGGTGGCATTGTGGATGGTGGTGTAGGTGATGATGGTCCCCGTTCCCTTGAAGGCATGGCTCTCCAAGTGAGCACCTCTGCGGCAGTTGGGGCAGAGGTTTCGGGGAGGAAAGAAGTATTCGTTGCATCTATTGCAGTGCGTTCCCAAGAGATTGTATCTCTGAGGTATGCTTCGCCAGAATCTGGGAGCTTGGGTCGTCATCTTTACCTCGTGAATATATGGACCAAGGCAGTTCCCCCTGACCCACCCACATTATGGGCAAGGCCGATCTCCACCTCATCGACCTGGCGGTGTCCTGCCTCTCCTCTTAGCTGCAGAGCGATCTCATAGGCCTGTTTGATCCCAGTGGCCCCTACCGGATGGCCGCAGGCCTTCAGTCCGCCAGAGGTGTTGACCGCAACCTCTCCATCCAGTGCGGTCAGCCCTTCCTCAGCTGCCCTGCCACCCTGGCCCTTCTCCACAAATCCCAGATCTTCAATCGCCAGGATTTCAGCGATGGTGAAGCAGTCATGGACCTCGGCCACATCCACCTGACGGGGCTCAATCCCTGCCTGGCGGAAGGCAGAACGCCCGGCGTGGACGGTAGCATCCAGGGTGGTAAGGTCGCGGCGGTCGTGCAGGGCCAGGGTATCGCTGGCCTGAGCACAGCCCACGATCTTGATAGGAGTGTCGGAGAACCTGCGAGCTGTCTCGGTGGGAGCCAGAACCACCACCGATGCACCATCGGATATGGGAGAGCAGTCCAGCACATGCAGGGGATCGGCCACCATAGAGGATCTGTTCACATCGTCAATGCCGATCTCCATCTGATACTGGGCGATGGGATTCATGCAGGCATGATGGTGGTTTTTCACAGCCACCTGGGCCATCTGGTCATGAGTTGTGCCGTAGCGGCGCATATGCATCTTGGCCATCATGGCATAGAGCGCTGGAAATGTGGCGCCAAAGAAGCATTCCCATTCCCTGTCCGCTGCTGCTGCCAGGGCGTCGGCGGCGGTGCCTGAGGAGACGTCGGTCATCTTCTCGACCCCGGCGGCGATGACGATATCGCAGTAGCCGCTGGCCACAGCCATGACCGCCTGGCGGAGGGCCAGACCTCCGGAGGCGCAGGCGGCCTCTACCCGGGTGGAGGGGACATGCAGTCGCGACAGGCCGGCGCAGTCGGCGATCAGGGCTCCGATATGCTCCTGCTCTATGAACCGCCCGCCGCTCATGTTGCCCACATAGAGGGCGTCTATCTGCTCACCGGTGATCTCTGCGTCCTCAATCGCCAGGACCCCTGCCTCGGCGATCATGTCGCGCAGGGAAGAGTCCCATCTCTCCCCGAACTTGGTGCAACCTACACCAATAATAGATACAGACCTCATATTCTCAGCTTGCCCTTGTGCTTGGCGTACATTGCATAATCAAGATACTCAGCATCGCCGATATAGTCGCGAACGCTCGGAGCATTGCAGCGGATGTCCTCAATTCTGTCCAATACCTTGATGCTGAAGGCATCGCTGCCCGCACCGGAGCCAAAGCTGGTGACGAAGATCCTCTCACCCGGTCGGGCGATGTCCAGGGTGGCGGCCAGGCCGATGAGGCAGGATGCAGAGTAAGTGTTCCCTATCATGGGCACGACCAGCCCCGGCTCGATCTGCTTTTTGGAGAAGCCCAGCATCTTGGCCACTCGCACCGGGAACTTGCCATTGGGCTGGTGGAAGACTGCATAGTCGTAGTCCTCCGGCCTGGTTTTCATTCTCTCCATCAACCCGGTGGCCGCGCTGGTGACATGCTTGAAATAGGCGGGCTCCCCTGTGAACCTGCCGCTATGCTCTGGGTATGGCATTCCCTCTCTTCTCCAGAAGTCCGGGGTATCGGTGGTGAAGGAATAAAAGCCCTCGATCTGGGCCGCCAGATCCCTCTTTCCGATCAAATAAGCCGCCCCTCCGGCAGCTGCGGTGTACTCCAGCATATCACCTGGCGCTCCCTGGCTGACGTCTGCGCCGATGGCCAAACCCAGATCGATCATATCGGAGCCTACCAGGCCCAGGCAGGCCTGAATCGCCGCGGTCCCCGCCTTGCAGGCGAACTCAAAATCCGCAGTGGTGAAGGATGATGAGGTGCATACCGCCTGGCCGACGATGGTCCCCGTAGGCTTGACCGCATATGGATGGCTCTCCGAGCCCGTATAGATGGCCCCTATTCGCTTCGGATCAACGTTGGCGCGATCCAGAGCGTTCCTTGCTGCTTCCACCGCTATGGTCACTGCGTCCTCATCAAGATCAGGCACGGATTTCTCGAAGACCCTCAGGCTCGAAGAGATGTCATCGCCACCTCCCCACACCCTGGCTATCTCATCTGCTCGTATCCTGAATCGGGGAATATAGACCCCATAGCTGACAATACCCGAGACCAATGGATTTCACCCTTTGCTCAGAGCACTGGTGATCTCATCCACGGAAAAATGTGTCGTCAAAAGAGGAATATTTTCAACCTCTGCGATCCTGACCGCGATTGGGTCCACATCTACTGGCTCCATTCCTTGCAGGACCACTGCCCCTGGTTTTAGATTGCTAACCCTCACCGCAACCATGCTCGATCGGCCGGTGTGAACCCCGGTGAATATCAGAGCCCTGGCGGTGCTCCGGCCATAGATCTTCTGGAACTGGTCGGGGAGCATCTCCACAATGGCCTTCAGGCTGTCTATTAGCGTATAACCCCAGATGGTGATATCCGTCCGGCCGTAGACGACCTCAGCATCAAGCTTCTTGGCGATATCGTTCAGAGGAAGGGGCTCTTGATACTCGCAGACGCTGCAGATGGAGTCCAGGCCCAGGATATCCCCCCACATATCCTCATAGGCGCGCAGGACATTGCAGCCCCGGCTCTCATCCAGCCTGAGCAGGGCATCGATTATCTTGCTGACTATCATTATGCCTGGAGACTTTCTCCTGCCGCTCTCATAGTCGGATATTACCGAAGGAGATATTTTCAGATGATTGGAGAGGTCGGTCTGGGTTATGCCGAAGTTGCGCCGCCACTTTCTCAATGTCTCGCCAGGATTTTGGGATAAGGTGATCTCGCCTGCAATCTTCTCTGCCAGCAATCCTCTTGCATTGGAGATCTCCCCACCAGAATTCATGAAATATTAACTGGTGAAACTAGGATATAAATGTAGCGAAAAATATTCGGCATTTAACGTATTGGCCACCAGAATAGGCAAATTCAGAAGAATGAGGCCTAAGAGTGCGTCGACCGGGATTCGAACCCGGGTTGTAGGCTTGCTTCGCAGATTCTATTGATCTGCCTGGAAGGCCCAAGTCATAACCACTAGACCATCGACGCCCGCCCATCTAGTCTCACAACTTGAACTTAACTGTTTCGATC
>ENA-UOOR01001277-UOOR01001277.1-fermentation-metagenome-genome-assembly--contig:-NODE-1277-length-30504-cov-4.967651_pt1 | contig 30504 bp, 29 predicted proteins | sample MGYA00245780_ERZ724029 | MGnify/ENA primary metagenome ERZ724029 (study PRJEB28704, sample SAMN03018315) | fermentation metagenome | biome: anthropogenic terrestrial biome; feature: soil; material... | reverse complement strand
CTTGTGATCGGGCTTGCTGTGATGGGCTCTTACGCCATCAACATGTCTGTGGTAGAGATCATGCTCATGCTCGGGATAGGACTTATCGGATTTCTCATGAAAGAATTCGATGTTCCAAGGGAGCCGTTAGTATTGGGTTTGGTTTTGGGCAGCATGGCGGAGGGCGAGCTTGCAAGGGCGTTTTCACTGGTGCACGGAAGCGTGCCGATGCTTCTGAAGAGCATGGCCAGAAGTCCGCTCTCCCTTGTAATAATTGCACTGACCCTTCTTTCCTTATGGCAGGGTGTCAGAAAACAGTTTCTGAAGAAAAAATAACATTTTTCTGCTTAAATGATCAAAAAGCCGGGCCCTGTATCAAGGGGCCCGGCTTTTTGTCTGAATATAAATACTCAGAACTTTGGCAGATGAAGTATCATTGTCTTAAAGAATTACCCCCGTCTGTATGAAGATCAAATTCGTTCTCAGAGATGTATATGCAGTAGCGATGATGAATTATAATAAGCAGCATATTAAAGTTTTAGTTCTGCGGCCTGTAATATACACAACAGACTGCAATTTTAGTTTTCTGCACTGAGAGGAGTGTGTCTATGCCGGGACAACATGTGATCTCTAAGCTCTCACATTATTATTTAATATTTCTTTTTATCATTGGCCTCTCCTTGCACCTGATCATGTTTGCGGGCGGCGGCTGTGCATTGGCAGCAGCGCTTCCTTCGCTCCATGAAGCTGAATCTATGGCAGGCAACGGGCCGGAGGTCCTTGCGGCAATATCTGCCATGGAGCGTGATTCTCAGCTCAAGGAGCTTGAGCGCCAGCGTATGGGCGCAAAATATTTTGTCAGCACTACTTTCGGGTACAGCGACGAGCCCCTCTTTGAGACAAGTGAGGAATCGGCCTCTTACAGCAAGCTTGGAGTTGGTGCCGGTCTAGTGTTCCCTCTGTTCGGGACATGGAACAGACAGAAGATCAGCGCACTTGAATCAGAGATAAAATCGATAGAATCAAATTTCAGGCCACTTATACTGCGGATGTACAACCTGACAGCTCTCAGAAAGGCATACGTCACCCTATGGTCTGAGTGTGAAAAGATCGCAATGGCCAATAGATTCCTTTCCACAGAAGAGGAAACATACAAAATACTGTCCAAAAGGGAAAAAACAGGGCTTCTGCTTCCTGCTGACAGACTCGAGTTTATGACTGCCTATGACATTGCACGCAGGGATGTCGCAGCCTCGGTGCTCAGGAAGACCCAGGCGCTCCAGATAATAAGGCTTGCAACAGGACAGATATGGGAGATGCCGGAAAAAATGGAGATCCCCACCCTGCCCCCTTTTGACAGCCTTAAGGCTGATATTGAAAATCATCCTGAGATAGTGTGGAGAAAAGAGGCGCTTAAAAAATATGAAGCCCTTTTGTCCGAAAAAAGGGCCATTGACAGAGAGGGTTCTTTAACGATAGGAGCAACAGCGGCCAAAGACTTTCCCGGGGAGATCGGAAGCGGAGCATATGCCTCCATTGCCATAAGCGAACCGTTGGGGACAGCCTTTTCCAAAGAGGACAAGGCAAACATGGCGGCGGCAAAAGAGCTGGAGAGGGCAAGGCGCGATGAACTTTTTACAAGGATAAAAATGCAGGGAGAGGCTGAAGAGTCTGCATCCCTGGCCGCCTATACCGATGCAAACATCAAGGCACAGGGGTCAAGGCTTGCAGCACTTGCCGAAGCCGTCAGGGAGCGGATACTCAGACATGCCTCAATATCAGGCGACACCTTTGAACAGCTGCAAAAAAGCAGATATCAGTACTACCGCGGAGTGATGGATCTGCTTGATTCGGAGATGATCTTCATGCAGGCCGGGGCAGATCTCCTCGGATATGCTTATCCGGGAGGGGAGCCTCCGGGAATTTCCCCGCGTATCAGGCCAATTTCTGACAGCCCTGTGAGGAGCAGACTGCTGGATCCGGACTGGCTTTTATCAAAAAAGAATGTTCCGGGAGGACCTTCACGCATCGAAACACCTGCAGACCATATGGGAAAAAACAGCAAAGAGGGATCCGGCGGAAGGGCAGCATCTGTTCCGTCTGCAGCTCCAGATGTTTTGACAAGCCGCACTGAAGCGCCGGAGGGGGCACCTTCAGTGTCGGGCAGCTGTGGGCCCCTTAGTGTCTACGTTTGGGACGCGTCTCCATTTCTCTCTCCCGAGACCAGGATGTCTTCCCTTAAAAGACTTAAGAGCACGGGCTTTGGTCATTTATTGATATCATTCACGCCAGAGCAGCTGAAAAAAATGGACATCTACTATCACAGGATGGAGCTTGAAGATCTCCTCTCGGCGGCAGAGAGGATGGGGATAAGAACGGATCTGCTTCTTGGAGATCCGGAATGGCTTTATCCCGACAACAGGAAAGATCTTCTCGAAATACTCCTGAAAATGAAAAATTATAATTTTAAAGGTGTCCACCTTGATATTGAGCCGGATTCGCTTCCGGGGGCAGAAGAAAAAAGAGGGGTACTTCTGGAGCAACTGATAGATACGGTCAGCGAAGCAATGAGGGTTTCCGGCAAACCTCTGTCACTTTCGATCCACCCCCGCTACCTTGAAGGGAATAAAGGAGCAGGATCACGGGGCTTCAATGATTTGGGGCTGGAGTATATGTCTGTGATGATATATACGACAAATCCTGATGCAGCTGCGGACCGCATGAAAAACATAATGCTCAGCCATCCCGGGCTGAAATTTTTTCTTGCCCAGAGCGTAGAAAGAGTCCTTCCTAAAGAAGAGAGCTACTTTTTATCAGGGATAGAAAATTTCGGGCAAAATATGGACAGAATATGCAGGAAACTATCCAATAATAATAATTATAAGGGCGTCATCATACAGTCATGGGAAGATTTCGGAGGGATGCTTAAATGAGGGTATCTTTTTCACAGAGTCAGAAAAATGACCCGGAAGTCAGGGCCGGCGTAAGGATACCATATTCTCCCGGCAAAAGGAGCGTGTCGAAACTGCTCTGGTGGTCGATACTCGCACTTGTATTTACACCGCTCCTTATCCTTTTGTGGAATTTGATCTTTGGATGGTTCTTCATCTCGTCCCCGGGGGTCATCTCACTGGACACCTATCCCATTACTGCTGCAGAAAACGGAGTGATCACTGAGATCGGTGTTAAAAAAAGGTCGGATGTACAGGCAGGATCCGTTGCGATGAGGCTGCAAAGGGAACCTGCCCCTGAGCTTCTGAATCAGATCGCACTTATGAAAGCAGAAAGGGATGCGCTGGAAATATCACTGAAACAGGCAAAACCACTGCCGGCCATTTCTACAAAAGCAGCGGACCAAAATGTCGTATTTTTTAAAAAGGAACTGGAGACGATGAAGCGGCTTATGGATCAGGGAGCAGCTACAAGAGCCGAGGTTAACCTTGCGGAACAAAACCTCAGGTCAGCGGTCGCCCAGCGTGGATCACTGCTGTCGGCAAGAGCAGAACCTTCGGCTGCCAATGATATAAGGTCAAGGATAGATTATCTGGAAAGAAGCATAAGCTATCTTGAAGGACTTAACGGGTCATCCTATGCCGTTACCCTCAAAAATGCCGGCAGGGTGCAGTCGGTAGAGGTCGTTTCAGGCCAATCGGTCAGGGCGGGGCAGGAACTTATGTGGATAGCTGACCCGGCGACGGCAAAGGTAACAGCATATGTGGCACCTGAAAATTTTGCAAAGATCAAGCTTGATACGGAGGCAAATGTAGTACTCCCCGGAAGGTCAAAAAAGATAAGGGCGACCTTACAGGAGATGCCGACCCTTTCACAGAGTACGCCGGGCGGCCTTGGCAGCAGGATGATACTTTCCTCAAAAAGTGTAACAGTATATCTGAGGCTGAAGGACCCCCTTCCGGAGGACCGCATCGTTGACGGACTTCCCGTAAAAGTTGAGTGGGGACTGAGGTCCTTTTTTTAGGAGGGTGGAGCAATGACAGAATATAAAATATACCGGATTCTTCTAGGCCAGGAACCTGCGCACTCTTCCGATGAAAAAATCACCGACTTCCCATCAGCCGGGGAACTGCTCGAAAAGAGCCCCAAACCCGGAATAGTACTGATCGACGGACTCAAAGGCAATAAGACCTCCGATATGCTGAAAGTATTCTGGGAGTTGGTGGAACTGAGGGAATCCGCAGAGTTCTGCTTCGCGCCCATCTACATCTCAAGGACGATGAAACAGCTCGACATAATGGTCGACGGGATCACGGCCAACATAGAGGAGAGGCTGCCCGAAGCGCTCTCCATCCTTGAAAGGGGTGCCAGGGTAAGCCCGGATGCACTCCAGGACAACCATAACCTGAGAATGCTCACTTACATGTATGTAAGGGGTGAGGATCATTTGCTCCTGCCCGTATGTGCGCCCTTCTCGCAGTGGATATATTCATATCCCCAGATGGCGCTGCTTCTCGACAGTTCATCGAAGGAGGCTAAGATACTCAGGCCCGAGGATCTGAGCGGCCTGGAGAGGCTGAGATCCTTCAGGTTCGATACCGAGATGATAATGGCACTGAGGGCCGTTGCATTCCTTGAGGACAATGGGTACATCGAACGGTATGCTTTGGTCGACAGGGTTAGGAAGTGTCCGAAATGCAAGACGGGGCATCTCAACTACGTTGACATATGCCCAAACTGCGGCAGCATAGATTTTGAGAAAAAGCTGATGATGCACTGCTTCACCTGCGGGCATGTCGCACCGGACAGCGACTTCAGGATAAACATGTCTTTCGTATGCCCCAAATGCAACACTGTCCTGAGGCATCTTGGAAGCGACTATGACCACCCGCTTGAGTCCCACGAGTGCAATGACTGCGGAGCAAAATTCATCGAACCCGATGTCAAAGCAGACTGTCTATTTTGCAGGGCCAGGACAGATCCATCCGATCTGACGGCCGTAAATGTCTACAGCTATAAACTGTCGGGAAAGGGATCAGCCGCTGTCCGGACAGGGAACATGCAGATGGAGGTCCAGCTCTTTGACGGCCAAAACAACCTGAAATTCGGATATTTCTGCAATATCCTCGAATGGATGAGGGAGTACAGAAAGCGCTACTCTGACGAGGTATTTACCATTATCGGCCTGAAGTTCTCCAACCTCTATGAGGTCGAGACCTCATTGGGTGAGGACCTTTACAAGAAGATCATGGACGAGCTCATTTTCAGGATAAGGTCCATGGTAAGGAACACGGATATAACGACATCCTCGGCTCCCGATACCTTCTGGATCCTGCTGCCAAGGACCATCTTTGACAATTCGAGGATACTAGCCGAACGCATAGAGCAACTCAATGACATGCTTGAGATAAAGGCTGAAAAAAAGATAGAGATACGGGCAAGATCTTTCCAGATACCGGCTGAGGACGATCAGGCCGCCGCAGAAAAATATCTTGCCATGTTTGCCGAAGAGCTGTAACCCATAAAGAGAAGACGGGCATGGACGCGTTCGGTGGACTGGTGACTGCGGAATACCTGCCGCTCCTCTTTGCAGAAGGTGCGGGCAGTCTGCTGCTCAAGTTCATGCCATTTGTCCTCTTCTTCGAGCTCCCGCTGTCGCTCCTTGTAGTGGTCGGAGTCATAAAATACACCCTCGAAAGAAGATATGAGGGCGAGCGGGATCCTTTCTTTCCTCCGGTCTCCTGTATAATCACATGTTACAGCGAAGGGCGGGATGTGCAGAAAACGATAATATCCCTAACCGAACAGATATATCCCGGCAAGATCGAGATGCTTGCAATGATCGACGGCGCTTCAAAAAATAAGCTTACCTACGATTCAGCGATGGAGATGTCTGAATATGTATCAGGCTTCCGGAACAGGAAGCTTGTCGTGGTACCGAAATGGCAGAGAGGAGGCCGTGTCTCCAGCCTTAACACCGGGCTGAATTTCGCGAGCGGGGAGATTGTGATGGCACTTGACGGCGACACCTCTTTCGACAACAACATGGTCGAGAGGGTCACCAGGCATTTTGAAGATCCGGCCATAAGCGCTGTCTCAGGCTGCCTCAGGGTAAGGAATGCCGATGAATCGCTGACAGCATCTCTTCAGGCTATAGAATATTTTGTCTCGATCCAGGCATCCAAGACCGGGTTGAGCGCATTCAATATGGTAAACAACATATCCGGGGCATTCGGAGTCTTTAGGAAAAACGTCCTGGACCTTGTGGAGGGATGGGACGCCGGAACTGCGGAAGATCTGGATATAACGCTCAGGATCAAGAATTATTTCGGAAGGTACAAAAAGAAGTTTCGTATAGTGTTTGATCCCGAAGCCATAGGACACACGGACGCGCCCTCCACCTTCAAGGGTTTTCTCAAACAAAGGATAAGGTGGGACGGAGATCTCTCCTACCTATATTTCAGAAAGCACAGGTTGTCATTCAAACCAAAACTTCTTGGCTGGCCCAATTTCCTGATGATAATATTCACCGGGCTCTTTTCACAGATAGTCATGCCATTTGTGATATTCGCTTACACAGTCTGGCTCTTCATCGTCTACCCAATCGAGTATTCGGCGGGACTGCTGCTGTTCGTTTACCTCTTCTACCTGCTGCTGCTTCTTGTAATGTACCTAATCTTCGTTGCATGCCTCTCCGAAAGGCCAAAAGAGGACCTGTCGAGGTTATGCTTCCTGCCTTTGATGCCGTTATTCGCATTTGCGGCAAGAATGAACAGCCTCGTCGCGACGGTATGGGAACTGACGGTAAGCGGACACAGGGATACTTCAATGGCCCCGTGGTGGGTCACAAAAAAGAGTAAATTCTGATATCAGATACTGAAAAGGTCGAAGGTTATCTTGGCAAGCAGGAAGATCAGAACGACTATCATCATGGGGCGGATGAACTTTCCTCCCTCTCTTAATGCGTAAGCTGAGCCTATGTAATTGCCAATGATATTGCATATCCCGGCAGGTATTGCGATCTGGTAATAGAGAGTGCCGGCCAGAGCGAACGTCAGCAGGGACGCATAGTTTGAGGCAAGGTTGACGATCTTCGCATTGCCTGAAGCGGTCTTAAGGTCATACTTCATTATCGACGAAAAGGCAAAAATGGCAAATGTGCCGGCTCCAGGCCCGAACATCCCGTCATACCCGCCTACCAGGAATCCGATCAGCAGCGATAATAAGAGAGTCGCCCTTCGCGACAGGGAGTGGGAAAAGTCGTCCTCTCCCATGTCTTTTTTGAGGAATATGACGACTGCCGCAACGGGAAGGATCAGAAGGAGCATCGTCTTGACGAGGTGGTCCGGTATCTTAAGCACTATCGATGCTGCGATGGCTGAGCCGATAAAGGAGCTGAACGCTGCGAGCAGCGAGGATCTAATGTTAACTGCGCCGGCTTTCCAGAATTTGAATACTGAGAGGGTCGTCCCGCAGGCGCTTGAGAACTTATTACAGCCCAACGCGAAGTGAGCTGGCATCCCGGTGAAGACGTAGGCAGGCAGAGCTATGATCCCCCCGCCTCCTGCAGAGGCGTCGACAAAGCCGGCCAGCCCTACAAGAAGGCAGACAAAAGCCAGCATGGGAAAAGTCAGAGCAAATTCAGTCGCCAAGTCAGTTAAGGGCTAGCAGTCCCTGGGCTGAGGAAATTGCGCCCCTTCTCTATTTAAGGCAGCCGCAGATCTCGGTGTTAACGTTGTCCCCCGGCTCCACTTCCAGTGACCTGATCTTAAGCTTTCCCTGTCTGTGGAGGGCCAGGGCCAGGGAGATGATCGTGGAAGCGCTTACCCCAATGCGCTTTGAGATTTTTTCGGGATCGAGTTTTCCCTTTTCTTCCGCAGCGGCGGCGACCTCTTCCCCGAGGCATGAGACCCACTGTTCAAAAAGGGTGTTCATCTCGGGAGTATTCGAAGATGCGAGCTGATTAAGTGTTATTACTGATTCGAATATCCGGGCTGAAACGAGCTCAAGCGAATGTACCAGCATCTTCATGTCCTGCTGTTCCAGTGTTTTGGAATCTATATTCATAAAAACCACTCCTGTTTCTGTGTTTTTCCGAGCCTACTGATTATATAATAGCTGGGAATAATATCAACCGGGATTTTCCCGCACAAAGGATGTGTTGACATGTCTGCCCGAAGGATAGACAGTAAAGTGCTGGGTGTTCTGTCTGACACTCACGGAAGCTACCCCGCGTGGGTATCTGCCGTCTCTCTGTTTAAAAATGCCGACGCGGTACTGCACGCAGGGGATGTGCTTTACCACGGCCCGAGAAATCCCATACCGGGAGGCTATACTCCTGCGGATCTCGCGGACGCCATAAACAGATACAAGGGAACTATATTCATAGCAAGGGGCAACTGTGACGCAGACGTTGACCAGATGGTGCTTGCGCCGCTGCTCGCCCCCTACGTCTCAATTTGGTGGAACGGAAAGAAAATACTTATGATGCACGGCGACAACTTCCCCCTCTTCAGGCAGATGGCCCTCGATTCGGCCGTACACCTGGCCATATCGGGACATACACATGTAGCTTCCGTTGTAAGGGAGAGGGGCACTATTTTTATGAATCCCGGATCCACAACTATCCCAAAGGGCAAAGATCCCGCGGGAGCGGCGATCGTGGATGAAGAGGAGATAAGGATATTGACTCTGGAAGGGGAGATCCTGCACAGTGAAAAGTGGTGATCCCAATTTCGACAGGGTCTTCAGAAGACGGAAGTTCTGGCCCCAGATATTCTGGGTATTGCTTCTCTCTGCCGGGTGCGCACTCAGCTGCGTCTTCGACTCGACCCCGCTCTTTATGGCATCCATGCTTTCGGCCTTTCTGGGACTGACGGAAAGCGGAAGATGGTCCCATAAGACCAACCTTCTGATATGTGCCTCAGCAGCTGTCATAGGATCTGTATGCGGAGTCTTTTCCTGGTTCGAGACTGCTTCAATATTTTTCCTTCTCGTTGCTGTGGGAGGCTTCATGCTCTACTATCGTGACAGCGGCAAAAAAATCATCGGTGCCGCTGACAGGTTCTCATCGGAGATCTCCCGGGAAAAGGGGCTCGATGGCTTAGTGTCTTCCGCTGCGGAAAAGATAAGGGAAATGACACCGGGAGACGAAGTCTTCATTACGGTAGCAGACAAGGCCGGCGGGATGTATATGCCGGGCAGGACCGGAAGGCAAGGCAATACCGTCCCGAGAAACGGAGGCGCCGCATGGAAAGTCTTCGCATCAGGGAGGTCTTATTTTACGCCCAGGGTGGAAAGCGGGAAGGACCTTCCCTTCTACAGGGACGCAAGGTCCCTTATGTCCGTCCCCCTTTGTGCAGAAGGTGAAAAGATCGGTGTCCTCCAGATAGAATCTGCGGCTCCGGACGCTTTTTCTGAAGAAGACCTGCAAAAACTTGAACTTATGGCCTTTGTGCTTTCGCACCCTTTGTATGTAAAATTATCCGCGGAAACAACGGACAAAGAGGAGGCCCGCAGCAAATAGATGATACTGATCGATATGCATGTCCACAGCAACTATTCGGACGGGACTCTGAGCGTGGAATCTATCGCAAAAGCCGCTAAGAAAAGGCATCTCGCCTTTGTAAGCCTTACAGACCACGATACGACCGAGGGTCTTGCCCCTTTCATGGCTGCATGCAGGGAAAATGGTTTGGAGGGGCTTTCGGGGATAGAGCTTTCTGCTGACTCCGATTTTACCCTGCACATACTTGGCTTCCGCATAGACAGGACAAACGAAGCGCTTCAGAAGAGGCTTCGTGATATAAGGAACAACAGGGACGACAGAAATCACAGTATATGCAGAAAATTGCAGGAACTCGGCTTTGACATACAGATCGAAGATGTTGCCCTTCTCTCCAAGGGAGAGGTCGTGGCCAGACCGCATATTGCCAGGCTCATGATGCAGAAGGGGTATGTATCGAGCATAGGGGAAGCTTTCACCAAGTACATCGGATATGGAGGAAAGGCTCATGTGTCAAGGGCAAGGCTTTCTGCCGAAGAGTGCATTTCGCTGATCACGGAGGCCGGAGGAGTCGCGGTACTTGCTCATCCCGCACAGGCATATCTCAGAGATGAGGAGATGCACAGCCTTCTCGGGACACTGAAGGATCACGGGCTTTGGGGCATCGAGGCGCTCTATTCGGGTCACAGCCCCGAACAGATCTACAATTACCTTAAAATGGCCGATATGTTTGACCTTTACCCGACCGCAGGGTCGGATTTCCACGGCTCAAACAGCCACGGCGTAGAGCTTGGGATCGCAGTGAGCGAGGATTTTCTCCCATGGGCAAGGTTGGGAGTTAAAATATAAAAACAGCGTATAATGATCCCTGCATATAGAATACTGCAGCAAGGCATGCTTCATAATAAAAAATAATTGACCTATGGGGGTATCAAGATCATGAAAATAATGGATTTCCGCAGCGACACGGTTACCAAGCCTTCCGAAGAGATGCGCAGGATAATGGCTTGCGCTGAAGTGGGAGACGACATATACGGCGACGATCCTTCTTCAAACGCACTGTCAGAATATGCAGCCGAACTTACGGGCAAAGAGGCGGCCATATATACATGTTCAGGCACAATGGGCAATCTGCTTGCCTTTCTCTCGGCGGGGCGCCACGGGGAGAGCCTCCTTGCAGGGAAGCGGTCCCATGTATGGAATGCCGAAGTCGGAGGCTTTTCCGCGATCGCGGGACTATGCCCCTACCCTCTCAATGACGACGAGGGAATTCCCGCAGCAGCTGACCTGGCCCCCGCAAACAGGGCTGACAACAACATCCACCACCCTGACACGACTATACTCTGTCTCGAAAATACCCACAACTACACGGGGGGGATAGCGGTATCGCCGGAACGCTTTGCCGAAGTTGCGGGAGAGGGACACAAGCTGGGTTTTCATGTGCACCTCGACGGAGCGAGGATATTCAACGCATCCGTTTTCCACGGAGTGGATGTGAAGGCATTTACCGATGAGATCGATTCTGTCCAGTTCTGCCTTTCCAAGGGTCTCGGGGCGCCTATGGGGTCGATGCTCTGCGGATCTCACGAATTCATTGAAAGGGCTAAAAAGGCCAGGAAGCGCATCGGCGGAGCCCAGCGTCAGGTAGGGATAGCCGCGGCTGCTGGGCTGTACGCGCTTAAAAACAACATACCGAGGCTTTCCGAAGACCATGACAATGCAAAACTTCTGTCTGAACTCCTGATAAAGGGAGGGGTCCATGTAGAAGAAGTTCCTAATATGACGAACATGATATTCTTTCCGATGCTTGACGGCTACCCTTCGGACGAGCGTTTTGTCAGTGCCTGCAGGGAACGCGGACTGCTTCTCAACGCACTGTCGCCCAGAAGGGTACGTCTTGTTACCCATCTCGACGTAGACAGGGAAGATGTCGAAAGGGCCGCGTCGATAATACTTGAGGTGATCTCTCAGTGACCGAATTCCTTTCCCGTGAAGAAGTCGAATCCATGTCAGGATGGATACTGGATGAGGCTCTGCGCGGAGGGGCATCGGCGGCTGACGTACTTTATTCCGAAGGCGCCGGTTCGGGACTTTCCCTCAAGGACGGGGAGATCGAAGAGTGCGTGACCGGCTTTACTGCGGGCATTGGAGTAAGGACTATCATGTCAGACGGCAGGCAGGGGATATCCTACGGAAACAGGCTGGACAGGCTCTCGCTTAAGGAGTTGGCGGAATGGAGCCTTGTCAACTGCAGGAATTCCGAACCGGAGGAAGGCATAATGCTTTACGATGGGGAAATGGTCTCAGACCCCGCGCTTGACCTTGAAGATCCTCAGATAGTTGCCGTTACTCCTCAGAAACGAATGGAATACTGCCGTGAAATGACGGGATATGCGAGATCAGCTGATAAAAAAGTTATCTCGGTAAGGAGCGCATCCTGGAATGACGGATGGGGGTCGTCCTTCTACTGCACCAGTACCGGACTTGCCGGCTGGGAGCGCGGAAGCAGCGCGAGCTGCGTCGTAACAGTCATAGCCGATGACGGCACCAACACTGAGATAGGAGGTTACGGTCTCGAATCAAGGCGGCTGGATGAGCTGGACATAAAACAGACCGCGCTCAGGGCAGTTGAGAAGACGGTCTCGGCGCTTGGCGGAAAGCCGATAAGGACGGGCCCTTATACTATCGTCATCGACCCGGAAACCGCGTCATCACTTGTGGAGGTCATCGGGGACCTCTTCTGCGCGCCTGAGATACACAAGGGAAGGTCAATGATGAAGGGCTGTTTGGGGGAGAAAATTGCGTCCTCCTGTGTTACCCTTATAGATGACGGAAGGATACCATGGAAAGCCGGAACGGGTTCGTGGGATTCAGAGGGGGTGCCCACAGGCAGGACTGTCCTGATCGAAGGCGGTATCGCCCGGTCCTACCTGTATAATCTTCAGTATGCATGGAAAGACGGAGTTGCCTCAACAGGCAATGCATGCAGGGGAATGTCCTCTCTGCCTGAGGTGGGAAATACCAATGTTCTGTTGGAAGCAGGAAGCGAAGGCCCCGAAAAACTCATATCCGGCGTAGGGTCAGGACTTTTCTTAACAGATATGATGGGGCTCCATACGATAGATCCCATCAGCGGAGACTTCTCGGTCGGGGCAAAGGGACATCTGATCGAAAAGGGGAAGATAACAAGGCCTGTCAGCGGGATAACTATCGCGTCAAACCTGAAAAGCCTTCTGAATAATATAGCCGCTGTCGGCTCCGACCTTGAATTCTTCGGATCCACAGCGGCTCCGACATTGGTGGTGGAAAATATTGTTGTTGCGGGTGAATAAGAAAATATCAACGATGCTGGCCATAGCTCTCTTCATTGCAGCAATGGCTGCCGGAGCAGCCTGTGCGGAAAACCTTTCCCTCTGGTACGGCGACATTAAGAAGGGGGACATATCCGCGAGGACAAACGCACTGAAGGGGAAGGACGTAGCCATAGAAGAGGTCATTTCTGCACTCGGACTTGCAAGGTCTGGCAATCTTCAGGGCATAGTAGTGGTGATAGACGGCAAGAAGATGGAGTTCTGGAACAATTCCAGCGTAGTGAGGGTAAACGGTTCGATAATCAGCCTGCCTTATCCGATAGAGGTCAAAGACGGACACTGGTGGGCCGACTCGAAAACCATGGTGACAGTCCTGGATCAGTTTTACTCAAATATTGGCAGAAAACCCGGGATGAGATGGTCCGAGCCTGACGTGACACCTCCTCAGGCAGAGGAGGCAAAGAAGGAACCGGCCAAAGAGGAACCTCTGAAGGAGGCACCGGCCGAGCTCGAAAAACCTGCAAAGCCTGAAATGACAGAACCTGAAAAAGCTGCCGGAGAAGAGAAAAAACCTGCGGCTGTGCTGACTCCCGTAAAGATCGCTCCCGGAAGCAAAAGGCCTGTGGTGGTGCTCGATGCGGGGCACGGAGGACACGACCCCGGTGCCATGGCCAACGGCATAAGGGAGAAGGACATAAACCTGAAGGCTGCCCTTGAACTCGGAAAGATACTTGAGGAATATGGCATAGATGTGCGATACACCAGAAAGACCGACGTCTATCTAAAGCTGGGAGAGCGGACAGCCTTTGCCAACGACAGCAAAGCGAACGTATTCGTAAGCATACACTGCAACGCGATGCCCAAAGGCAAATACGCCGCCGGGCTTGAGTTTTATATTATGGCCCCCCCGTCGGACAAAGACGCAATGCAGCTGGCCATATACGAAAACAAGGAAATAAGCGGGGGAGCGGAAACCGCGCAGGACGTACAGCGGGCTGACCAGAAGACAAGGCTGCTCCTCAAAATACTTGGGGACATGCAGCAGAACGACAAGATAAACGAAAGCACTACCCTGACTGAAGTCCTGCACAGTTCGGCACAGTCATCGGGACTCCCGATGCGGAAGGTCAGACAGGCGCCTTTCTATGTACTGAGAGGCGCGGGCATGCCTTCCGTCCTGATCGAAATGGGCTACCTTACGGACAGGGCGGAGGCGGCGAAGCTGAATACGGCGAGCTACAGGGAAGCTCTCTGCAGAAGCTTTGCAAAGGGTATCGCGACCTACATCAACGAACATCCGGTGACAGTGCAGTGATCGTATACGGGAGGAATAAAGAATGAGGGATCCTGAGGAAAGAACCCGCCATTTTATAGTCAGAAAGAAAAAAGAAGAAGAAATATTCGACGAACCCTCGGAAAAGCGCGTCTCTGCGCAACAGAAGGAAAGGGTCTCTCCGGAGAGAAAGAGGGCCGGGGAGGAAGATAACGAGAACCTCAAAGCGGGATTTTTCGCAAGATACACCGGAAAGGGCCGCGGCGATGATGACGTACAGGCAGAGAGATCACGCGCAAGATTTGAAGAAAGCTTCAATGACGACGAGTTCGAGGAGGAAGAGGAGGACGAGAGCAAAAAAGCCCCCCTGCTGGTCAGGATCTTCGCCTGGGTCGCCCTTCTTGCGATCTTTTTCGTCTGCGGATACCTCGGAGCCAACTATTTTTTCAACTGGGCGGATAAAAAAGGCGGTCCAAGAGTGGGAAATGTTGTAGGGAGCGGAACGGAGGCATCAAGAGTGGTTTCCGGCGCCAATGTTTCCAACGGATCTGGAAATGTCAAATATGACCTCTTCATACCGGAGGGCAAGACATTCACCGAAAGGGAGATAGAGATCAAAAAGGGAATGGTCGAGGAGGATATCGAAAAGGTGGTCTCTGTCTACATAGACGGGCTTAAAGAGACTCAGATGCTGGACAACAGCTCGCGGGTGCTCAACGTTTTCCGGAGCGGGGACTGGCTCTACCTTGACATGACGGGAGCGTTCGGCACCTCGCTGAAGACACTGGGCAAAGACAAGGCGTCAATGGTGATCACCGGACTTGTCCGTACTATGAGAGATAACTTCCCGCCGATCAAAAAAGTAAAATTCTATATCGACGGCAAAGAGTCGGGTGAAAAGGCTCCCGTGGATCTCACAAAACCATGGGAGATCAGTTAACGGAGCATCGGACGATGAGGATAGACGGAAGAGAACCATTTGAACTGAGACCGATAATGTTCCAGAGGAATTTCAGCAGGTACGCCGAAGGGTCGGCGCTGGTCGAATGGGGCAATACAAAAGTGCTGTGCACTGCCTCTGTGGAGGACAAGGTGCCTCCCTTCATGAGAGGCACCGGCAGCGGGTGGATCAGCGCAGAGTACTCCATGCTCCCGAGATCCACGCACCAGAGGACGCAGAGGGACATCAGCAAAGGCAAACCCAACGGAAGGGGAACAGAGATCCAGCGGCTGATCGGCAGATCACTCAGGGCCGCGGTGGACATGTCGAAGCTTGGCGAGAGGACGATCTGGATAGACTGTGATGTCCTTCAGGCAGACGGCGGAACGAGGACAGCCTCGATATCCGCCGGCTTTGTCGCTCTTTTTGACGCTCTGAGATGGATGGCCGCCAACTCAATGATCAATGAGATCCCTCTGAAGACTCAAATAGGTGCTGTCAGCGCAGGCAAGGTAAACGGAGTGCCGATGCTTGACCTCTGCTATGAAGAGGATTCTGCCGCAGAAGTCGATGCAAATATAGTGATGACGTCAAAGAGAGAATTCGTGGAACTCCAGGGCACAGGCGAGGGAGGTGTATTCTCCGGCGCAGAACTGGACGAGATCCTCTCTCTGGGATGGAGGGGCATCTGTGAGATACACCGGATCCAGGCGGAAGCGCTTGAACTGACCGAAGAGGAAAAAGCGGTTCTTCTGAGATGAAGATAGTTCTGGCAAGCAGCAACAGGAACAAGTACCGTGAAATGAAAGAGGCCTTCAGACCGATAGGAGTAGAGCTCATTTACGGCGGAGATTCTGATGCTCCGATAGAGGTAGATGAGACAGGCGAAAGTTACGAAGAAAATGCGCTGCTCAAAGCAAGGGCCTGGTCTGAAGCGCTTGGTATGGCTGCGCTCGCCGATGACAGCGGCCTGGAAGTCTTTGCCCTCGGAGGATCCCCCGGGGTGCATTCAGCCCGCGCGGTCCCGGGCAGCGACGCTGACAGGACAATATGGCTTCTTTCCAAAATGGAGAGCGTAGAGGACAGGAGAGCCCGCTTTGTCTCCTGCATAGCGGTCGTATTCCCCGACAGGGAGGACCCGCTCGTATACAAGGGCATCTGCAGCGGTACAATATCATCAAAGCCTTGCGGCAGCGGCGGTTTCGGTTATGATCCCATATTCATACCTGACGGATATGATGCCACATTTTCCGAACTTGGAGATCAGATAAAGACAAAAATTTCCCATAGGGCTATGGCAATAAAAGGTATAGCAGAAATGCTCATACCTGTGTTAAAATACTATGCTGTACGTACTATGGAAAAATCCCGGTCTGTGCAGGGACAGTGATCCGGCCGCCGGAATAGAGAAAACCCCTGGAGGTGTGGTTTGTGAAAATCCTTCTTGGAATACTTCACATCCTTGTTTGTGTAGCTCTGATCGGAGTTATAATGATGCAGCACAGGAAAAGCGGCGGATTCACCGGAGCCTTCGGCGGAGGCGGCACTCAGGCAGATACGGGAGGAACATGGCAGCGCATGTCATCCCTGACCAAGATAACTGCGGGACTGATGCTTGCCTTTATGGTGCTTTCGATCCTGCAGGTCGTCGTAAGATAGGCCGTCGCCATGCCGCTCAAAAGGCTTGACAGCCAAAAGGACATCGTCTCCTTCCATGAGACGGAAGGCCGTCTTTTTTCGGCAACGCACGAAGAGCTGCTTACAGGCTGGACAACAGACATCTATTTTTTGAAGACAAGAGACGTCCTGCGCTCGGCAGGACTCCTTGAAACGCCCGTGACAGCAGAGGTTTTCACAAGAAAGAGCGGCATCTTTGCCGGGATCGAAGAAGTCCTCCGGCTTTTCAGGACATTCCCTGAACCGCCTGTTGTCGAGGCTGTCCCAGAGGGTTCCGCTTTCGAAGCAAAAGAGGTGCTGATGCGGATCACAGGCACCTATGAGTCTTTTGGGCTTTATGAAACAGTGCTGCTTGGGATGCTCGCCTCTTCTACAGGCTGGGCCACTGCGGCAAGAGAGTGTGTGGATGCGGCGGAGGGGCGCAATGTTCTCTGTTTCGGCGCGAGGCATGTGCACCCTGCAGTAGCCCCCGTAATGGAGAGGGCCGCGAAAATTGCCGGCTGCAGCGCGATGAGCTGCATACTTGCGGCGAAGCTGTGCGGTGAAGAGCCGAAGGGGACCATCCCCCATGCGGCCATTTTGATAGTAGGTGACACAGTCAGGCTCGCAAAGCTTTACGACAGCCAGATACCTGCAGAGGAACCGCGCATAGTGCTTGTGGATACCTTCAAGGATGAAGCGGAAGAGACTATCCGGGTCGCGGAATGCCTGGGCGACAAACTTTCAGGCATAAGGCTCGATACACCCGGAGAGCGCGGCGGCGTCACGCCGGACTTGGTCCGCGAGATCAGATGGCGTCTTGACAAGGCAGGATACAGCAAAGTCCAGGTCATAGCGACGGGGGGGCTGACCCCTGACCGCATCAGACTGATGAACGATGCAGGCGCTTCTGTTTACGGAGTAGGGAGCTACATTACACACGGTACCCAGAGGGATATGACCATGGACCTTAAAATGGTCGACGGAAGGCCGATCGCGAAGCGCGGACGTCTTCCCGGAATAATTGAAAATCAGAGGCTTGAACGCGTACTCTAGCCCCACGGTCTGTTTTCCCCCACGTTAACGGACAGTGTCTCCGAAGCCCGGTGCCGCAAGGCACGAATGCCACGGCTTCAGGGAGCCGGAAGGGTAGCTTTGAGAAATATAAAAAATAAAAATTAGTGTTCCACTTTTTTGAGGAGGAAGATCCATGATAGGCACACGTTCTTTCATGGCTAAGGGTGCGGAAGTCGAGCGCAAATGGTACGTCATCGACGCGACAGACAAACACCTTGGCCGTCTGGCAGTTCAGGTAGCCCGTATCCTTTCGGGAAAACACAAGCCGACGTACACGCCTCACGTTGACACCGGCGATTTCGTTGTAGTGGTCAATGCTGAGAAGGTCGGACTTACAGGCAAGAAACTCCTGCAGTCCACGATCACTACACACAGTCTTTACCCCGGCGGACTGAAGACTCTCACTTACCAGGAGGTCCTTGAGCGCCGTCCGGAGCGTCTGATCGAAAGGGTCGTATGGGGCATGCTTCCCAAGACCAAACTAGGACGCGATATGTACCGCAAACTTAAAGTATATGCCGGTCCGAGCCATCCCCATCAGGCTCAGAAGCCCGAGCAGATAGACTAGGAGATAGGGGTGTAAACTATGGCAGTTAAAAAGACAGAGACAGCAGCCCCTGTATCCTTCATTTGGGGTACAGGCAGAAGAAAGAACGCTATCGCCCGCGTACGTATCTGCGAAGGTGACGGTAAATTTCTCATCAACAACAGGGAGGTAAAGGATTACCTTCCCAGATACTATTGGGCCACTCTCGCTCTCCAGCCTATCAAGGTCGCCGGAGTTGAGGGCAAGATCGACGTATTCGTCAACGCCCACGGCGGCGGACTCACCGGCCAGGCCGGCGCGGTGCGCCTCGGCGTGGCAAGGGCGATCCTCAAGATGTACCCTGCAGCGCGTCCCTCCCTCAAGAAGGCAGGACTTCTTACCCGCGACTCACGCATGGTCGAGCGCAAGAAGGTCGGACTCAAGGGCGCAAGGGCAAACAAGCAGTTCTCAAAGCGTTAGTTTTTACGATCTGCTCAGTCTTCCCGATATCCCGGGCGCTGCTTGCGGCCCGGGATGTTTTTTTGCTCTTTTCCCCGGTAAGGCAGCCCGATCCTGGTGCAGACGGAGCCGAGCCCTCCGGAATATGATCTCAAGGCAAAAACCCTGTTTTGTCTTTTTTATTATTCTGTCATAAGGGATAATGATAAATTTCAGCTTGACCTAAGGGAGGCCAAGCACTAAACTTTATGCGAGAAAGCAATATGTCGGGAAATACCCGAAGGAAGGAGCAGTCCATGGATAGTTCCAGTCCCAGTCCTGAACCTCAAGGACGCTTAGTGAATATTTTCTAGCCCGGGCTGCGCTTTTTTACAAGCACCCGGCGCTGCCGGGTGTGGAGTTTCTGCAGATTTTCCTTCGTTTCATCCCTTCACTCCCGTTGAACTTTAAAATTTTTAACTGACGAACACAACACGACGGCATCTTTTTGATGACACGACCCGGCATGTGCATTACTGCACAGCCCGGAACGCGCAGAAATTCAAAAAAGAGCGGGGAGGAGACGCCAATGCTTAAAATAACCAAAACTTTTGAAGACAGGCTCCACGATATCGATCCGGACAACATTGAATCGGGCGCCTGGATAAGCCTGGTAAAACCTACAGCAGAGGAACTGCTGGTCACTGAAAGGATAACCGGAGCCCCCCAGGACTTCATAAGATCCGCGCTTGACCCTGAAGAATCCTCCCGCATAGAGATAGAAGACAATCACATCCTTGTACTTATAAACGTCCCGGTCAATCACGAAGACAGGCCCGGCGAGTACGACACCATACCCCTTGGAATGGTCGTCACCCCGGATTTTTTTGTCACGATCTGCCAGGAGTACAACGAAGTCCTTCACAGCTTCAAAGAGACGAGGTACAGGTACTTCAGCACATTCAAAAGGACCAGGTTCCTCTTCCAGCTTCTCTATCACTCAGCGCTGCTCTTCCTTAAGGATCTGCGTCAGATGGCGAGGAAATCTGACAAAATAGAACAGGATCTCAGGCTCTCGATGAAGAACGAGGAACTTTTCCAGCTCCTGGACCTTCAGAAGGGACTTACCTACTACTCCATGTCGCTCCGGTCGAACAGGGTCGTCGTTGAGCGTCTGCTGCGGCTGTGCTCGAACCCTCAGGTCAACCATCTTATCAAAATCAGGGAAGAGGACGAAGATCTCCTCGATGACGTCAGGGTCGAATATGACCAGGCGATAGAGATGGCCCAGATACAGACCGATGTCCTTGCCGGAATGATGGACGCGTTCGCCTCCGTCATTTCGAACAACCTCAACATGGTCATGAAGTTTCTTGCCTCTGTTACGATCGTTATGGCGATACCCACAATGATAGCAAGCTTCTTCGGAATGAACGTGCCCGTTCCCTGGACCTCGCACCCGCTTGGTTTCTACATTGTTGGCCTTGTCTCGATAATGCTCACTGTGGCTGCAACAGTGATACTGTGGAAAAAGAGGTTTTTCTGATAAATATAGTGCTGCCGGATAACCTATTCTTCCGATTATGTATATAATGTCGCAATAAGGAAGAGCAAGTTTCCTTGAAGGGGGAGACTCAGGATTGAATATACCCGAAGGCAAAAAAAAGAGGAATGTGATCATCGCGGTGCTCGTGGCTGCTGCAGCACTCTCTGCATACTTTCTTATGTTCGAGGCAAGGACAAAAGATGAGAGGGTAAGAGCTTCAGGAACAGTCGAAGTCACTGAGCTCAACCTCTCTCCCCAGGCAGGGGGAAGGATACTTGAGCTGAACATCAGCGAATCGGACCACATCACCAAAGGCCAGCTGATAGCGAGGATGTCCCTCGACGGAGCAGATCATGATGCCGCTATCGCCGAAGCCTCCCTTGCGGCCGCAAAAGAACAGCTGCTTGAGCTTCAGAACGGATTCAGAAAAGAGGACATTTCGAGGGCCGAAGCCGAATATGCCCTTAGAAAGGCTCAGCATGAACAGGCCGTGAGAGATGAAAAGCGCTTCCGGGAGCTTGCGGCGGAAGGAGTCGTATCGGTAAGGGAAGCAGAGCTCTACGAGGAGAACGTAAAAATCAAGATGAATGCTATGGAAATGGCTTCAGAGACCCTTCTGATGCTTAAAAGGGGAATAAGAACGGAGCAGATAGAGGCAGCCAAGGCAAATGTGAAGAGAGCTGAGGCCGCACTTCTCAAAGCAGAGACAATTGTCGGCTACAAGGAATTTTATTCTCCTGCCGAAGGCGTCATCCTCACCAAAAATTATGAAGCCGGCGATGTTATAAATCCCGGAGCACCGATCGCGACCCTTGGAATAATGACAGACTGCTGGATCAAGCTTTATATCCCCTCGACGCAGCTGGGGCTGGTCAAACTTGGAGGAGAGGCAGAGGTGAGTGTCGATGCCTATCCCGATAAAAAATTCAAAGCTGTGGTAAGTGAGATCAATCAGCAGGCGGAGTACAACCCCAGACTTTCTCTCACCCAGAGCGAACGTTCAAATATGGTCTTTTGGATCAAGCTCAGGGTCAATGATCCTGAAGGCATCCTGAAGCCGGGTATGCCTGCTGATGCCGTGATACTATGATACCTGACGGGAGCGAAATCTCTCTCTCTTATAAAGGGGCAGGCAAAAAGTTCAATGGGGTGGCCGCGCTTGAGGGCATAGATCTTGAAGTCCGCAGAGGCGAGATATTCGGATTCATAGGACCTGACGGAGCCGGCAAAACCACTTTGATAAGGATGGCCATGGGCATCACAAATCCGGATACCGGAGAGTGCACCCTTTTGGGTATGAAAAACAGGCGGAGGGCGAGGGTAAACGCCGGATATGTACCACAGCTTTTCAGCTTATATACTGATATGACTGTGAATGAGAATATTGCCCTCTTTGGTTCCCTCTATGGTACAGAGAGGGAAACGGTGCTTAAAAGAGCAGAGGAGATCCTTAAACGGACAGGCCTGTGGCCTTTCAGGGAGAGGCTGGTCGGAAAACTTTCCGGAGGGATGAAGCAGAAGCTTGCCCTTGCATCAGGACTTATGCATACCCCGGAGATCCTCTTTCTTGATGAGCCGACTACCGGGGTCGATCCTGTGGCTAGGAGGGAATTCTGGGCCATGCTCTATGAACTTAACAGACAGGGCCTGACTATAATAGTCTCCACTCCCTACATGGACGAGGCCGAACTCTGCACACGAAAAATGTTCATCAACAACGGAAGGATACTGGACGTGGGGACCTCAGAGGAACTTCTGAGCCGTTACGACAAAAAGATCCTCAGGCTTGAGCTGGATGAAAGAAGGGCAAAGGATTGGCTGATGAAGTGCGGACATGTATGCGATGCAAACCTCTTCGGCACTAACTACCATATAGTTGTGGACGATGCCGATGCCGCGGCCTGCGAAATAAGAAAAGAGCTTGATCAAAGGTACAGCCAGCTCCCTGACCTCTTCGAAGCTACACCCAGCCTTGAGGACCTCTTCGTTGCCTTCTCCGGAGGTGCGCTGCCTTGCCGCGTCCCGCAGTAGAGACAAGGGAACTGACAAAGAAATTCGGCAGCTTCACTGCCGTTGACCGCATAACTATGTCCATAGAAGAGGGTTCGGTATACGGATTCCTTGGACCTAACGGATCAGGAAAATCTACGACCATCAGGATGCTCTGCGGTCTTCTTGCACCCACATCCGGAGCGGGACTTGTCCTTGGCATGGATCTCGCGGGAGAGGGAAGGAAGATCAAGGACCGGGTAGGATATATGTCACAAAAGTTCAGCCTCTATCCTGAAATGACGGTGATCGAAAATCTCGAGCTCTACTCCGGCCTATACGGACTCCGGGGTGCGGAGAAGGAGAAGCGTATTGAGGATATGCTCAGCCTGGCAGGACTGAACGGACGCGAAGACGAGTATACGAGACTGCTTTCGGGAGGCTGGAGACAGAGGCTAGCACTTGGCTGCGCCATTCTCCACAAGCCGAAGATCCTCTTTCTTGACGAGCCTACGAGCGGCGTTGACCCTAAGGCCAGGAGGCTCTTCTGGGACATAATATACGATCTTGCGGCGGATGGCACGACAGTAATGGTTACCACACACTTTATGGATGAGGCGGAGCACTGCGACAGGGTCGCATTTATCTACTTCGGCGGACTCATAGCCGATGACACGCCTGCGAACCTGAAAAAGCTCATCCCAGGCAGGCTCTATGAAATTGGATCGGACCACTCCTTCGATCTTCTTGCAAAGATCGAGCGAGGTGAAGCGGGACCTGTGATCGACTCCTACTTTTTTGGGGAGAAGCTGCATCTCCTGGTAGGCAAAGAGCGGCGGATTGATGACGATGAACTCTTTAGGGGAGCTTCGGTAAAGGAGATCATACCGTCCATGGAAGACGTATTTACCTACCTGGTGAAGAAGGGATCAGTAATGGATCTTGGTGACGGAAGGCTGTCAGGTACAGGCGAGATGAGTCTTAAAGCCTCCGCTGAGGCAACGAAGGAGTGACAGCTGTGCATTTTGGCAGGCTTCGTGCCCTTATAGTCAAAGAGTTCATACAGGTCATGAGAGACAAGCTCACCCTTGCCATGCTCATATTCATGCCCGTTGCCCAGCTCCTGATATTCGGCTTTGCGATAAACACGGACGTCAAGCACCTTCAGACCGCGATATTCGACCAGTCGAGGACTCAGGAGAGCCGTGAGATGATAGAGAGTTTTACGGCCAGCAACTACTTTGACATCAAGCTCTATGCGGGCAACATCAAAGAGGTCAACAGGGCCGTCGAATCGGGGGCAGCCAAGGTCGGACTGATAATACCTCCCGATTATGCGCAGAAGATCAAAAGCGGCAGAGAAGCCGCAATACAGGTCATTATCGATGCCACCGACAATATGTCCGCATCATCGGCAATGGCTGCCGCTCAGACCATTGGCATGCTGAAATCACAGGAGATCCTGGGAGACAAATTCAGGCGTATGGGCTTTGAAATACCCGCCCAGGCCGTGGATATCAGGATCCGCCCATGGTACAATCCCGATTTTATCACCTCATGGTATCTTGTCCCCGGAATAATGGGGCTGCTCCTTACCATAACACTTATCGCGATGATGGCGATGGCTATAGTCAGGGAGAGCGAGCAGGGAACCCTGGAACAGCTGCTCGTGACTCCGATGCGTACCTGGGAACTGCTTCTGAGCAAGATACTCCCATACATAATAGTAGGATATATACAGGTGATCGTATCTATAATCGTAGGCATGGCAGTATTTAAAATGCCCTTTCTGGGGAGCAAGATACTCTTCTTTGTCCTGACGTTTTTTTATGTGGTTGCCAACCTCTCTCTCGGGATAATGATATCGACCTTTTCCCAGAATCAGATGCAGGCCCTCCAGCTTTCGATCTTCCTTATTCTCCCCAGTGTCCTGCTCTCAGGGTTTGTCTTTCCCACGGAGGCCATGCCGAGCGGATTCCGCTACCTCGGAGAGTGTATCCCCATTACATATTACATAAGGCTGTCAAGGCAGATAATACTGAAGGGCGGAGGGTTCGAATTTGTCTGGAAAGACACACTCGCACTCTGCGTATACATTGCGGTGATGTTTTCGTCAAGCATCGTAATGTTCAAAAAGCGTTTTGTTCCATGATCCGCAGGAGGAATATAAAATGAAAAAAATTATCCCCGTTGGAATAGTTCTCATTCTTATTGCCATACTCTCCGGTGCGGCTGTTGCCTTTTCTGCCGAACCTCAGGAGCTTGAGAGGCTGGTCCTGAAGGCAAGGGAGAGCAATCCGCTGGTATCCGCCGCAGAGGAGAGGGTGATCCGTGCGGAGGGAGCACTTCAGGAAGCCGGTGCAAAGATGGGACCGAAGTTTGGTGCCGGGATCGCTGCCATATGGCCGAAGGACAGATTAATGCCCATTGAAGGTATCCCCGTTGATTTCGTTAATGTTTATATAGCCGCTGCAGGTTTTGTGCAGACCATATATGCAGGAGGATCGCTTTCTGCCTCAAAGGAGGCTGCAAAACTTGCGAGGGATGCGGCTGTGGCCGAAAAGGAGAGAATTAGCCAGACAGTTGCAAATTCTGTCAGGACAGCATATTACAACTGGAAGAGAGCTTCTGCCAAAAAGATGGTCGCAGCAGAGGCGCTGAAGCTTGCCGGAGACCATCTTGAAAGGGCCGAGAGGCTTTTCAGGTCAGGGCTTGTTGCAAGAGGAGATGTACTAAGGAGCAAGGTCGCGGTCGCCGATGCGGAGCTTGCACTGATCAGGGCGGAAAATGCCGTCAGCATTTCCGCGGCAGCTCTTGAAAACGCTGTCGGGGCACCGCCGGAGGTCTCAGAAGCAGGTGCCGCACATCCCGAATATGTCCCGTCAAAAGAGGCTCTGGCAGAGAGGGAGTCCAATTTAAAAGCAGCTTATGAGAACAGGATGGAGGTCAGGATGTACGACCTGATGAGCCGCAGGGCAGCCAAGGTAGCCAGGGCTGCAGAAGGGCTGCTGCTTCCGCAGATAATTGCGGCAGGCGGAGTAATAAACTCCGGAGACGAATTCTTCCCAAGCGGAAACGAAGAGATGGTCTTCTCGCTTATGGTCAGGTGGACAATGTTTGACAGCGGAGAGGCATCTGCAAAGACGAAGCAGGCGAAGGCACAGGGAAGGGAGTTTCTCCATCTTATGGATGACATGAAGAACAGGATACGGATGGAGGTAACGGCCGCCGAGCTTGATCTCAGATCATCGCTCAGCAGACGGGAGGTCGCCCGCAGACAGGTGTCGGAGTCAGAGGAGGATTACAGGATCGCTGTCCGAAGGTATGAGGAACAGGTGGGGACTAATCTCGAGATGCTGGATGCAAGGCTTGCCCTGACAAAAAGCAGGACTGAGGAAGTTGATGCGCTATATGATATCCTTATTGCAGAGGCGAACCTCCTCTATTCGCTGGGCAAATAGCAGGCGGATAGAATTCCGGTGGCCATGCTCAAATGAAAGAATCCGGAAGCATAGTTTATTTTCACGCAAGTTTTCCGCATAAAAGGACATTGCGCCTTTTTTCTCTAAGTTAGAATCATAAATTGTTTTGTTTTGGCGTTTTATTCTTTCAATTTAGGAGAGGCTAGGCTTTTACCCTCTTTACTCAAATAAGGAAGAGGAATACAATTAACAGTGTGTGTAAGAATTGTCCCATTACAGGGACAGATATCTTAAAGTAAATGCCCGTTTGGGCGAAAAATCCAAGGAGGTTTTTTGTATGGCCGTACAGAAACGTACTTCCAAGAATGTTCTTCTCGACACAGCACTGAAGAACTTCTACGCAGCAGCAGAAGAGATGAACCTTGACGAGGGTCTTGTTGAAGTCCTCAGCCGTTCTGAAAGAGCTGTATGCGTCTCCGTCCCTGTAGTAATGGACGACGGTTCAGTAAGAGTATTTGATGGTTTCCGCGTACAGCATTCAACGGTCTGCGGACCGGCAAAAGGTGGTCTCCGTTTCCACCCCGACGTCAACCTCGAAGAATGCGAAGCCCTCGCAAGCCTTATGACCTGGAAGTGTTCGCTCGCCGGCATTCCTTACGGCGGAGGCAAGGGCGGGATCGCAGTAGATCCTTTCGAACTTTCACCCCGTGAGCGCGAGATGATGACCCGTACATTCGCAGCCCGTGTTGCGCCCTTCATCGGCGACTGGACAGACGTTCCCGCTCCCGACGTCAACACCGGCGGTCCCGAAATGGTCTGGATCATGGACACCATTTCAAAGCTTCGCGGCAAACTCGAGCCCGGCGTGGTCACAGGAAAGCCCATTGCCTACTGGGGATCGAAGGGCCGCACCGCAGCGACGGGACTCGGCGTCGCAACATGCGTGCTCGAACTCCTCAAAACACAGAAGGTAGATCCCAAAACAGCGACAGTGATAGTACAGGGCTTCGGCAACGTCGGAACTTACAACGCGCTCTTCCTCCAGGAAGCAGGGGCAAAAGTAGTCGGCATCAGCGACATCACCGGCGGATACTACTGCAAAGACGGGATCGACATCAAGGCAGCGAAGGCATTCGTAGAAGCACACCCGAAGCGTATCCTCGACGGCTACACTCAGCCCGGACTCGTCAGGATGAGCGGCGAAGAGATCCTTGAGCAGGAATGCCTTGTCCTTTCACCCTGCGCACTCGAAGGCGTTATCAGCGAGAAGAACGCTGACAAACTCAAGTGCAAATATATCGTCGAAGGCGCGAACGGACCCACAAGACCCGACGGAGATGTCATCCTGGACAAGCGCGGCATCATCGTTGTACCTGACTTCCTTGCCAACAGCGGCGGAGTCATCGGTTCATACTTTGAATGGGTACAGGACCTGGCCGGATTCTTCTGGACCGAGGAAGAGTACAATAACCGTCTCGTCCCGATCATGAAGGACAACTTCAAGAGGGTCTGGGATTATTCACAGGAGCATAACGTAAAGATGCGCCGCGCGGCGTTCCTCGTCGCCATCAAACGCGTTGCGGACGGACTCAAGCTGAAGGGTTTCTTCCTCTAAGCTTAAGCTCTTCAAACCGGATCAAATGATACAGGCCGCTCCCTCACTGGGGGCGGCCTTCGATTAGGGCGTTTTTCAGCAGCAGATGCCGAAGGTCTCTTCCATTGCCGTGATGAATTTCACGAGGGCTTCGTTTACGGGCACATCGATATCGTGTTTCTTCGCAAGTTTGCAGACTGTCCCTCCGAATGCCTCCACCTCTGTCTTCCTGCGGGCAAGGACATCCTGAAGCATCGATGTCCTGCCTGTGGGAGTAAGCGAACTCAGCGTGTCGATGCAGTGCCTGATGTCACTTTCGTCAAGGAACACATTCTCGGCGGCCGCTACTGCTACTGCCTCCCGCATTGCCGATGCCGCGAGGCTCCTTACCGCAGGTGAATCCTTTATGGCTCCGTAGCCGCACCTCAGAAGCGCCGTGACCTGATTGGCGCCCACATTGAGCATGAACTTCAGCCACAGGTCCCTTATCATATCTTCAGGAATGCTGTACCTGATCCCCGTCCTGCCGAAGAATTCCTCTACCGCGAGAACCTTATCCGAGTAGCTCCCCGGAGTGTTTTTTGCTTCGCCGAAAGGCACGAATCCTAGGTTGACGTAGACTGTGGAATCACCGGTCCTGGTAGCGTCGGTCCTCATAACATAGGAATAGAGGACCTTTTCAGCTCCGTAAGCCTTGCCGATCTCATCTTCGCTGGTTATTCCGTTAAGGAATGAAAGGACTGTCGTATCCTTGCCGACATGGCCGCGGGCCTCTTCTATCGCTTTGGAAAGGTGGTGGTTCTTTACTGCAAATATGAGAAGATCGGCGGGAGCGGTCTTTTTTGCCGGCCCGAAGACCGGGAACATGTAGGTCTTTCCATTTACGCATACTCCATGCTCCCTGTATCTTTGCTCCCTCTCCCCCGAAGCTATCACTCTTATGTTTTCCATGGGGACAGTTTCAGAGATCTTCGCGAGGTTTGCACTCCCGATCGCGCCAAGTCCTATCAGCGATACCGTTTCGATTTTTTTCATAAAAGAAATCTCCGTTTTCATAATTTTTTGTGCCGCACCATAGTATGAGAAGCTATTGTATACTATTTTTCTTCTTTTTTGAATAAGAAATGCCGGCACCCGAAAAAGGCACCGGCATTTCTTAAATTAACGGCGGGATCCTTATTAGAATATTTCTTTGGCCGTCACTGCCTTGTCAAACCAGTCTCTGCCCTCCACCATTCTGGTGACCAGCATCGCTGAGCATGTGTCGCCGGTCGCGTTGACCATCGTGGCAGCAGGGTCTACCAGGAAGCCTATCGTTGCGATTATCGGGAATGCTTCGGGCGGGAATCCGTACAGGCTCACGATCAGCATTTCTCCCACCAGTCCGCCTCCGGGGATGCCCGAGAGAACGACTCCGGAAAGCACTGCCACCGCGACTGCGGTTGTCATTGTTCCCACTCCGGTGAACGGAATGTTGAAGATGCCGAAGAGGAACGCTATCTTGAGGATACCGCTGAGGCAGGAACCTTCCATGTGGGCAGTGGCTCCGATGGGAAGCACGATCTCCGCTATGTCCTTGGGAATGCCGATATTATGCGCCGCTACGAGGTTGACCGGCAGCGTGGCGTTGCTGCTCTGGGTACCAAGGGCAGTTATGGAGGGAGTTATGATGTGCTTCCAGAAGGTGGCCACTCCCTTGCCCTCTGTTGCGAGCCAGGAATAGACCGTGAATGCCACAAAGAAATATCCGAAGGTGGCAATGTGGTAAATTATCATTGAGCGCAGGTAGGCGCCCAGCAGGTTGGGGCCGTAGTCTCCAACCAGCGTTGCAAAGTAGGCGCCGAGTCCGATCGGTGCATAGTACATGAGATATTTGACCATCTGCAGCATCGCATCGGCAAATACCGCTATCCCGCGTCCCACGGCCCTGCCTCTCTCACCAAGCGTCTGCAGGCAGAAGCCGAAGAAGATCGTGAAGAGGATCAGCGGAAGCATGGCGCGCCTTGACAGAAGCAGCGAGAAGTCTTCCACGGTAAAGGCCTTCACTATCTGGTCTGCCGTCCTGAGAGCCTGGAAGTCTTCCGGTGCCTGGAGCTGGATGTTCGTTCCTGCAGCAGGAGGGAAGAATGTGACTGTAACAAGCATGAGGAGCGCAGCTATGGCTCCTGTAACGAGGAAGACGATAACCAGAGATTTCATGACTTTGCCGAGTCTTTCCATTGAGGACATGTTGGCGACGGCGCTGCAGATCGTTGAGAAGACCAGCGGTACTACTACCATGAACATTGCATTGATAAAGACATCTCCAAGAGGCTTGAATACCAGCGCGTCTTTCCCCATCACCGCTCCGACAATACAGCCTATGACGATCGCTGTGAGAAGTATGATAGGGAACCGGTAGGCTTTCCAGAGACTGTTTGATCCTGATGCCATGTTTACCTCTCCTTCCTTTTCTGCTTTGTCTGTAACTGTTGAAAGTATAAAACATACATACCGATGTTAAAAGAGGCGGCCTGATATTAAATCATTTTTGTCACAAATTGACCATACCATTATAAACAATAAGGAGGAAAAATGAAAAAAGCTGTCCGTGAAAAATCAGGTAAACAAGGATAAAAGATGCCCTGTGTTCTCTGCAATCAGTTGCGCAATATTATACACTCTTTCTCCCAGATCGTTGCGCTGACTTAAGGTCAGAAAAGGGTCTCTTTTCCCATAAGCAACTTTACCTTTCTTAGTATCAGAGTCCTCTCCTTCTCTTCTATGGTGCCGTGGACCTGGTATACTACTGAACTGTCTGCGTCGATCAGGGCGAAATTAGCATCGCTCCTCACAAAAGAAAAGTCGTTGCGCATTTTGCCGTCCCAGTCACCGTAGACTGTATGGCCGGCCTTTTCCGATTCCATGACAAGCGAGTCCTTCCACTTTCCCAGAAAGAGTCGTGATGCGCCTGAACAGTCCACGACGGGGAGGACGAAGAGCAGTGCCTTCTCGTTATCGGGCAGCTGATTTCTGAATTTTTCCAGCTCATCCTTAAGAGCCCTGTTCCTGTCCTTTGTCTCGCGGGTCTCGTAAAAGCAGAGCACGATCTTACCGGAGATATCTTCAAGGGTCAGCGCGCTTCCGTCTCCCGAGGCTATCCGAAAAGGGGCGGCCCTCTGTGCTCCCTCCGAGGCCGTTGTTAAGGAGGATGCCAGGGCCATCAGAAATATGAGGCATATGATAAAGGATCTTCTGTACATTTAATACGACCTCCTATTATGCTGCTTCAGGGCGCCAAAGGCCCCCTGCCTTCT
>ENA-UOOR01001276-UOOR01001276.1-fermentation-metagenome-genome-assembly--contig:-NODE-1276-length-30526-cov-6.024679_pt1 | contig 30526 bp, 33 predicted proteins | sample MGYA00245780_ERZ724029 | MGnify/ENA primary metagenome ERZ724029 (study PRJEB28704, sample SAMN03018315) | fermentation metagenome | biome: anthropogenic terrestrial biome; feature: soil; material... | reverse complement strand
ATTTGTTAACATAGAAAAAGGCTGCGCACTAATTATTTAGTGCGACAGCCCCTTTATAATTTATCTATTATTTATTCTTCATCTTCTTCACAATGACAATCACATTCCTCATCGTCACAGCAATCTAAATAATCATCGTAATCATAATCTTCATCATCGAAATCATCATAGTCAAAATCATCATCGTCGTCTCCATAGAAATCTTCCTCAACATCAGCAAGGTCCTCATCTATAAAGTTAACATATTCTTCTAAATCTGCTTGATCATCAATTACATCCTCTAACACATTTGTAAAGGCTTCTAAGGTTTCAATGATTTGTACTAGAACCTTTCCTTCTTTAGTAGAATCATCAACACCAAGACCTTCCGTCAATCCTTTTAGATATGCAACCTTTTGTAATAAGTAATCCATTTTTACCCCTCCAATTCTTTTTTCTATACTCTAGATAGATATTCACCACTTCTAGTATCTATCTTAATTTTATCGCCTATATTAACGAATAAAGGTACATTTATAGTAACACCAGTCTCAACAGTTGCTGGTTTAGTAGCTCCTGATGAAGTATCTCCTTTTATTCCAGGCTCTGATTCAGTAACAACAAGCTCAACGAAATTAGGTGGCTGCACCTCAAATGCATTCCCTTGATAAAATCTTATAGTAGCTGTGTCATTCTCTCTTAAGTATTGCATTGCTTCTTCAACAGCATCTTTATTCAAAGGTAACTGTTCATATGTTTCAACATCCATAAAGTAGTATAATTCTCCATCATTATATAGATATTGCATTTCCTTAGTTTCAATAGTAGCCTTCTCAAATCTTTCTGTTGGATTAAAGGTTACTTCCTTTGTTCCTCCAGATAAAACACTTTTAATCTTTGTTCTTACAAAAGCAGCACCTTTACCTGGTTTAACGTGTTGGAAATCAATAACCTGATATACATCACCGTCTAGTTCAAAAGTAATACCTTTTCTAAAATCTCCTGCTGAAATCAAATTTTTACCTCCTATCCTGTATTCTATTTAAAGTTTAAATGCTAGATTAATTGCACATTCATAGAGCATTATTGCATTAAATATTTCATAGTCCTATTATACCAATATCTAGTATTTACCACAAGAGAAATAATAAAACAAATTTGACTTAACAATTGTTTTTAATTACTATTCACAGTACTAAATTGTGTAAAATCGAAAAATGATAAAATACACACTCACGGTTTCGGAGATGAATAATTCTATAGCTCATTCCAGACAAAAATCCTACATCTTTCAATTCCCTTAGTGGTCTATCTTTAGGGACATGAAAGCTGCTTAACGGATTTTTATCTTCCATTCACTAAGAATTATAGTCACTCCTGCAAATGTTCCCTTAGAATTTTTATCATTTTTCTTTATCTGCTGTGATTAACTGTGATTAGCAACTGTTTTTAACTAATCTCAGCTAGACGATTATACTCTCCTATTACTTCCTTGCAAATTTGTTCAATAGATTTATTATCTACATTGATTATTACATCGCTTGAAGCCAAATATAATTGTTCTCGACCCCTAAATAATTTTTCTACCTTTTCATACAAAGTAGCAGTACCACCCTTTAATAATGGCCTTACAACATTGCTTGAAGTTAAATTATCCACTATAGTTTGTATTTTTCCCATAAACAAGAAAATATAACCATTTTTACGAAGGTTTTCAATATTATCAGAATTAAGAACAATACCCCCACCAGTAGAAATGACCATATTACTCATCGTAGAAATTTCACTCATCAAATTACTCTCAACATCTCTAAAATAATCTTCACCATATTTTATGAAAATCTCTTCAATTGTTATTTTTTCTCTTCTTACTATTTCCTCATCTGTATCAAGAAAAGTCCAGCCTAATAAATTAGCTAGATATTTCCCTTTTTCTGATTTTCCTATACCGCTCATTCCTATAATTACAATATTTTTCATTAGAACATCCTTTTTTATCATCTAGTATTTAATTCAAAAAACCCAGGTAAATATATACCATATTTATATATATAATCACTATTATACATTATATCAACTTTGTCAAGGTAATCTGTATTTCCTTCTGTCAATATCATACCTCTAATAACAGGTTCAATTTCACTATTTACTATAATCTTTGAAGCTTTGCCCTTTAGAATTATAATACCGTTAAATTTAAATCTACCTGAAATTATCAAATCCCCTTCTAAATATATAATACCATTTAGTACTAGCGGATCTTTATAGGTACTCTCTTCTATCTCCAAAGTTAATGGAGTATATAGTTTGTTTTCAATAATAAATATGGTATCCTTATAAGTTTTTTTATTGTAATCTTCTAATTCTATTGCGATATTTCTCGTTTTTTTAATGGTATTGTCAGTGCTATCTTTACTCCTAATACTGATTTTATCATGATCAAAGGTATGTATTATTTTATACTTTGAAGGAATTTTATCTAAAATTAATCCATCCTTCAATTCATTATAGAATAAGGATAATTTGCCACTTAAATCTTCGCATAAATCATAAGAAACTATTGGCAATTTTCCTACCTCAAAAATATCATTTACTACTCTAGCTTTTTTATGTAAAGAAGTTCTTATACCATTATAATTGGACTCGGTATCAATGCTTATTTCTTTCCTATTATTGTCATTATTATAAATTGTTACATTGACTTTATTTAATGTATCTTTATCATCTATATCCTCATCTTTTAGTTTAATACTCAAGGATCTTGGAGCTGTCATTGGATTTACAAGATGATTTATTATAAATGGTTCCAGATAGGTATCACGATAATATTCATCGTATAATATTCTGTTTATCTTAGTCTCCGAATGGTAATTTGATTGTATTTTATCACTTAGGGAAAAAGTCATACATGCTTCTAATTTTGTTAAATAAACGATATACATAGAGCACAGTGTAACTATACAAAAAACTATTAAAATTATTGGAATAAAAACAAAACCTTTTCTTTTCATATTATCCTCTAAAAATCATATTCAAGATCAGCATATATTAAAGACTTTAGGTTTAAACTAACTCTACCTTCACCCATATTTAGACTTAATCTTATTAACTCTTTATCCTTATCAACATGGGTTTCATTAAAGGAAAGTACATTTTTACAAACAACATTATAACCAGAAAAGTTTCCTGCAATTGGATAAATATCATCTGGAGAGCTTTTGGTGATTCTTATGACCTCATTATTCCAGTTTAAATAATAGGTAACAAATTTATATCTTTCTTCTGAATCAACTATTTCACTATCACTCATCAAAACAAATCCAATATTGTCGGGATATGTACTATCTAATTGAGAAATTTTCTCAGAATCTATAATCTTATTCATGCTTTTAATTTCTTCTTTAAGATATTCAATACCAAACCGACCATTTAAATATAATTTGTCTTCAAATTCAACACATTCGACAGCCCTTCCAGAAAAATTTATAATTGTAAAAAATGAACCCAAAAGAATTGATATCAAAGCTAGACCTAGTATAAATTCTATCAGAGTATATCCTCTATGTATTCGGGATAGAGGCTTTAAATTCAACAATTTGAATTTTTCCATGCTTATTTTCCACCCTTACTAAAAACTCCAATAAATCAGAGTTGCTACGAATTCTATAAATATTACATTTAAATTTATCAGTATCAAAATCTTCATCCTCATAGGACATATCACTTTTGATATTTGAAAAATTACTAATTATAGATTCATCCTTAGCTTTTATTTTCTCTACAACCATTTCTCCTATATATATCATCTCATTCTGTAACTTTATTCTTTTAAAGTTATTTATGGATGAGATTAGGATAGGAAGAAAGCTGATTGATATAATCCCTAAAAAAAAGAGCATAACAACTACTTGAATCAGCATATTACCTTTTCTACTCATAATACACCACTAATCATATAAATTTATCTGTCCTGTAACTGGAGTTACAGCAATGAAAAATATCTTATTTTCACTATTTTTAAATTCTATAGTACCACTTTTAATAGGTACTCCCGATTTACCAAATTCCAATCTTATAAGATTCGGATTTTCAATTAGGCTTAACCCATGTTTAAAATAATATCTTTTCTTAACGACATCCTCTGTATGAATAAAATAGCCATTGTCTGTATAATCCAATTGAAAATAATATATCTTACCTTCAATAATGGCTTGATTTCTTGCATACAAAATATCTCTTTTAAATTCTCTTAGTTCCTGACTTTCTTTTAATTTATTCACAACTTTTAAATTAGGAGTAGCTATTGATAGAATAATTAAAGTAAGAGCTATTACTACAACTAACTCTATCATCGTAAATCCCATTTTTCTGTACATATAGTTATCTACTCCATAAATTTATAGAGCATATAAACTGTCTCTGCCCGTGTGATCTTATTATTCATATCATTAAAGCTATTAGAACTTACCTTTCTGCAATGAAGTATATCAATTGCTATATCAGACCATTTGAATTGTGAATTTTCAAGAACTCTTCCCATTATTGATTCAATCTCCTTATAAGAAATAGGTTCATTTGATTTAACGGAAATATCTTTTATATATGGTGTATCCAAATTATATATTTTGTTTAAAATTGTCAGGAATTCTACCCTGGTTATACTTCTATCCGGTTTAAACGTCATATCGCTATATCCATCTATAATGCCACGCCTAACAAATGTATTTATTTCATCTTTAGCCCAATGTCCCCTGGAATCAGAGAAAATCTTAATATCATTATCTAGGAATACACTATAGGTAATACCATCAGCTTTTATGCTGCCTATATTTACATAAGTATAAATAGCTTCATCCTCTATAAACGAAGGAACATATAACCATTTCTTGTCTACCAATTTATATATGCCGCCTTTTATCTTATCTCCGTAGTATTTAAAACTAAGTTTCATAGGTTTACTATCATCGAAATTATTGGAATTGTTTAAAATACTTATGGTATAGCTATCAGAAGCTTTAACCAGCTTATCAGGCATTGGTAGAGATGCATCATAAATTGTTTCAATGATTAAATTTACAGGATGATAAAAGGAACCAGGTTCGATGAATACATTTAAGACATTATCTAAACTATTTAAGCTTGTCCCTGAAGTGGTGACAATTTCTGAGACACTTTTATTTAAGCTTTGCCCTTGAGCAAGTTCTTCAAATTTTGAATTATATCCTTCTGAAAAGCCATCATAAAAACCAGCTATAAAACCATCTCTATAATTTGTAGTTTGAAGATTTTGTCCATATTCTAAAATTATAAAATCTTCATTTGGAAGATTCCTTTGCCAATTATTAGTATTGTTAGACATAAAATCAATTGTGGCTTGTAATTCTCCGCTGTTCTTTCCTATTTCTTGGCCATTAGAAAATGAATCATTTCCCTCCGATTTATTTTGCTTTAAATTGGTCTCTCTATATGCTTTATTATATGATTCTTCAAAGGCTGTTTTATACTCTTTCAAAAACCCCTTTCTATATTCATACGAATCATTGTAAAGAGAATGCTCATTGCAAATCACCCTATCTGAAGGAAGATTTCTTCTATAATCCAGCTTCTTCCCTTCATAATAATCCTTAATTCCATAAATTTCACCCAATAGCTTACCTAATTCCTTTGAGTAATTTTCTTTTTTATTGTCTTTTAAACCATCTTTAAAGCCATCATAGAATCCTTTATCAAAACCATCGTAATCAAACCCACTTATACTATCTCTAATTATTCTAAATTTTGTAGTTCCATAAAAATCATCCAGGATATCGTCTACTTTCACATTATTACCTGAATTTTTGTCACCTGCGTCATATCCGGCATTATATCCTTCATCATAACTCAGATCAGCAGAAGTAGCAAAGATAACTTCAGGATTAATTGTTAACAATAGAGTCAATAAAATTGTTATAATTCTATTTTTTATTCTCAACTTCTCCTACCTCCTAATAAGTACCAATACCTTGCCTACTGGTAATATATCGTATGAGTTCAAACTATTGTTTTTAATTATTTCATTTTTATATGCGATAGTTCCATATATCTTCTTAGAGATACTAGCTACTGTATCACCTGATTGTACAATATAAAAATCGTTTATTGGTGCATCGTTAGCATTATTATCTTCACTTATAGGGTAAATAGCTTCAAGTTTATCGATTAAAAGCACACCATAATCATCCCTATTGTACGGTAGTTCATAATATAAATGTGTAAGCTTTAAGGGGTAGAGGCTTAAGTCTAAAGGAGGCTTAGTTTCAATATTTGACCAGCCTAGCCACGAAATGCCTTCTGAAGCTATTACATCAATATCTTCTCCATCTTGAGTTCTAAACCTCATACCTAATGTTCCAGGTGAATACCCATAAGCATTGACCCAAATATTAATGGATTCAGGTGGATATTTAAATTCTATATTGCTAGAACTCATATCAATATATGCTCTATTTTCTTCTTCTAAAGCAAGAATATTGTATTCAAACCTCAATGAATATTTACCAGATTTTCTTATAGTAGATGATATTACATCTCCATTTATTAACTCGTTTGATGGTATAAAGCTATAATTTACGCTTTCAAAATCATTTAGTATATAGCTATTTTGTTGACCATCTGAATCTATTTCACTTGATATATCAGCTACACTCTCTTCTATATCATCTTCTTCATTGTCCTTTTTATAGTCATTAAAAGAAGTAAATGGAGATCCTTCACCTGAGTCATTATCGTTCACTACATAAATAGTATTTTGATCATCATCTGGGAGCAATCCCTCTAAACTATATACTTTAAGGGACATATTTCCGCTTAGTTCATCATTAGCTAATATATCCATTGATAATGAATCAAGTAAAATTCTTCTAGGACTTGTCTCAATTGATTTAGCAATATTCACAATACCATCATAATTACCTCTAAAAGGAATTGAAACACTCATCTCTTTAACATCCATTTCACCGATTTCTTCAACACTCGGTCTGTCAAAATTAAAATCTGTAATTTTTACTCTATCATCTACCATTAAATCATTTAATAGATATATTATTTGAGATTGATCCAAAACAGGAAAATAATTAGACAAAATATCATTCCTCCTCTTATGTAGAATTTCCCATTCCTTTTTCATTTTTTCTTCCATTTTCAATTTATTATTTATATCTACTATTTTAGAATCCAAATCACGTTTTTTAGCTTCTAAAGCACTCATTTTTTCTGCCTGGGGCGTGAGAACAAACTTGTTAGATAGCCATAAAAACAATACGAATCCTAATATAATTAACAATAGCTTCTCTTTTTTTGTAAGTTGTCTTATTTTACTTTCCTTGCTCTTCAGAAGTTTTCGTTCCATCTAAGCTCACATCCTTTAATGTCAAATTGAGTTCAAAATTGAAGTAATTTTCTGTATTACTTATATTTGATATAAATACGGAGTCCATATCTTTTATAAGTCCTAGCCCTTTTTCAAACTCTGCAACAGAGTATGTATCCTTTGATATCCCAGAAATCTGTATTTCATTTTCAAATGCACTAAAACTAGTAAGAAATAGCTCAGATGGCATTTTATTTCTAATTTCCTTTAATAATTTTTCATTTACTTTATTGTTGGATTCAATACTCATATCAATTTCAATCATGTTATTGACTTCATTTTTAAAATTATTTAGTTCTATTTCCAGCTTTTTAATTTCATTTACTTTCTTTATTGTATTAGAATCTTCTATGACTGTTCTACGGTCTTGTACCTGCTTATTTAATTCATTTATCTTCATTTGATTATGTATTCCATATATAGAAATTGCACATATACATATAGCCAAAAGTAAATATAAAAATATTATTCTAGTAAATGCAAATTCGTGCTTTTCTATATAAGGTTCAAAAAAGTTCAAATCTTTCATTTTTTCAAACCACCAATCCTAATTAAAGCACCAATTGAATTGGCATATCTAGTTATTTCACCGTTAGATCTTACTTTATTCAACTTTTTTAATATCATACAGGGTTCCCCAAAATAATTGCTAAATAACTGGTCTATGCCTTCTATATCAGCCATAGTGCCATACAATAGAATCAAGTCAATGTTATTGTCTTTTTCTCTAGTTAAAAAATAATCAAAAACCATACCAATCCCTTCAAAAATCTTATTTAAATTTACCTCTAATCCTGATACAGATTTAAACTCTTGTAAAGCTGAGCTTGATACATCTTTTTCAATCTCAATAACACGGGAAACTTTTATAATGCCATTTTGAGTTATCGTAAGACCTATACTCTCATTTTCTAAGTCAATGCAAGCAATTGTATTTTCTTTATTATGTTGATTATCTATATTACCATTATAATAAATTAATTTATTGATTACATTTCCTGTAAAATCTAAAACTTGAGGTCTTAGATTGATATTCTTAAATAAATCCAGATGGCTTTCTACAATTTTTTTAGGAATACAAATTAGCAATATGATTAATTTCTCAACACCATCTTCTAATGTATCTCCTACAGGCATATATTCAATTACATATTCCTCAGGATTTACCGGTAAATAATCAGCTAACTGATAGCTCAATATGGATTGGACTAGGTTTTCTTCAATTCTAGGTATGGATACTTCTCTCATTATTATTTTAGTAGAATTCACAACTCCATATACATTTCCTAAATGTACTTCATTTTCTAACAGCGCCTTCTTTAAAATATACATTAACTGCTCCATATCATGAATTTCTCCATCAATATACAAGCCAGCCGGTAGCTTTATTGAAAACATTTTCTCAACTATGATATATTTTTTGGTAAATTTACCTTCAATTATCTTAACCTCATCAGCATTTAAGTCCATGGACAAGGTATTTTTATTATTAAAGAGACTCAATAACACTCCCCCTTTTAATCAATTAGAAACACAATCAATATGAAAAGATGCACTATATTATCAAAACAAGGATTTCGATTTAAATAAACAAATTCAAATACCAATCTACAATAGCCTGTCCCCAAAGAACTGTTATAAAAAAGGAGAAATTAATAAATGGCGCAAAAGGTATTGGATCTTTTCTAGTTTTAATTTGAGCTAACAATAGAAATGCTGAAATAATTGCAGCAAGAATAAAGGACAAAAAAATATTAAACAATATATATTTAGCACCTAAAACAAAACCTAAAGCAGAGATAAGTACAATATCCCCTGCCCCCATCCCACCTTTTGACAACAATACTATAATTAAAAATATTCCTCCTGCTAATAACAATCCTCCCAAATCATATAGTAAATTTATCGATAACCCAAATAAAAAGAAATTAATGCTTTTATATAAAATAGCTAGTATAAAGATCATAACAACTAAAAAATCAGGTATAATCATTTCTTTTAGATCAATAAAAGTAATCACTATAAGTATAGATGATAAGATTGAGTAGAAAAAATAATTCATGCTTAGATTAAATTCTTTATATAAGACTATATACATCAATGCTGTAAGCATTTCAACTATAGGATATTGTATTGATATATCTGACTTGCAATACCTGCATTTCCCTCTTAGAGTCATATAAGATAATAATGGCACATTATCGTACCATTTGAGTTTGGCATTGCATTTTGGACAATGTGAGCCTGGAAATACAATACTTTCTTTCCTCGGTATTCGAAATATACACACATTTAGAAAAGAACCTATTACAAGTCCATATGTGATGATTAAAACAATCATAATTCACCTTCTTTAGGTTCCATAAACAAACAATTTTCCCACCCAATTTTTCCTAAAGTATCATCTTCAACACTATCGATTATATATTCTTTTTTAACCAACTCATTATAAGCTTCACTGGCATCTTTAGCGTTAATTAATGAAGAAGTTTCTGTTTCTTCAAGCATATAAAGACTGACAGCACTATTAAGTGTTTTTATAGTAGCAGCAAGGGCAGTTTCCTCTGCCTTTTTTTGTGTCTTACTAAATTTAGGCACGGCTATTGCCATCAATATCCCCAATATAGCTATTACTATTATCAACTCAACAAGTGTAAATCCCTTATTATTTCTCTTCCTATTAATCCATTCCAACATTTTACTTATCCCCTTTATCTTTCAAATAAATAATTGTGAACTATGAATTGTGAATTGTGAATTGTGAATTGTCTATATAGTATTTACCATATCAAATATAGGCATTGCCATTGCTATAACTATAAATCCAATAATAAATGCCATTACTATAATCATTATTGGCTCCAACAGTGTTGTCAATCTTTGAAGACTTGCTTCTACCTCCTCATCGTAAAAGTCAGCAGTTTTGTTGAGCATAGAGCCTAAGGAGCCTGATTCTTCTCCTATTTTAATCATAGAATCCACCATTGACGGAAATATTTTTACATTCTTTACAGCACTAGAAAGTGTCATCCCTTTTCTTATGTTTTCTATGCTTAATTCCAATCCATCTTGAATCACTCTATTGTTTACAACATTTTCTACAATATCCATAGCTTGTAACAATGGTATCCCCGATGATATTAGGGCTGATAAAGTTCTTGCGAATCTTGAGGTAATAATCTTTACTGTTATTATTTTTAGCCCTGGAATTGTAATCATTAATCTGTCAAAAAATCTTTTTCCTTTTAAACTTCTTTTAAAAGCAATAGTGCCCATAACAACTCCCAAAATGATTACAATATATAGATACCATAAGGCTTTAATTGAGTTACTTAGTGATATTAAAACTTGTGTTGACCAAGGTAGAGCAACCCCACTTCCTTCAAACATACCCATGAAGGTTGGCAATACTTCCACAATCATAAATATAACTACTGCAATGGATACTATCATAAGAATCATTGGGTAAATCATTGAACTTTTTATCTTTGCTTCAAGTCTGTTTTCCTTTTCAAAGTGGATTGCCATTCTTTCCATAATAGTATCTAAATTACTGCTTAATTCTCCAGCTTCTACCATGTTAATTAACAAAGCAGGAAATATATTCTCATATTTGCTCATAGCCTCTGAAAGACTTTCGCCTTTTTGAACATTCTCACAAATATTGGCAATAGCATCTTTTAGGATTTTATTCTGGGTTTGATCTACTAGAATTTTTAAACCTTTAACGATTCCAAGGCCTGCATCAATCATCGTGTAAAATTGTCTGCAAAAAATAGCTAAATCCTTTTTCTTTACCTTCTTTTTAAATATATCTATTTGGGCTTCAGCTTCAATATCTCGTTCAATGGATATAATCAATTCGTTTTTTCCCTTAAGCATACTGATGGCATCAGCTTCACAGTCTCCTATAAATATCCCATCATTTTTTTGCCCATTTGGAGATAAGGATTTATATTTATATCTCATTTTAAAATCACCTACCTAAGTGTAAATCCTACCCTTAATGCTTCTTCCAATGATGTTTGTCCATCTAATGCTAATGAAATTGCAGATTGAAATAAAGTCGTCATGCCATCCTCTATTGCGTTTTTCCTTATTGTATCAGTGGTAGATCTCATATCTATTAGTCTTCTTATTCCTTCATTTACAGGCATCAATTCATAGACAGCAGTCCTACCCCTATAACCTTGATTGCATGCATTGCAGCCTATAGCTTTGTATAGGGCAATATCTTTATTTTCATCTATTCCCATCAATTTCTTTTCTGAATAACTAGCCTGGTATTTTCCCTTACATTTGGGACAAAGAACCTTAACCAGTCTTTGTGATACAATACCTACTACAGCAGATGATACTAAATATGGTTCAATACCCATGTCGATTAATCTCGCCACAGTTGACGGACTATCATTTGTATGAAGTGTAGATAACACTAAGTGTCCTGTGATAGCTGCTCTAACTGCAATTTCAGCTGTTTCACTATCCCTAATCTCACCAATCATAATAATATCGGGGTCTTGTCTTAAAATAGATCTGAGTCCAGAGGCAAATGTTAATCCGGATTTTTTATTTACCTGTACTTGATTAACACCTTTTATTTTATACTCAACTGGATCCTCTACGGTTATAACATTCTTTTCCTCAAGATTTAACTCCTTTAATATTGTATATAATGTTGTACTCTTTCCACTGCCAGTGGGACCAGTTACCAATATCATTCCATAAGGTTGTGACAATATATTATTTAATATTGATAAGTCCTTCTTACTAAATCCTAAATCCTCTTTTATGAAGTTAAAGTTTGATTTATCAAGTAGTCTCAATACAGTCTTCTCACCATAAACAGTTGGAAGTGTAGATATACGCATGTCCACATTGTGATTTTTAAAGCTCATTTCAATTCTTCCATCTTGTGATATTCTCTTTTCAGCAATATTCATTTTTCCCATTATTTTAATTCTTGTAATTAGGGCAGAAAGATTAGATCTAGGTAGATTCATTATTTCTGTTAAGTCACCATCAATCCGAAATCGGACTTTTATACCATCTTGATTTGGCTCGATATGTACATCTGAAGCCCTAGTTAAAATAGCTTGTTCTATAATCGAGTTTAACAGTTTAACAATTGGTGCAGATGAAACCTCAGCAACCTCCTCTTCCTCAATATCATCTGTTTCTATCGGCAAAAAATCATCGTTAAATTCGTCTAAAACTTTTTTAGCGATTGTACTACTATAAAATTTGTCTATGATTTTTTCTATTTCAGAATTTGATGCAACGCATGGCTTAACATCCATTTTAGTAAAGAGCTTTACATCATCAATAGCAATAAAATTCAAAGGATCAGCCATTGCTAAAATTAATGTATTATTATATTTATTTATAGCAATTAAATTATATTTTCTAACTAAGTTCTCTGGTAATAAAGTAACTACATTTATATTTATCTCATATTTGTCCAGATTTACTCTTGCAAATCCTGGTTTAAGAGGTGTATTTTGCAAATTATCACCTTTTTTCATATTTATACTAATATTTATTTTCGATATTTGTTTTGAAAATCCTTCTTTTTATTGTAAACATCCCTATATTTATTGTAAATATCCCATCTTTGACTTACATATGTTTACATAGAATTAATACAAATTGTAAGTAAATCTTACATTTTAACCCTGAATAAGCATTATACCGCAGCATAATTAGTTAATTTGTTGAAAAAAATTATATTATCATTTATGATAACATTTATTATGATAATAAATGTGGTTAGTTTATACATTATGTTTAAATTTTGACCTAAATAATATTGCTTTTAAGTGTAAGAATATTATTAGGAGGATGATAAAATGAAAAAAAATAAAATATTAGTTATTGCAATTAGTATAGCTGTTCTTGTTGGAATAGCTGGGTGTACTCCACAGGATACTGGTTTAAATAATACTAACAATAGATTGACAACTCAAGTAAGAGACAACAGAAATGTAGGAATGAATAATGATGATCTATTAGGTATGGATAATGGTGGTAATTTAAATAATGGAATGACAAGGGATACAAGATCCAATACAATGACCACCAACATAGGCGATTTAAATAACAATGCTAATTTAATAGCTAGAAGAATTGGAGCTCTCCCAGAAGTAAATAAAGCATCTGTAGTATTGACTAATGATAATGCCCTAATTGGTGTATCCTTAAGTGGAAGCACTAATGTTAATAACAGAGTAGATACTACAGAAAATATTGGTACTACAAACAATGTTGGCACTACAGATGCAAATAACAATACAACTATAAGCTCTGCATTAAGAGAAAGAATAGAAAGAATAGTTAGAGATACTGCTAATTTTAATGTAGAAAACATTTCAATAACAGCAGACCCTAACTTATATACTCGAATTCAGGGCATTTCAAGAAATATGACAAATACCGTTGGTAATGACGTAAATAATTTTACCAATGATATTGAAGATATTATTAGAAGTATCGTTCCAGGTACAAGAACTAATACTAACACTAATAATACTATATTGAATAGATAGTTAAAAGGGATTCTTCGAAGGAAGAATCTCTTTATTTACACATTTCTTTATTTAATTTTTCGATGGCTCTAGTTTCTATTCTAGAAACATAAGAGCGAGAAATCCCTAACATCGATGCAATTTCCCTTTGAGTCTTGCATCCTCCATCTACTAAACCATACCTCAATTCTATGATGACCTTTTCTCTATCTTTTAAAACTTTATTTATTGCTCTATAAAGCTTCCTAGTTTGTATTCTTAAATCTACTTCGTCAATTATTTGATCTACATCTGAACCAAGAATATCCAATAGATTTATTTCATTACCTTCCTTATCCATTCCTATAGGTTCATGTAGCGACAATTCAATTTTTAATTTTTTTGAAGCTCTAATGGTCATAAGTATTTCATTTTCGATACACCTAGCTGCATAGGTTGCTAATCTAGTTCCCTTTGAAGGATTAAAGGTTGTTATAGCCTTTATAAGACCTATCGTTCCAATGGAAATTAAATCATCTAAATCCTTTCCCGTATTATTGTATTTTTTTACTATATGAGCTACTAATCTAAGGTTTCTTTCAATTAAAACCTTTTTTGCTTCTTCATCTCCCTCCATAAACAAATTCAAGTATCGGTTCTCTTCTTCCTTAGTCAATGGCTTTGGAAAGGAGTTTGAGTTTATCATATATCCACAAAGTACAACAAATGGTCTAAGAAGTCCATTTAAAAGCAATAGAACCAATTTTTCCATGCAAAACACCCCCCGTTGATTAATTATATGATTTGAGGGGTTGTCAGGTGCTAGTACACAGGATATATTTTATTTATTTCCTTAGAAATTTTCTCGAAAATTGGGGCAGCAGATTTGGATCCTGAACCACCATTCTCAACTAATACGGTAATAACGTATTTAGGATTTTTAACCGGGTAAAATCCAGAAAACCATCCATGAATTGTATGCTCCTTGTGAAAAATTGCTTCTGCAGATCCTGTTTTACCACCAGCTCCTCCTATGGATGCAACATCCATATATCTACCAGTTCCATTTTTGACAACACTTATCAAATAGTCATAGGCAATATTAGAAATAGTTGAAGATATTACAGGAACATCTGGTTCTTTGTTATATTCCTTTAATATTTTCCCTTCTTTATTAGTTACACCTTCAATTAGCGTTAAATGCTTTTGTACCCCATTATTTGCTATTATCATTAATAGATTTGTAATCTGTAATGGTGTAGCCTCAATTTCTCCTTGGCCAATAGATATATTGCCGATTGCAGGACCCAGCAGACTATTACCTTTAGGTAGATTGCCTTCTATCTCTTCCACCAAGCCTATATTGATTTTATTGCCGAAACCCAAACGTTTGGCAAGGTCAATGATTTTCTTTCCTCCAATCTCTTTACCTATTTGAATAAATGCTGAGTTACAGGAATTTGCAAAAGCATCCTCCAGATTTATTTCACCATGTTTACTAGTACAACTAATTTTTACATTATTTATCTCTTCAAAACCATCACAATAAAAATCTCTATTAATAAAATCAGTTTCAGATTCTAAAGCTGCTAAAAGTACTACAACTTTAAATATAGAGCCTGGTGGATATCCTACCTGAATAGCCTTGTTATATAAGGCCATTTCATTGTTATTGAGGTATTCTTGGATATTATCTTGATTAAAGTTAGGCCGTGAAGCCATGGATAATATCTTGCCAGTGTCGACTTCAGCTATAATCACTGAACCTTTAATATTGTTTTCATCTAAAGTCTTCTCAACGATATTTTGTATTTTTGAATCTATACTAAGCTTCACTCCTGAAGGATTATTTACATCAGATAATTCATTTACGTATTCTGTCCCATTGAGTACGATAGTTCTACTTTTATCATATTCAATTATCAAGGACTTCTTATCATTTATCTTTAAATATTCATCATATACTCTTTCAAGTCCGGTTTCACCGGTGTTTTCCGCCTTATTTATATAGCCGATTACATGGGATAAAGTATTTTTCTTTTTATATCGATCTACAACTTCAGCAAAAAAAATACTAGAGGGTTTATCTTCAATATAAAATTCCTCATCAACAGGTATCTGTAGCAGATATTCATTTGAATGCAATAGTTTATAGAATTCACTATTTGAAAGTGTCGTATGTTTTGATACTAAATCATAAATGTCTTTATTTTTATTAATTATAGATTTTGGAATAATAAGCTTAGTAGTAGTATCTACATTTGTAAGTGGTTCCAAATTTTTATCAAATATTATTCCCCTTTTAGGATAAAGGGATATCTCCTTGCTTCGTTGCATCAATGCCATTTCACTAAATTTCTGTCCCTTATAAATTTGTATATAATAAAGACGCACTCCCAACAAAACAAAAATCATTGTTGCAAATATACCAAATACTATCAAACGTTTGTTATAATATTTTCTCTTTTTCTCCATATAAAAACCCCCTGCTTAACTTATTATTGTCAATAGGAGGCTAGTTAATACAATAATTCAATTCACAATTCACAATTCACAATGCACAATTAAAGTCACTATTCATAGTTAATCACAGCAGATAAAGAAAAATGATAAAAAAACTAAGGGAACATTTGCAGGAGTGACTATAATTCTTAGTGAATGGAAGATAAAAATCCGTTAAGCAGCTTTCATGTCCCTAAAGATAGACCACTAAGGGAATTGAAAGATGTAGGATTTTTGTCTGGAATGAGCTATAGAATTATTCATCTCCGAAACCGTGAGTGTGTATTTTTATCATTTTTCGATTTTACACAATTTAAAGTACTGTGAATTGTGAATTGTGCACTGTGAATTGAATTGTGAATTGTATATTGTTTAGTTATTTATTATTTCCTTAATCTTTGCTACTATAAGATCTATTGCTACCTTGTTATATCCACCTTCCGGAATAATTATATCAGCATATCGCTTAGTAGGCTCTACAAATTGTAAATGTGCTGGTCTAACTGTTTTCATATATTGTTGAATAACTGAGTCAAGTGTTCTTCCTCTATCCTTTATATCTCTCAAAATTCTACGTATAATTCTAACATCGGAATCAGTATCCACAAATATTTTAATATCCAATAAATCCCTTATTTCCTTTTCAAATAAAATTAAAATTCCTTCTAAAATAATAATATCCTTTGGTTCTACCATAGATGTTTCTTCTTTTCTATTATGAATTTCGAAATCATAAATTGGCTTCATAATTGGCTTTCCATCTAATAAATCATTTAACTGTGAAATAAGTAGTTTATTATCAAATGCATCAGGGTGATCATAATTGGTTTTTACTCTTTCATCATAGGATAAATTGCTCTGATCCTTATAATAGGAATCCTGTTCAATAATTGTAACTCTATCTTCATTTATACCCTTAAATACTTCCTTTGTTACTGTAGACTTACCCGAACCTGTACCACCTGCTATTCCAATTAATATTGGCCTTTTCACAATTAATCCTCCCTTCCCTTACGCAATAGATAAAATCTTTCAACATCCTTAAGCATTTTCATCTTTATTATCATCTGTGCATGTGGGGCTACGTCTATTTCCTTTCCTTCATCATTCCACATCTGTTCAATTTTCTGTGTAAAATGCTCTTTACCTGGTCCGAATACTTCTATCTCTTCCCCAGTAAACAACCTATTTCTTTGTTCTATAGTGGCAATATGTGTTTCTTTATCATAGTCCAAGACCATTCCTACAAAGTCATATCCTCTAATATACGAACTACTAGTATATACCTGAGCCTCAGAAGTAGGCTTTCCAAAATAGAATCCTGTTGTAAAATCTCTATGACTTACTTTTTTTATCTCTTCAAAATATTTTGGATTATAAACATAATTTTCAGGATCTCTATAATAATCGTCGATAGCCATTCTATATGACCTTATAACAGTAGCTACATAATATGATGATTTTACCCTTCCTTCTATCTTAAAGCTAAATATCCCAGAGTTAATTAATTCAGGTATATATTCTATCATGCATAAATCCTTTGAATTAAATAAAAAAGTCCCTTCTTCATGCTCTTCTATTGGGAAATATTCTCCTGGTCTTTTTTCTTCAACTACCGCATATTTGTATCTGCAAGGTTGAGCACAATCTCCCATATTTGCATCTCTGCCTGTCATATAATTGCTGATTAAGCATCTTCCCGAATATGACATACACATTGCCCCATGAACAAAAGCCTCAATATCTAAATCTTTCGGAATCTTCGATGTAATTTCTTTAATTTCATCAAAGGAAAGTTCTCTTGCAAGAACAATTCTTCTAGCTCCAAGGTTGTACCAAAACATAATAGTTTCATAATTAGTGACACTAGCCTGAGTGCTTATGTGTATTTCCATATTTGGCACTGTTCTTTTAATAACCATAAACATTCCAGGATCTGATACAATAACTGCATCAACATTTATATTGTAAAGGGAGGCTACATACTCCTCTAAACCTTCCATGTCCTTATTATGAGGAACAATATTCAATGTAACATATACTTTCTTTCCTCTAATGTGTGCAAATTTAACTCCTTCTTCAATTTGTTCCAGGGAAAAATTCTTAGATGCTTTTCTAAGTCCAAAAGCTTCTCCTCCTAAATATACGGCATCGGCACCGTAGATTATAGCCATCTTTAGCTTTTCTAAATCTCCAGCGGGAGCTAAAAGTTCTATCTTCTTCAAATTTTAATCCTCCTTATATGTTAGAGCAACCCCATCACCTAAAGGCAAAACGCATGAGGTATATCCTTCAAGTCCATTTATATAGTTTAGAAATGTCCTCAATCTCTTTACAATTGTTTTCTTTCGTTTCACAACTAAGTCGTCCGTAGCTACCATCCCTTTATATAAAACATTATCAGAAACTATCATACCGCAAGGGTTTAATAACTTACTGCAATGCTTAAAAAATTCAATATATTGACCTTTGGCGGCATCTATAAAGATAAAATCATATTTTTCTTCTAAATTTGGCAAAATTTCTTCTGCATCGCCTTCTAATATTTTTATTCTTTCACTATATTTAAAGTTTGCTATATTTTGTTTAGCTAAATTTATCATTTCTTCATTTCTTTCAATTGTTGTAATAATTGTTTCCTTAGTCACCTCAGCCATCATAATGGCAGAATACCCTATAGCAGTTCCAATCTCAAGAATATTACGGGGCTTATTGTTTTTTAGAAGTACCCTCATAAGCTGTGCCACTTCAGGCTGTACTATGGGGACATGATTTTCATGGGCATACTCCTCTAGTTTCAACAAATAAAAACTATTTTTAGGAATTATCCCCCTTATATAATCTTCAATATAATCCTCATTGATATTTGACATCTTACCATCCCTTTACCATTCTTTGAAATTTGTAGCTTTCTCGTAAACATAAAGTATCATGCTCCCAAATATGGCTACAGAAGCCAACTCTCCACCGCCTATGCCTAATACGGTATATATATAAGGTATTTTAGTAAAATAAGATACCCATATTGATACTATAAGACCATTTAGTAAAACAGGAGGTATCATTGCGCTTACTTTATTTTTCGTCTTAGATGTTAGATAAGCAGCCGCAAGGGTGACTAGACTGCCGCCAATAATATCTATTATACCAAAGCCAGAATATGTAGCTAACAAAAGATTTGATAATAGGCATCCGACAAATAACCCTGGTACAGCTGCAGACTCAACCAAAGGCAATAATGTCAATCCTTCAGCAATTCTAAGTTGAATAGGTCCAAAGGTTAGAGTTGCTATAGGGAAAGGCAGTGTTTGTAACAATATTAAAATTATGTATATGGCTGCTATCAGGCTAGCCTTAGTTAGGTATCTTATATTCATAATAACCTCCATTAATTAGATAAGAGTTAAGAACTAAGAGTTAAGAGTTAAAAGATTAAACCTTACTTCTTAGTTCTTACTTCTTAGTTCTTAGTTCTTAGTTCTTAGTTCTTAGTTCTTAGTTCTTAACTCTTAGTTCTTAGCTATCCTTTATTATTATACCATTATTTTTTTATATTAAAAGAAAAAACCCTAGTAAACTAGGGATTAATTCTAAACTTCCATTATTATAGGAAGAATCATTGGGTTCCTTTTAATCTTCTCATATAGATAACTTCTTAGGGCATCTCTAATAGTAGACTTCAGTGTAGCCCAGTCAGCTATTTTCTTTTCCTCACATTGCTTTAAAGCTTCTCTAACAACGCTTCTTGCTTCCTCCATCAAATCCTCAGATTCTCTAACATATACAAAACCTCTTGAAACGATGTCTGGCCCCGATATTACTTTTCTCTCTTGTTTACTGATAGTCACTACTACTACTATCAAACCATCCTCTGAAAGATGCTTTCTATCTCTTAATACTATATTTCCTACATCACCTACTCCTAGCCCATCTACTAATATATTTCCAGCTGGAACTATAGGTCCTAGATTAGCGCTATCTTTAGTAAATTCTAGAGTTTGACCATTCTCTAATATGAAAATATTTTCTCTAGGAGTTCCAAGTGATTCGCCTATCTCAGCATGAATCTTCAAATGTCTTTGCTCTCCATGTACAGGAATAAAGAATTTAGGCTTAACTAAAGCATGTATTAATTTTAATTCCTCTTGGCAGGCATGACCTGAAACATGGACTTCTGCAAGTGATTCATATACTACTTGTGTACCACTTTCAATGATTTTATTTATTATTCTGGATACAGTCTTTTCATTTCCAGGTATAGGTGACGCCGATATAATAACTAAGTCTTCAGGTTGCAATTGAATTTTTCTATGCTCTGAATATGCTATTCTTGTTAAAGCAGACATTGGTTCACCTTGAGAACCAGTAGTTATGATACATAACTCATCCCCATCATAGTTATCCATGTCATTTATATCTATTAATGTACCATCACTCACACTTAAATAACCTAGTTCATTAGCAACAGTTACTGTATTTACCATTGAACGTCCTGATAGTACAACTTTTCTTCCATACATTTCAGCTGCATTAATAATCTGCTGAATCCTATGAACATTGGATGCAAAAGTAGCTACAATTATTCTGCTCTTAGCCTTTGAGAAAAGATCTTTAAATGTTTCCCCTACTGTTCTTTCACTCATTGTATATCCAGGCCTAACAACATTTGTACTGTCAGCAAGTAGTGCAAGTACTCCCTTGTTACCCAGTTCAGCAAATCTATTTAAGTCCATTATTTCGCCAGATATAGGTGTAAAATCTATTTTAAAGTCTCCTGTATGAATTATTGTTCCAATAGGAGAAGTTATGGCCAAAGCAGCACTATCTGGTATACTATGACTTGTTCTAATAAACTCTACATCAAAATGGCCTAAGTTGATGTGATCACCCAGCCTAACTACATTTAAATCTGCATCACCAAGGTTGTGTTCTTTTAATTTTGTCTGTAACAATCCTAATGTTAATTTAGTTCCGTATATTGGTATATCTATTTTTTTCAATACATAAGGTATAGCACCAATATGATCCTCATGACCATGTGTTAATACAATTCCCTTTATCTTTGATTTATTCTTAATAAGATAGGTTATATCAGGTATGACTATATCTACCCCTAGCATTTCATCCTCTGGGAAAGTCATGCCACAATCTATAATTACAATATCATCCTTATATTCTAATAAGGTAATATTTTTTCCAATCTCACCTAATCCACCTAGTGGTATTAGTTTTAATTTATTTTGTTTCGTCACTATATCATTCCTCCGTTTTCACTTCCGTTTTTTTTATACATTCATTACAATAACCGTAAAATTTAACATTATGGTCCAATATTTTAAAACATACATCATTTTCGATTTCATCTTCCAAAGCTTCTAATAAATCCAGTTTAACTTCAATAACCTTGCCACAACCTAAGCATATTAAGTGATGATGATGATGGTTTTCCGTACCCAGATTTAATTCATAACGACTCAATCCATCGTCAAAATTTATTTTATATACAATATTTAGTTTCTCAAACAACTGCATAGTTCTATACACAGTAGCAATTCCTATTTCTGGATTTTCTTTTGAAACAATATTATATACATCCTCACTACTTAAATGCTCCTGAAAATTGTCAATAATTGCCTTTAAAATATCACGTCTTTGATTAGTTAGTTTATATCCTTCTTTTTGTAATATACCTTTAAATTGATTTATATTTAAATCCATTTAATCACCCGTTCATTTAGGACTTTTGTTTATTGCAAATTTTTCTTTAATAACTCTTCATATGCCTCCTGTGCTTCTTTTAGCTCTTCATCATCTATACCCATAAGAATTTCTTCACCATTATCATCAAAATCAATTCTCAATATATAAGTCATAGATTCTATATCTTCTGCCGGCAACATTGCAACATAATCTGTATCATCTAAGGTAAACTTTGCCTTCACTATAAACTCGATTTCATTACCTAATTCATCGTAAAACAAATGTCTTTCTCCCATAAATTATCACACTCCATTTCTATCTAAATATGTTTGTAATATATACGAAGCAGCTATTTTATCTATTACCTTTTTTCTGTTTTCTCTTCTTACATCACTTTCTATAAGAATTCTTTCAGCAGCAACAGTAGTTAGTCTCTCATCTATATATATTAATTCTATTTTAAATTTATTTTTTATTTTCTCAGCAAATTTGACTACCTTTTCACTTTGTGGTCCCATAGTACCATTCATGTTCTTGGGTAGTCCAACTACAACTTTTTTAATTTCATATTGTTTCAGGAGTTGTTCAATTGTTTTAAAATCCTTTTCCTTGCTTTCCCTCTTAATCGTTGTCACACCTTGTGCCGTAAGCTGCAACAAATCGCTTACAGCTACTCCTATATATTTGTCACCTACATCTAAACCTAATATTCTTTCCATAAAAATCTCCAACTAAATTACTTTTATACAAAATTCGGGACATACTTTAGCACAATATCCACATAGAATACAATTTTCATTTGGCACAGCCACATTATTTATAAGGGTTATTCCATTCTGTTGGCATCTATTTACACAACTTCCACAACCAATACAGTAATCTGCTACTGACAATCTTCTGTTTTTCTTTTTCAGTCTTTCCTTTAACTTATTATCTATATATCCCTTTTCCATTAATTGAATATTTGCCTCTATTTCATCGACAGATTGCAATCCTATTGCTATTGAGTCTACAAATGGTAATTCTTTTACAAAATTAAATGCACTCTCAGCCTCTTTAATTAAATGCCCTCCGCCTAGTGGCTTCATAGCATAAATTCCTCTTCCTAACTCTTTGAACTCCTTTAATTCATTTAACATATCATCAATGCTGCCATCGTGTATTCCAATTCCATATTTATTTACTAATGGGTGTATAATTTCTATTTCTTTATATTCCTTTGCCCCCTGTACACCTGCTACCTTGTGTGTAGATATACCAAAGGCTCTTATTTTGCCTTGTTCCTTAGCTTTTAAAAAATATTTAATCGCATCATAATGACCTTTTATGGTATATTTGCTTTCCTGTTCATGAAGTAAAAAAATATCTATATAATCCGTATCAAGCTCTTTAAGGGCAAGTTCTAGGCTGCCTTTAGCCATTTTTTCAGTATACGCATAGGTTTTAGTTGTTATTACATAGTTCTCTCTTTTTATACCCTTCAAAGCTTCCCGTATATAATTATAATTCTCATAAATCTCTGCCGTATCCAAAAAATTGATTCCTTTATTATAAGCATATTCTATTAAATATGCTCCTTCTTTTACCGATAAATTTGCCTGAAATGGAGTCATAGTTAAAGAACCAAAGCAAAGTCTAGAGACTTCGATTTGAGTATTTCCTAACATTAACTTTTCCAAATATCACACTTCCTAATCAATTGAGTCACACTACCAACTAATATTTAAACAAAATCCTAAACTTTTGCCTCGTTGCAATTAACTTTCTCCAAGTTAAAGAATGGATAGCAATCAATACCACTCAGCTATCCATTCTCTTATCTTATTACTTTTCACACTTCAAATATGCTCTTAGAATTTCTTCTAACAATTCATCACGTTCAAGTTTCCTGATTAAAGACCTGGCATTATTGTGGCTAGTTATATATGTGGGATCTCCTGATAATAAATACCCAATAATTTGATCAATAGGATTATAGCCCTTCTCCTTTAATGATTCAAATACAGAAAATAAAACTTCTTTTGGTTCTACTGGATTCTCCTTTGGCGGCTCAAATTTCATGGTTTCACTAAAATTTTCGTTCATTATAACACCCCTAATTACATTATACCACAAATTAAAATTTAAACTACATATCTATTTTTTAATTTGTTCACGTACTAATTTCTCTACCAATGCCAAAGCTTCATCTATCTTGTAAATATCCTTTCCACCTGCTTGTGCCATATCTGGTCTTCCACCACCGCTACCTCCAGCAACCTTAGCTACCTCTTTAATTATATTTCCGGCTAATAATCCTTTTTCATTAACATCCTTTGTAACCATAGTAACAAAGGACAATTTATCTTCAAGTACCGAAGCCAATACAATAATTCCTGAGCCTAATTTGTTTCTTATTTCATCTCCAAGATTTCTTAAAGATCCCATATCCAAATCTTTAACCTTAAAAGTGATTAGATCTATTCCTTCAACATTCTTTTTAGAATTTAATATATCTTCAGCTATATTTTTAGAAAGCTTATTGTTTAACTTTTCTATTTCTTTATCCTTTTCTCTTATTTCTTCTGTAATTGATTTAGCCTTTTCTAATAAGTTACTTCTATTTGTCTTTAAAATCATACTCAACTCTTCAGACTCTATTTCAAGCTGATTTATATGTTCATAAACACTAATACCTGTAATAGCCTCAATCCTTCTAACTCCAGCTGCAATACCTGATTCAGAAATTATTTTAAACAATCCAATATTAGAAGTATTTCTAACGTGTGTACCTCCGCAAAGTTCCTGAGAATAATCTCCCATTTTTATTATACGTACCTCATCCTTGTATTTATCCTCAAATAGACCTACTGCGCCCATCTTCTGAGCATTAGTCAATGATGTTTCTATTGTAGCAACATCTAATGCATCTAAAATTTTATCGTTTACTCTTCTTTCAATTTTCTTTAGATTTTCACTGCTTATTGGCTCAAAATGTGTAAAATCAAACCTCAATCTATTTGGAAGTACTATGGAACCGGCTTGGTTTACATGATTCCCCAAGACTTCCTTTAAAGCCTTATGCAATAAGTGGGTAGCTGAATGATTCCTCCTTATGGAGTTTCTTCTTGATTCATCTACAGAAGCTACAACTTTTTCACCTACTTGCACTTTACCTTCAATTATTTTTACTAAATGTAATGGAAGTCCACCTTTTGTTTTTTTAGTGTCTATTACTTCACCTTTAAAATTACTTCCCTCTATAGTACCAGTATCACCAACCTGACCTCCAGATTCACCATAGAATGGAGTTTCCTTTAATATCAATATTACTTCTTCTGAGCTAGTTATTTCATCAACTCTAGAATTTTCTTTAATTATTGCAGTAATTTCAGATACAAGATTAGTTACCTCATAACCTCTAAATTCAGTATCTAGTCCATTGTACAATTCCTTTTCGTGTCCAGTTATCCAACCACTGTCCACTTCTTCTCTTGCTTGTCTTGCCCTAGTTCTTTGAGCCTCCATATGTGTATTGAACTCTTGTTCATTGACTTCTAGTTGTTCTTCATTCAATATTTCCTTTGTTAGATCCAATGGGAAACCATAAGTATCATACAATTTAAATGCTTTTTCTCCACTAAGCTCTTTTTCTCCATTTGATCTAATTTCGCTAATATATCCTTCAAGTATGGATATGCCCTGGTCTATAGTCTCTTGGAATTTGTCTTCTTCAGCTTTTATAATGCGTTTAATCTGTTCTTCCTTTTCCTTTAACTCCTTATATTCAACAGCCCATGAATTGATTACAACATCAGCTACTTCTGTTAAAAAACACTTCTTTATACCCAATAATTTTCCATGTCGTGATGCCCTTCTAATGAGCCTTCTCAACACATAGCCTCGACCTTCATTGCTTGGCAATACTCCATCAGAGACCAAAAAAGTCATAGCTCTAGCATGGTCAGTTATTACTCTTACAGAAACATCTTTCTTTGGATTGTTGCCATATTCATAATTACTTATTTTTTCTACTCTTTTTAGAATGTCTTGTATAGCACCAATCTCAAAGATATTATCTGCATTTTCCATTATTGAAGCAATTCTTTCCAATCCCATTCCAGTATCGATGTTTGGATTAGGTAGAGGATGGTAAACACCTTGCTCATCCTTATCAAATTGAGTAAACACAAGATTCCAAACCTCCATAAACCTATCACAATCACATCCCGGCTTGCAATCTTCATGCCCACAGCCGTATTCCTCTCCTCTGTCTATGTATATTTCTGAACATGGCCCAGATGGACCAACCTCTAACTCCCAGAAATTATCTTTTTTCCCAAGCCTTACTATTCTTTCTTCAGGTATTCCAATCATTTTATTCCAAAGCTCAAAAGCTTCATCATCATCAAGATATACAGTTACCCATAGACTCTCAGGGTTCAATTCCAAATTTTCTGTGAGGAATTCCCAAGCCCACGAAATAGCTTCCTTCTTGAAATAATCGCCAAAGGAAAAATTTCCAAGCATTTCAAAAAAAGTAGCATGTCTAGCTGTTTTTCCTACGTTTTCTATATCACCAGTACGTATACATTTTTGGCATGTAGCCATTCTATCGCTTGGAGGAGTGGCTTCTCCAGTGAAATATCTTTTAAGTGGAGCCATACCTGCTCCTATTAATAAAAGAGATTTATCATTTTTAGGCACTAGAGAAAAGCTTGGTGCAACTAGGTGTTGTTTTTCTCTAAAAAAATCAAGATATTCTTTTCTGATTTCATGTAGTCCAATTTTTTTCATAAATACACCTCATCCTCTTAATTCGAAAAATCCCCCCAAATGGGAGGTGGCTTCTCATATTAATTTTATAATTTATATTTTAATTAATATTGTAATTTAATATGAATTCTTTGTCAATTAATATGACGCCTAAAATCTCTCCTCAGGTGGTTTATTTAATTTTTCATTAAAATACTTAAAGAAAATTTTACTTATTGCAACTAAAGGCACCGATAAAATCATTCCTAATACGCCAAATATTGCTCCTCCTATAATTATTGATATCAAAATTGTAAGAGGATGCATCCCCGTAGAATTTCCTAAAATCTTTGGCCCAACAATATTATTTTCAACCCATTGTATCAGTACAAAAAACACTGATACCCATAGAGCCTTAATAGGATTTGATAAAAATGCAAATATTACTGCTGGTAAAAATCCTAAAAAAGGACCTATATAAGGTATTATATCCGCAATCATAGTTATAAAACCTATTACTACAGCAAAATCAACATCCATAATCACTAAAAATATAGACGTGGCTACACCTACGAATACGGCCATGACAACTCTTCCCCGAAAAAATTTAGACACTGACGTATCAATTTCATTTGCTAGATAAATCACTTCATTTCTATATTTGTTAGGAATTAATTCCTTAATATTTTTCTTGAAAAAATCCTTATCTATTAAGAAGTAAAATGTCAATATTGGAATTAGAACAAAACTCATCATCTTTGAAAAGGAATTTATAGCTCCTTGAATAAATTTTTCTATACCATTGCCCAAAGCACCTTCCAGCCTTGATATATTATCTATAATGGCTTTTTCAATGCCATGAAGAATAGGTGGCAAATCCCCCAAAGAATAATACCTATTATATAGACTATCAACAAAATCCGTTAAATTTGAAAAATATAACGGTAGATTATTAACTAGCTTACCAATTTCTTTGCTTGAAGTTGGTATAACCAAAAAAGCAAAGATAAACAAAATACCAATTATAATAAAATAGATGGTAATAACTGCAAATATTCGCTTCATACCTTTTGATTCAAAATAAACCACTAATGGATTCAAAATATAAGCAAATAAAACAGATAATGTTATGGTAAACAAAGTATGTGCTATTATTGGATATCTCTTAAACATAAAAAGCATAAAATAAATCAAAACAAACATACCTAATATAGGTAATACAGCATTGATATTTATCCTGATTTGTTTTTTTTCAGGTATGTAATTATTCCCTATGTTTATTAAGTAATAGATTATTAGCAATATCAAAATAGTTGATAATGCCCATACAGATTTCACAAAAAAAACTGGTGCAGTATTCAATAGTATATTAGCATCTGATAACATATCTTCACCTCTGTTAATATATATTTTTGTACCAAAACTACAAAAATATTACTAATAAACGAAAATGAAGGCATTAGCCTTCATTAATCGTCTATAACTCCATGGTGCTCATCTTCGTCAAAATTAAATTCATCTAAGCCAGGTATATTGACATTATGCTTCTTTGAATAATCTAAAAGTGCTGCTTTAATAGCTTGCTCAGCTAACACTGAACAATGCATCTTTATTGGTGGAAGTCCATCTAAAGCTTCTGCTACAGCCTTATTGGTTAGATTCATTGCATCTTCAATACTCTTTCCTTTTATCAATTCTGTAGCCATACTTGAAGAAGCTATAGCTGAACCACAACCAAATGTTTTAAATTTTACATCTTCTATGATTCCATCTTCAACTTTAAGATACATTTTCATTATATCTCCACATTTGGCATTACCAACTTCACCTATACCATCTGCATTTTCTATTTCTCCAACATTTCTAGGATTTTTAAAGTGTTCCATTACTTTTTCTGAATACATTATTTACCCTCCGATACTTTTTCATAAAGTGGTGACATCTTTCTTAGTCTGTCAACTATTTCAATTAATTTTTCTACTACAAAATCAACTTCTTCCTCTGTATTGTATATCCCTAAGGACAATCTCAATGACCCATGAGCTATTTCATGGGGCAATCCAATAGCTAACAGTACATGGGAAGGGTCTAATGAGCCTGAAGTACATGCTGATCCACTAGAGCCAGCAATACCTTCCATATCTAGACTAAGGAGTAACGATTCACCCTCTATAAATCTAAAGCAGAAATTAACATTACCGGGTAATCTCTTGGTCCTATGACCATTTAGTCTTACATATTTGATATTTTCCTGAATTTTTGTAATCAATCTTTCCCTTAAAGCTATAATCTTTTCATTTTTTTCATCTAAATTTTCATAAACCAATTCAATGGCTTTACCAAGTCCCACTATTCCAGGAACATTTTCAGTGCCTGCTCTTTTATTTCTCTCCTGAGCTCCACCTGCAATCAAATTATCAATTTTTGTCCCCTGTTTAATATACAACACTCCTATACCTTTTGGGCCATAAAATTTGTGTGCAGAAAGTGATAATAAATCTATATTCATATCCTTTACATCAATTTTTATATTTCCTATCGCTTGAACGGCATCTGTATGGAAATATATATTTCTTTCCTTAGCAATTTGACCTATTTCCTTTATAGGTTGAATTGTACCAATTTCATTGTTTGCAAACATAATGGAAATCAATATAGTTTTATCAGTTATAGCCGCTTTCAATTCCTCTAAATCTATTAATCCATCTTTATCTACATTTAAATAAGTAATGTCAAAACCATGTTTCTGAAGATAATCACAGGTATGTAATACGGCGTGATGTTCAATCTTAGTAGTTATAATATGATTACCTTTGTCCTTGTTTCTTAGAGCAATACCTTTTATAGCCCAGTTATCGGATTCTGAACCTCCAGCTGTAAAATAAATTTCCTTATTGTCTGCTCCTAATGCCTTTGCTACTTGCTCTCTTGCTTTTTCTACTGCTACCTTAGATTCCTGACCTAAGGTATATATACTTGATGGGTTTCCATATTGTTCCGAAAAATAAGGAATCATTTCTTCAAGGACTTCCTTCCTTACAGGAGTAGTCGCTGAGTTATCCATATATATAGTTTTTTTCATTTTGTCCTCCTACTAATTTTCATTTTTTAAATTATCTTCAATCATATCGTTAAGTGTTATTGAGTCAACTACTGATTCAATACTATCCTTTATTTTTACCATGACGAGTTTGGTAGCACAACCTTCCTCCTTCGTACAATCCGTATCATGTAAAACACAGTCCGCTGGTGCTAAATTGCCCTCCAAGCTTCTCAATACCTGTCCAACTGTAATGTTCATAGGAGCCCTTGATAACATATACCCACCCTGAGCTCCTCTTACGCTGGTAATCAAACCGTCTCTTCGTAGGCTCGAAAATAATTGTTCTAAATAATTCTCCGAGAGTCCCTCTTTTTCTGCTATATATTTTAATGAAATTGGACCATTGCCACTTTCAAGTGCGAGCTGATACATAGCCATCAGACCATATCTACCTTTAGTTGATAACCTCATTTCTTCACCTCTTTTAAACCCAACTACTTTGCTTGGTTTTCAATAATAATTATATTATACCCAAGTAATGTTGTCAACATTCAATTAGAAAAATTTGCCTGCGTAATGAGCTAAAGTTACTATTCACAGTACAATGTCATTAAGTTAACTTTCATATGTATATAGTTGAATTTTCTGTAACAGGGG
>ENA-UOOR01001275-UOOR01001275.1-fermentation-metagenome-genome-assembly--contig:-NODE-1275-length-30528-cov-3.085912_pt1 | contig 30528 bp, 25 predicted proteins | sample MGYA00245780_ERZ724029 | MGnify/ENA primary metagenome ERZ724029 (study PRJEB28704, sample SAMN03018315) | fermentation metagenome | biome: anthropogenic terrestrial biome; feature: soil; material... | reverse complement strand
CCGCTGGCCCCAGCGGCTGGACCTGGAGGAGAGCCTGTACCGCCCGCTGGTCAGCGGCATCACCCGGCTGGGCATCGCGCTGTGCACACCGCTTGATAAGCTGGTGGACGGCTTCCTCGGCCCTTTTGCATGGGGTGCCTTCGCTTTATTGGCGCGCGCTTTGGGCGCCGTTGAGGTCCTGTTCCGCCCGCTGTATGAGACAGCCACCTTCATTGCCCGTACCTTTGAGGTGCTGGTAGATGGGGTGTCTATGCTGCTGGTGCGCACGGTGCTGCGTCCTGTGAAGGGCCCTGCGGGCCCGCCGCCTGTGGGCAACCGGCTAACCTACGCCCTTGGCCGGGCAGCCGACCGCATCACGCTGGGCGCGCGCCGCCTGTTCGGCCGCGTGGGGCAGCCAGCGCCCAGCTACAGCTACCTGTTCGCCAGCCTGTGGCACACCATACAGGATAACAGCCGCCGCATCCTGCGCACGCTGTCCTTCAGCCTGATCTTGTTCGCGCTGGGGTTTGTGCTGTTGCTGGCGTATCTGCTGACCAGATAGTTTCATCGATTTGTTAAAGGCCTGCCCGCGTCTTGCGGACAGGCCATTTTTGTTTCTGGAAAGTATGAATCAGACAGCCTTTTTCGCGCGCTTTGGCCGCCAGCCCAGCATGTAGGCCAGCAGCAGCGCCAAATACAGCACGCACAGCACAATGGTCAGCCCCAGCAGCAGGTCGCTCTGCGGGGCGAAGCCTATCAACAACAGCATGGGCGCGCCAAACAGGATGGCCGTGCCGCTGCCGATGACTAGCTGATCGGCGGCCGGTGTCTTGTACAGGGGGTCAATCTGGCGCAGCAGCAGAATGCCCGAGCTGATGGTGCCCGTCAGCATGCCGTACATAGCCACGAAGCTCTCCTCGGCAAAGTCCGGCGTGAGCCGGCGGCACATCCAGCGCACGAAGAAATAGGTCACCACAGCGCCCAGCAGCGCCAGAATAAGGAACGGCGCCAGCAGGCCGGACAGGTCCTCCATGTTGATGGAGGCGATACCCGCCACAATCATCAGGTCAAACGCCAGGCCGGAGATGCGGTTGAGCAGGTAGTTGTTCTGGTACTGACGGTTGATGATTTTCTTCTTTCGCAGCTTGCCCAGCACACTGCGAAACCCGATGGCCACCGCGGAGCCCGTGATGAAGTTAAACCCCCACAGCAGCGGGGACAGCGTGCGGGCAAAACCAGGTGCCAGCTGTTCCACCAGTGTGGTGATGCCCAGCGTCACCAGGAAGGTGGCCAGGTAGGTAACCAGCACCAGCGCCACCTGGGTGGAGAAGCGGTCTATCGACTCCTCCAGCGGCACCTCGTTCTCATCCTGGAAGATGTCCACCGTCACCGAGCCCGACACCGCGCTCACATCCCGGTGGTCCAGCCCCCTGCGCTTCATCAGGCGGCGGGTGTACCACAGGCCGACCAGGCAGGCGGACAGATAGCCCGCCGCCGCCAGCGATAGGCCAAAGCTGCGCCCGCCGATGAAGCCCAGCGCCTCGTAGCTGCTGCCCACGTTGTTGGCCTGCCCGGGCCCCTGCCCGTAGGCCATGGGCAGCAGCAGGCCCGCCGCCTTGAACAGACCGGGCATCACCGTGATGCCAAGCAGCACCGTTACCACCAGGCCCACCACGCCCTGAATGAGGTAGGTGGACACAATCAGCGCGCCGGATTTCATGGCGTAGCTCCCGCTGACCGCCTCCTTGGTGGTGCGCAGCGACAGCGCGATAAAGCCCAGCGCGATGCCGTGGTAGGTAATCATCTCCAAAATTTCCATGGGGATGTTCATCAACCCCGTATTGCGCAGGATGAGCAGCAGAAAGCCCGCCAGCGCCGATACCGGCAGCAGGCTGTTGCGCACAAACCGTACCTTGCGGTTGAGCGCGTTGCCCAGCAGCAGCAGCCCGGCAATGACGCCCAGGTAGACGAACGCGTTCCATAGCCCGGTATTGGCGGCTGAATAATCCATCGTCGTCACTCCTTTATCAGTTCAAACATATCCTTATACTTTAACGCGCTGCGTACGTGGTCGCTGGCAAAGTCATAGCGCTCGCCATTGTCATCGGTGAGCAGCAGGCGATTCTTGCGGAAGATGGCCACGCCCCGCAGGCTGTCCATGGGCAGCGCCCAATCCCCGATGCGGATGTGCCGCCTGTCCATGTGCAGCGTGCCATGGGCAACCTCTCTGACGCTGTGGTCTTCCTGCACTTGGCGCAGAGTCTGCCCTTCGTCCTGCAGGGCAAAGTTTTCCTCGGCCATCATCCCCGCCAGCGTCTGTCGCTGCCAGGCCACCCAGTCGCGAATTTGGAGTTGACCGAAATCCCCCTCCAGCGCGCCCAGCGGCGTGTACACGGCCTGCGTGCCGCAGGCGGTACAGTGCAGGCGGTTGTCCTCGCCTTGCAGGCTGTCAAACGAAAGACAACGGGGGCACAGGTACAGGGCGTTCTCCAGCCCTTCCGCCGGTCTGCGGCCACGGTAGGGCACCGGGCTCACCTGCTGCTCCTGCGCGGCATCGATATGCAGGTCTCGCGCCAGCTGCGCGGCAATCTCCGCGTCCGTCATGGCCTTCAGCTGCTCAGGCGGGTAAATCCCCTTCACCTCGCCCCAGGTGCGCCCTCGGCGGAAGCCCCGCCCCCAGCGGGGCGCTGTGAAATAGCCGCCGCCCACCACATAGGTGACCAGCGTAGCCCCGGCGCTGCGCGCCAATGTGGCCGTACCGCGCGGGATGGGGCCCGTGACGCCGTCAAAACAGGTATGCCCCTCGGCAAACAGGCAGATGTTCTGCCCCGCGCGCAGCCGCTGCAGGATAGCCAGCACCGCCCGCATGTCCGTGCCCCCTTTGCGCAGGGCTACCGGGTTGTGCAAACTGACCAGCAACCGGCGCAGCAGACCGGATTGAAACACGGTGTCGCCAATCACAAAATGCATCAGCCGCGGGAACGCCCGCATCACCAGCATAAAGTCCAAATCCATGGTGTGGTTGGCCACCACCAGGTAGGGGGTCGGTATCTTCCCCACCGGCTTGAATCGAAAGCGCAAATACCACGCAAAGGGCGTCACCAACAGTGCCCGCCCCAAGCGGTAGGCGATGTCGTAACGCCGGGTCCCGTTGCTCAACTGTACTATCCTGCCTGGTCGATGAAATTTGATACGCTACACTCCGCGCACCTTGATGGACAGTATACCACGATTTGTGCATTTTGATGACTGGATTTGCGAGATGTACATATTTATGTTGAAATAAAGTGAACATATGCTTGATTTATACATTTCGTCATGCTAAAGTAACCTCAACAAAAGCCGGGCAGGCAACATAAGGAGGGGTAGTCGTGTCAAACGACCAGACAGGCAAGAGAAAACTGTCCCTTGCTGCGTGGATTTTTATCGGCATGTTTCTGGGCATTATTGCGGGCATCATCTTCAATATGCTCAACATGGGCGGCTTTACCACCAGCTACTTGAAACCCTTTGGCACCATCTACATTAACCTGCTCAAGTTCCTCGTGGTCCCTGTTGTGCTTCTGTCCATCACCAACGGCGTCGTGTCGCTCAAGGACATCAAGCGTGTAGGCACCATCGGCGGCAAAACACTGATCTACTACCTGGTGACCACGGCGCTTGCCGTCATCATCGGCCTGTTCTTTGCCAATGTCTTTAAGGGAATGAACTGGTTCCCCAAACTTGAGACAACCGACCTGGTCTATGAGGCCAAGACAGCCAACATCATGTCCACCATCGTCAACATCTTTCCCAGCAACGCCCTGGCCCCCTTGGTCAACGCAGACATGCTGCCGCTGATTGTGTCGGCGCTGTTCCTGGGTGCCGGCATCCTGGCGGCCGGCGAACATGGCCAGCGCATCGGCCAGTTTGTGGCGGATGCCTACGAAGTGACCATGAAAATCCTGATGATGATCATCTGGCTGTCGCCCATCGGTGTCTTCTTCCTGCTGGCGGACGTCATTGCCGTCAATGGTGCCGCCATCGTAGGGTCGCTGGCACTGGTCATTCTGGTGGCCTTCATCGCCTATATCGTGCATGTGGTCATTGTGTACGGCGCCAGCGTCAAGTTCCTCACCAAGATGAGCCCGCTGGCCTTCTTCAAGGGGCTGGCCCCGGCGATGATTTGCGCCTTTACCACCACCTCCTCCAACGCCACGCTGCCGCTCAACATTGAGTGCTGCAACAAAATGGGCTCCGACCCCGAGGTGTCCTCCTTTGTGCTGCCGCTGGGCGCCACCATCAACATGGATGGCACGGCCATCTACATGGGGGTCACCAGCGTGTTCATCGCCTCCTGCTATGGGGTGACACTCACCCTGGGGCAGATGGCCACCATCGTGCTGACCGCCACTTTGGCCTCCATCGGCACGGCGGGTGTCTCCGGCGCCGGCATGATCATGCTGGCCATGGTGCTGGAGTCGGTTAACCTGCCGGTGGCCGGTATCGCGCTGATTGCCGGCGTGGACAAGATATTCGACATGGGCCGCACCACGCTGAACATCACGGGCGACGCCACCTGCGCCATGTGGATTTCCCGAATCGAGAAAATCAAGCGCGGCGCGCCCATCCCGTGGGAGAAGAAATAACGGATACATCCTGCATGTCTCCAGGGCGGCTTTCGCAAGAAGGCCGCCCGATTGATATCCTTGCGCGGAGGTCATAAGCCCAAAATATCCCAAGAATTGCTTGACATCAACCTGAAATCGACCTATGATATCTTTTACACATTCAATTATGAAAACGCTGAGTACATAAGGAGGCCTCCCTGATGAAGCGACTGTTTCTGGTATGGATGCTATGCAGCCTTATCCTGACCCCCGCGCTGGCGGACCAGCCGATGGAATACACCTACACGCCCGAGACCGGGGCGCTGACCGCCTACACCGGGCCGGGCGGGGAGGTGACCATCCCGCAGGAAGTATTGGGTCAGCCCGTCTATCAGCTGGGGGACTTCCTGTTTGACCAGAGCCAAACCATGACCGCCGCGGTCGTCCCGGAGGGCGTTACCCACATCGGGGTCAACGCGTTCTACTTCAACCAGAACCTGCAAGCCGTTACCCTGCCGGACAGTTTGCAGGCGGTGGGCGGCTATGCCTTCTTCAACTGTACCGCCCTCAAGGAGCTGACGCTACCGCCCAATCTGGCTGTCATTGGCGACAGCGCCTTCGCCTCGCTGAGCGCCCTGGAGAAGCTCACCTTCACGGGCCCCGCGCCCCTGCATGTGGGCGAAAGCGCCTTCACCCTGTCGCGGGATAACCCCAATGCCATCATCACTGTGCCGGCAGACCAGCAAGCTGCCTATGAGCAGCTGCTGGGCGTGCCCTGCCAGCCGGGACCGCAGAGCAAGCCCTTTGCGCTGACGGCGGATGCGGGCGACCTGGCGGTGGACGCCGACGGTACCCTGACCGCCTACACCGGTGCTGCCCGACCAGGTGAACGGCACGCCGCTGGGCGCCATTGGGCCCGGCGCGCTGGCCGTCAACCGCAATATTTGGTACCTGGAGGTGCCTGAAGGCGTGGAGGTGCTGGGCAAGCAATCCCTGCGCGCCACCGGCCTGATGGCGCTGCGCCTGCCCAATAGCCTGCGCGAGATTGGCGAGGACGCGCTGGAGAGCACCAACATGCTGACCTCCCTCACGCTGGGCAGCGGGCTGACCGAGCTGGGCAAAGGGGTCTTCCGCCAGACTCGGCTGAAGGAAATCACGCTTCCCGCGGGGCTTACCCAGGTGCCGGAAAACGCCTTCAACAACAGCATCTGGCTGGAAACCGTGATACTGCCCAACACCATCGAGGCCATCGGCCCAGCCGCCTTCAAGGGATGCTCCGCGTTGAGTTACATGGTGATCGACCGGGACGCGCTGCCCGACATCGCGCCCGATGCCCTGGAGGGCACCAAGCTGGCCGATGTGGACATTGCCGCCACCGCCACCAAAGCGCAGGAGGACGCGGCCCGCGCGGCGCTTGCGAAACTGGGCATTCAAACCAATGTGTGGCGCGCCAACGAGGCCGACCAGGCGCCCTATGCGCCAGGGGATGCCTTTACCTTTGACGCAGCCACCGGCCTGCTGACCGGCTACACGGGCACGCAGACCGAAGTCAGCTCCTTCTGGAACATGCAGACCGATGGCGGCCTGGTGGCCGTGTCGGGCATTGGCGAAGGCATCTTTCGCGGCAGCGCCGTCACCCGCTTTGACCTGCCGCGCTCCAACCAATTCACCACCATCGGCAAAGAAGCCTTTGCCGACAGCCAGCTGGCGGAAATCCGCCTGTTTGACTCCCTGACCACCATCGAGGAAGGGGCTTTCCGCAACTGCAAGCAGTTGACACAGGTTATCATTCCGGATTCTGTTACCACCATCGGCGCGGGTGCCTTCGCCGGGTGCGAGGGCCTGACAAGTCTTGTGTTCCCCGCGTCTGCCGAGGTTGCGCCGGACGCCTTCCAGGGGCTCAACCCCGATGTTTTGCGCGCCACCGCCAGCGCCACGGACGAGCAGCTGGCCCGGCAGGCTGCGCAGCTCAACCTGCCCTGGTACATGGGCCTGCTGCGCGTGGGCGAGGAAAGCACGCTTGTCCCCATGCCGGAGTCCTATACCCCCAACGCGGAGACGGACTTTGAATTTGACGCGGCCACCGGCCAGATTACAAAGTATGTGGGCGCATTTGCCGACGTGGTCATCCCCCGCAGCATCGGCGGCGTACCCGTGCGCGGCATCGGTTTCACCGCGTTCTCCGACCTCACCGTGCTCAGCGTTGCCCAGGGGCAGCAGGACAACCTGGGCCTGCGCTCGGTGGTCATCCCGGAAACCGTGCAGGAGATTGGCGACAGCGCCTTCCTCAACTGCAAGGCGCTGGAGCGCGTGATCAGCTACGGCCCCATTACGCTGCTGGGTGTGCGCGCCTTTGAGCAGTGCGAAAAGCTGACCGACGTTCAGTTCATCAACGGCATCCGCGAAATCGCGGGCTATGCCTTCCACATGTGCGGCGCGCTGACCGGGGTTGACCTGGGCAACAAGCTTGCCATCATCGGCGAAGGCGCGTTTCAGAAGTGCGGCGCGCTCAAACAGATGCGCATCCCGGCCAGCGTGACCGCCATTGGAAACGGCGTGTTCATCGGCTGTGATGCCATGGAAACCCTGTGCTTTGAAAAACCGGATCCCGCCCTGTTCCCCGAAGCCAGCAGCCCCTTCCCCATGGAGGCCCCCAATCTGCGCATCTACCTGCCGGAGGATACCTCCGATGATATGCTGAAGGCTTTCCAAACATTCACCAATGGTGCACTGATGCGCATGGCCGACATTGTGCAGCGCGGCGGCTGCCCCATGCAGACAGCGGAAGCATCGGCACCTGAGCAGCCAATCGCAGAAGCGCCCGAGGTAACGACGCCCGCGGAACCCGCCCTCACGGACGCACCGGCAACACCGGCAGCGCCGGTTGCCGAGCCAGCAGCGCAAACCCCGCCGGCTGAACAGCCCGCCGCGCCCTCCGGCGGCATGCAGGATTATATCGATAAAATGCTCGTGTGCAGCAAGGCCGAAGCGGCCGGCGTGGTGCTGGATCCGGCCGTCATCGGCCGCTATGACGTGCGCTTTGGCGCGGATGGCCAGGCCGTGATGACCATCGGCGGTGTGGCCATGCCCGCCTGCCCTTGGCAGCAGCAGGGCGATACGCTGGTGGTGGATTACTTTGGCACTTCCTTTGTGTTCAAGCTGACGCCTGAAGGCTTGCAGCTCAACTACTATGACGCCATGCTGCTCACCTTTATACCGGAATGAAACAATACAAATGCAAAACGAACGAAAAAATGCGATGATGCACGATTGATTTTTTCGTTCCCGCTAAACCGAGAAAAGGAGGCGTAGTGGATCCTACGCTGACTGAAAGAGGTAACGCGGGAGCGGAAAAATTGAGTTCGTCAAAGCATTTTTGACTGAGTTTGGCATAATACATCATTTGACAGCCTTCCTTGCGTAAGGATATAATAAAAGGAGCGTCCTTTTACCCCAACTAACGCAAGGAGGGTTTTTGTTATGCCATTGGTCAACTCAAAGGAAATGTTCAAAAAAGCCTATGATGGCGGCTACGCCATCGGCGCGTTCAACGTCAACAACATGGAAATCATTCAGGGCATCGTGGAAGGCGCCCAGGAAGAAAAAGCGCCCCTCATCCTGCAGGTGTCGGCCGGCGCGCGCAAGTACGCCAAGCACGAGTACCTGATGAAGCTCATCGAGGCGGCGGTGGATACCAGCGGCCTGCCCATCGTGGTGCACCTGGACCATGGCCCGGATTTTGAGACCTGCAAATCCTGCATCGACGGCGGCTTCACCTCCGTGATGATCGACGGCAGCCACCTGCCCTTTGAAGAGAACATCAAGCTGACCCGCCAGGTGGTGGAATATGCTCACGACCGCGGCGTCACCGTGGAAGGCGAGCTGGGCCGTCTGGCCGGCGTGGAAGACGACATCAAGGTCTCCCACGAGGACAGCAGCTACACCCGCCCCGAAGAGGTGGAAGAGTTTGTCAGCCGCACCGGCGTGGACAGCCTGGCCATCGCCATCGGCACCAGCCACGGCGCGTTCAAGTTTAAGGGCGAGCCCAAGCTGCGCGTTGACATCCTTAAGGAGATTGAGCACAAGCTGCCCGGCTTCCCCATCGTACTGCACGGTGCCAGCTCCGTCATCCCCGAGTATGTGCAGATGATCAACCAGTACGGCGGCAAGCTGGAGGGCGCCCAGGGCGTGCCTGAGGAGATGCTGCGCCAGGCCGCCAGCATGGCCGTATGCAAAATCAACATCGACAGTGACCTGCGCCTGGCCTTCACCGCCATGATCCGCAAGCACTTCGCCGAGCATCCCGATCACTTTGACCCCCGCCAGTACCTGACCGACGCACGCGCCGCCCTCAAGGACATGGTGCGCCGCAAGATCGTCAACGTGCTGGGGTGCAACGGCAAGGCCTAACGGCTTCGCCAAAGCGTCTGCGGACGCAATGGCGTTTGGAGCAACGATAGGCCATCCGGCTGTCGCTTCGCTGCCGGGCGCCAAATGGCATGATGAGCATTGCTGCGCAATGCCTTCCGCGCCGACGCACATGTCGCCGGCGCGGATTTCCTTCGGGTGGCTCCGCCCCCCGTGTCCCCGGTGCCGGCAGCACCCTCGGTTGTTATCTTCTATCATTCTTCAGGAGGACTTTTGATGGAACTTCAAGGCAAGGTTGTCGTTGCCCAGGGCGGCGGCCCGACAGCGGTTATCAATCAGAGCCTGGTGGGTGTCGTGCTGGAAAGCCGCAAATTCCACCAGATTACCAAGGTGTATGGCGCGGTCAACGGCGTCAGCGGCATCATCAATGAGAATTTTCTAGACCTGACCCAGGAGACCACCAACAACCTGGAGCGGGTGGCCGTGACGCCCTCCTCGGCCCTGGGCAGCACGCGCGACAAGCCCGATGAGAAATACTGCGAGGAGATTTTCAACGTCTTCCGCATGCACGATGTGCGCTATTTCTTCTACATCGGCGGCAACGATTCGGCCGACACCGTGCGCATCGTCAACCAGCAGGCCGAGCGCTGGCACTACGACTTCCGTGCCATCCACATCCCCAAGACCATTGACAACGACCTGATGTTCAACGACCACACGCCGGGCTACCCCTCGGCGGCCAAGTACGTGGCCCAGTCGTTCATCGGGCTGAACCTGGACAACCGCGCCCTGCCGGGCGTGCACATCGGCGTGGTGATGGGTAGGCACGCGGGCTTTTTGACCGCTGCCTCCAGCATCGCCCAGAAGTACCCGGATGATGGTCCCCACCTGATTTACCTGCCCGAGCGCCCCTTCGTGCTGGAAAACTTCCTGCGCGAGGTCAAGGAGGTCAACGACCGCCTGGGCCGCTGCGTGGTGGCCGTCAGCGAGGGGATTCAGGATGAGAACGGCGTGCCAATCCTCTCCTCCCTGATGGATACCGAGCGGGATGCCCACGGCAACGTGCAGCTGTCCGGCACGGGCGCGCTGGGCGAGGCGCTGGTCAACGTCATCAAAGAAAAGCTGGGCCTCAGCCGCGTGCGCAGCGATACGCTGGGCTATGTGCAGCGCAGCTTCCTGGGCTGCGTCAGCGAGGTGGACCAGCACGAGGCCCGCGAGGTGGGCGAAAAGGCCGCGCAGTTTGCCATCTGGCACAACATCGACGGCTCCATCGCCATCAACCGCACCGGCTACTACTCGGTGGACTACCAGCTGCGCGAGCTGACGGACATCGCGGCGCTCACCAAGCTGATGCCCGATGAGTTCATCAACCAGGCCGGCAACAACGTGACCCCTGCCTTCAAGTATTATCTGCAGCCGCTGCTGGGCAAGGACATGCCCAGCGCCCACCGCCTGCGCGCGCCGCTGGCTCCCAAGATTCGCGACAAGCAGGTCTGATAACGGCCTCACCGCCTGCCTCAAGACCATCCATTATCCCCCGCGTCCAAGTCGTGATGCGGGGGATTGTTTGATTGACTCGTTGGGCAGGCTTCTCTATAATGATGTCATCCTCATAGTCCATGAAGAAGCAGCAGACGTCTGTGTGTTTCGTGCTTCAAAAGTAAAAGCTTGTTATGCTTTCAATTCTCGTGGCCCATCCATGTTCTGATAGGAGTGTTTGTTAACATGGGCAATATCCGCTATGATTTTCACGATGAGCCCGATATCGGCCATGCCGCGCGCATCATGTATTGCGCCATTTCGCGCTACGATGGCTCCTGGCGGTCGGTGCCACACAGCCACCCACATGCGGAGCTGTTTTATTGCATCCGCGGAAAGGGTTACCTGCAAATCGCCGGGCAGAAACTCCCGCTGAGTGATAGTGATTGTTTCCTAATCAACCCTTCAGTGGCCCACACGGAACTGTCGGACGCGGATGGACTGCTGGAATACATTGTCATTGGAGTTGGCGGTGTGCGTTTTTCGGCGCCAGACGGTGGACAGCCCCGCTACTACTTAATCAATGATCGCTCCAACAGCCATGAGTTGCTCCCCTATTTTCAGGATATGCTCCGCGAAGTCTCGCGAAGACGTGACGGATACTTCGCCATATGCACACATATCTTGGAGATTCTGTTAGATAAGGTGCGCCGCCATGCCCGGGTGGATTTGGCTGCCCAAATGCCAATCATCAACAGCAGCGAGTGCGCCGAGGCCAAAAGCCTGATGGATGAACACTTTAGCCAGCCGATTACGCTGGACTGGCTCGCGGAACAAGCCAATATCAGCAAATTTTACCTATCCCGCGCCTTCCACCGTCAGTATGGCCTTTCCCCCATGCACTACTTATCCAAACGGCGGGTTGAGGAGGCTCAACATTTATTGCGGCGCACCGACCACAGTTTGTCGGCCATCGCAACATTGTCGGGATTCTCCTCCCCCAGCTATTTCTCCCAAGCATTTAGAAGGTTGGTAGGTGCGTCTCCAAGCGAATACCGCAAGTCTCCGTCATAGGCAGTCACATTAACAACCCCGTGGCACGAGTTCGTGCCACGGGGTTATATCATATCAGTTTGTTTAAGCAGCTGTCCTATTTATCCATGTGAAACCAGCGGATTTCGTTGGCCGTAAGCGAAAGCGGCATCCCCTCGCCCTGGCCGCGGTACACCACGGTCTCCTGCGGCTCAAAGGTGTTGTTGACCACGCAGTACTTGCCGCTGTCCAGGTAGGCGTGTACATCCACATGGTAGTTGCTGCTGTACCAGCGGTGCAGCAGATCCTCCCCGTGGCCGGCCCACAGCAGGCTGCGGTGCAGCAGCCGCGCGTTGTGGAAGCTGTAGGGCAGGCCGCTGAGGTACACCGCACGGCCGCGGCCATACTCGTTGACGCTCAGGCGCACCTGCTTGCCCCGCTGGCGCAGCACCGTGGCGCCCTCCAGGGCGTACATGCCGGGCCGGGGCTCGCCAAAGTCTATCTCCTGCGGGCTGTCGGCCAGGATGAAATGGCCGGGCTGCTCCTGCCAGTTGTATTTATCGTAGTTGAGGGTGAAGCCGGTCTCCTTCTCCACGCCCAGCACGCTGGCCAACTGGATGTAGCGGCCCTGGTGCTGATGGCCGGAGGGCTCGCCCACGCCGATGAAGCCGCCCCCCTCATGCACAAAGCGGCGGATGGCGGCGCTTACCTGCGCGTCTTCCCACCAGCGGCCGCCGGTGTGCGCCGTATCACCGTCACCCAGGTTGAGCAATACATCGATGTCGTCCAGGATATCCGGGTCGCGCTGAATGTCCTCAAAACTGATGAACCGCACATCAAACGGCGCGCCGCTGAGGGCCTCGATGACGCCGAAATAGCTGTAGTTCTCCTTCTGATACAGGGCGTGATGCACCATGTGCGCCCCCCAGGCTCGCATGCGGCCCCAGCAGTTAAGCACCGCCACCCGCCGCGCGCAATAGGGCGTCGCACCCTGCACATTGCTGTACAGTTGACGGAATTCGTCAGTCACCTGCCCCACATAGTCCAGAAACTCCGGAAACTGGAAGGTGAGCTTGAGGTAGCCGCCATAGCCGATGCGGTCCACCGGCCTGCGCAAAATGGCCCGCCGCGCGGTGACCCAGTTTTCCTTGGCCTCGCGCACCGGGTCGCCGCCCGGGTGGAAGGTATCCGGGAAGAAGTAGGGCAGCAGCCGCGCCTCGGTATATTTGACGCCCGGAATATCGCTGATGAGCCGCAGCGTCGCGCCGTTGCCTACGCTGCCAACCACCGCGTCCAGCCCAATCTGCTCAAACTCGGGCATGAAGGGCTCGGTGCCAATCCAGTGGTCGCCCAGGAACATCATGGCTTCCTTGCCGCCCTGGTGGGTGATATCCACCATCTCCCGGGCCAGCTTGGCCACCTCACGGCGCTGGAACGCCTGAAAATCCGCAAACTCCTTGCTGGGGATGCGGTACTGGTTGTTGTAGTAGCCCTGGTCGATGATGTACTCCGGCCGGAAGGGATAGCCCACCTCGCGCTCGAACTGCGCCAGGATGTAGGGTGACACGGAGGCCGAGTAGCCGTACCAGTCCACATATTTTTCGCGCCGCAGCTCATCAAACACCAGCGTAAACTGATGAAAGAAGGTGGTAAAGCGGATGACGTCCACGTGGGGATGCTCAGCTATGAAGCGCCGCAGGCGCTCCATGCTGAAGGCGCGCGTCTTGGGCTGGCGCACATCGAAGGTAATCTGGTGCTCCACGCCCTGCCAATCGTTGACCACGGCGTTGTACATGTGCACCGGGTCCCAAATCAGGTAGGCGAGGAAGCTGACCGTGTACTCGTGATACGCCTCGGGTGACGGGATGGTGACCTGCCCATCAGCATATGTCCACCGGGCGGGCGGCACCACAGCACCGGTGGTGCGGTCCACCACCTCCCACCAGCGGGTGATGTCATCGCGGTCGTTGACCTGCAGCAAGTCGGGCGAAATGCCCCGCATCAGCGGGATGGAGAGCGCCCCGCCCGTGGCCGTGTGAAAGCCGGTCATGATGTAGCACTGCTGCACCTCATCCGGGTTTTGCCTGGCCCAGGCATTGTCCTTGCGGGTGGTGTAGTAGGTGGCGTATATCTTGGCGTCTGCCCGGCGCAGCGCCTCGGGAAAATCCGTGCCGTCGCAGTCGCGCAGGGCATCTGCCCCCCAGCGCTGCATCAGTTCCAGCGTCTGGGGCACGATGTCCACATCGGTGGGGATGGTAAGGCGGCCTTTGAGCATGGTACCCTTCATGTGACTCTCCTTGTGGCTTACTTATTGCGCCTGTTGTATTCGTAGATGAGCCCCAATATGAGCGCCAGCCCCAACAGCATTGCGCTCAACCCAGGGTAGCCGATGTGCGTTTGCCCCCATACAACCAGTCCCACACCCACCATAAACAGCAGCACCCGAAGGAGGGTTAACAGGCGTTGTACCGTATATTCCATCTCGCTATCCTTTCAGGCCGCCCAAGGCCATCCCCTGTGTAAGCTTGCGCTGCACCAACATATAGAGAATTAGGGTTGGCAACATCACCAGCACAAGGCCGGCATACATCTGGCCAAACTCACTCCTGGCGTTCTGCGCTTTGGTGAGGTACATCAAGCCCACCGGCAGCGTTTTTGGACCGCTGTACGAGGAGAGCAGCGTCATGGCGATAATATACTCATTCCAGAATGAAAGGAAGTTGAACAGAATCACCGTGATGATGGCCGGCAGCGCCAGAGGAAACATTACTCGCACCATCGTGGTGAGGTAGGTCGCGCCGTCGATGTAGGCAGCCTCCTCGTAAGCAATCGGTAATGTGGCAAAATAACCGGACAGCAGGTAGATGGTGAATGGCAGGGCGGTGGCGGCATAGACCAGCGCCAGCACGAACAAATTGTTCAGGAAGAATGGATTCGCCCCCCAGGCACGCAGCTGTTTGTCACCGGCTACCAGCATCAGGAAAATCGGCACCACAATATAGTTCACGTTGATGAATAGCCCGCCCATGAATGAAATATTCATCAGCTTACGCAGTCTGAAGCGGAAGCGGCTAAGCACATAGGAGGCAGGCAGCGCGAAAATCAGCAGCATGCCCAGCGCCATGGCGGTGGTCAGCGCGCTGTTAAGCATGAAGTCCCCCATGCGCGCCTTTGTCCACGCATCAGCATAGTTTTGCAGGTACAAGCCTTGTGGCAGTGTCCAGGGGTTGCCATAAAACTCGCTGTTCTGCTTGAAGGATGCCATGAACACCCACAACAAGGGCACCAGTATGGTTATGGCCAAGATACCCAGCGCCGCGTAAATCAGGAAACGGGAGGCAATGATGGAAGCATGGGGTTTCGTTCTGTGATATTGCATGCTTGCCTCCTTACACTTCCAGCGCTTCGCGCCGGGTAACGAGGTTGACAATCCCGGACAGCGCGAAGGAGAATAGGAAAATGACGACACCGATAGCCATCCCGTATCCATAGGTGGAATTGGTATATGCCTGCTTATACATATAGCTCAAAAACACCTCAGTGCTCCCGTCAGGGCCGCCATCTGTCATCACCTTGACAAACATGAACGACATGTTGATGCTGCTGATGATAAAAAATGTTAGCGTCGTTCGGAGGTTTGTCCAAATCAACGGCAGCGTGATGTGAAAGAACTGGGTCAAGCCATTTGCGCCCTCCAAGCCCGCACTCTCATACAGGGATTCCGGGATAGCGGCCATGGACGCCATATACATCACCATATAGTAGCCGACCGCCTGCCAGATCATGGCCCCGGCCAGCGAATATATGATGACGCTCTGGTTACCCAACCAGTATACCGGCTCCGCCCCCTCGCCTTTGAACAGAGACAGAATGGCGTTCAGCAGGCCGTTGTTGGCGTCGTAGATGGCTGAAAACACAGCTGAAATAATGACGATTGACAGGATATTGGGGATGTAGAACACAATCCGGAAGAAGTTCTGGCCTTTGAACTTGACACGGGACAGGACTGCCGCGTACCCAAGCGCGAGGGCAATGGTGATTACGCTGACCACAACAATTAGTAGCACCGTGTTCTGGAAGGACTGCAGGAACTTCATGTCCGCGAAAAGCGTACGGAAGTTGTCCAAGCCTATAAAGGTACGGCGGGCGGAAAAGCCACCCCACTTGTACAGCGACATGCGAAAGATGTTAAATGTGGGGATGACCATAAACACAATAAACAGCAGGAAGGCAGGCGCAGCGCACCAAAAGATAAACCAACCGCGGCCCTTTTGCTTGTCCATGCAGTCACACTCCTTTCTACGGGCGCCAAGGCAGCGTCCATCGTTGATGTTGAAGGCCGCAGCGGCAGGGTTCCCGCGCCGCTGCGGCCAAATGTTTCAAAACTCTTTGGGGATTATTTCAGCGCTTCGCGCAGCTTGTCGGAATCCACCTTGATGGCTTCAACCCATTCGTCACGGGTCTTGTCGCCGGAAACCAGGGAGTTGACGGTGCCAAACACGGTGTCGGCGAAGTTTACGCCTTCCACAGGCTCGGTGGCGGCGAAGTTGCCCAGGGCAGCCTTAGCGCCGTCATCATAGATGGAGAAGAACATTTTGTTGTCGCCTTCCAGGGTCTCGGCCAGGCCAACGATAGGCTGCACAGCGTTGCCCTTCTCAAAGAAAATCTTGGCCGCTTCGTCGGAGTAGACAAAGGAGACGAACTGCTTGGCGGCTTCCTTGTTCTGGGCCTCAGCAGGCACCCACAACTGCTCAAACCAGGTGTAGCTGTAGCGGTCGCCACCTTCCGTGACGGCGGGCAGCGCCATGAAGCCCCAGGCAAAGCCATCAGCGCGGGGAGCGTCGGCCATTTCACCAACCACCCAGGTGCCATTGGGCATGAACAGGGCTTTGTTGTCCAGAATCAGCTGCTGGTTCTTGAGGAAGTTGTCATTGTTGGCGTTGGAGGGAACAGAGGCCTCGGTGTAGGTAGCCAACTTGGCCACGATGTCAAACGCCTGCTGGGCTTCGGGGGTATCCCAGATGCCTTCGGCATAGCGGGTGGCCTTCTCGAAGAACTCAGGGCCGCCCACTTCGAACAGCAGCGCATAGAAGAACGCGTCAAAATAGCCGGCGGTGGGGTACGCGAACAGCGCGATGCCCTCGGCCTTGGCCTTGTCGCCCAGCGCCCACATCTCATCCCAGGTGGCGGGCAGTTCCCAGCCCTTTTCCGCGAACAGGCCAGCGTTGTAGAACAAGCCGCAGGGGCTGTAGAACATGGGGGCGAGATAGGTCTTGCCATCGCCGTAGGGATTAGTTAGGGAAGACTCCGTAAAGCCGCCGGCAATCTTTTCTTTCACCAGCACTTCTTCACCCAGAACCTTCATATCCAGCACATCTGTCAGGTCTTCCAGCAAGTTCTCTTTAATCAGCGTTTCGGTCAGGGCAGCCTTGCGGCCGGTGGCCAGCATCACAACGTCGGGATAGTCACCGGCCTTCATTTGGGCGGTGATGACGTCCTCCAGGTTTTTGTCGATAACCAACTCCACGGGGATGCCGGTCTTGGCGGTGAATGCCGCGGTGACATCCTGCCAAATCTCAGCACCGTAGGCCGTCTCAATGGCGGCAACCTTCAGGGGTTTTTCCTGTGCCATTGTGGGCACGAACAGACCGATCGTAAAAGCCAGTACCAGGATGGTGCTCATCAGTTTCCTCATGATTCGTTTCCTTTCCTTTTTGAGGTTCTGGTTCTCAACCTCGCAAGTAGGCGAGGTTCTCCACTATCATGAGAGTAGCATGTTCGTGCACATATGCACAATCTGCATTGTTGCTAAAGAATTTATAATTCTTGCTATCAACATATAAATTGCCCCATTTCTCTACTCGTTTGGCCCCATTCGTTTCATTGCGGTTACAAATGGCGCATGCTATAATTATTGCGATGGTATTTTCCGTTACGAGTAACGAACTGAACTTCCATCCGTCGTATTGATTGAGAATCGAGAGGAAAGAATGCCCAACATTGCAGTATTGACCAGCGGCGGAGACAGCCCCGGCATGAACGCCGCCGTGATGAGCGTGGCGCGCGCCGCCAACCTCATGGGAATGAGCCTGATTGGCATCAAGCGCGGCTTCAACGGCCTGATTGGAAAATCCGGCAACCTGGATGAGGATATAGTCCGGCTGACGCTGGACCAGGTGCTGGATATCGCCGACCTGCCCGGCACCTACCTGCGCACCGCCCGGTGCAAGGAATTTATTCTGGAGGAGTACCAGGACAAGGCCGTGCGCCTACTGGAAGAGCTGGATGTGGCCGGCATTGTAGTCATCGGCGGCGATGGCTCCATGCAGGGGGCGCAGGCGCTGGCGCGCAAAGGCGTGCCCGCCATCGGCATCCCCGGCACCATCGACAACGACCTGGGCTATACCGAGCAATCCCTAGGCTTTGACACCGCGGTCAACGTATGTGTGGACGCGGTGCGCGCCATCCGGGCCACCAGCCGCTCGCATGACCGCGCCGCGGTGGTGGAGGTGATGGGCCGCAACTGCGGCGACATCGCCCTCAACACGGCGCTGTCCACCGGCAGCGAAATCGTCATTTTGCCGGAGATTCGCAACTGGTCGGTGGATGATGTGGCCAACCGCCTGAACGCTTTGGTGGACCGCGGCAACAAGCGCGCCACCATCGTGGTGGCCGAAGGTGCCTGGAAAACCATGGCCCCCTTTGACGTGTACGGCTTCATGAAGGATTACGATTCCGGCAGCCGCCCGGTGTTTCCGGGCTCGCCCATGGACGCGTATTTCCTGGCCCGCATTGTGGAAAACATGGTGAAGAAGACCGAGGTGCGCGCCACTGTTATCGGCTACACCCAGCGCGGCCACCAGCCCAGCGCCCGCGACGCGGCCTTTGCCGTTGAGGCGGGCGTGGTAGCGGTCAACCTTTTGAAGCACGGCGAGAGCAACCGCGTGGTGGGTGTGCACAACGGCAAGGTGTTCCATATGGACATCGAGAGCGCCCTGCAAATCAAGCCCAGCTTCAACCGCCGCATGTATAACATGGTGAACGCGCTGTAATCCCCGCGCTATTCCTGAGTCTGCTGAAAGGAGCAAATGATGCATCAGCCAGAAATAGACCGCTTGGTTTCCGTGCTGCGGGACATGCCGGTACGCTCTGCTGTGTTGTTCGGCTCCCATGCCAAGGGAAAGGCATCGCCACAAAGCGATATTGACCTGGTTGTTCAGGTAGATGAGCCGCTGAAGGGCATCCGGTTCTACGAACTGCTTGACCGCCTGACCGCCGTGACGGGCGCAGACATTGATTTATTTGAAGCCGGGGATATCATTCCCGGGTCTCCTATGGCCCGGGAGATTCAGTCAACGGGGAGGCTCATCTATGACAGAGAGAACGGCTAAAGCGCTGCGTAAGATGCTGATGCACACCGAGCGCGTTCTCCAGTATGCCACCAAAGATTGGGTCAAAGACGCGCTGCGCGTGGATGCCATTGTGTTCAACCTCTCGCAAATTGGTGAACTGGTACGCCTGGTGGATGAGGAGACACAGGCCATGCATCCGCAAATTCCTTGGGCAGCCATGCGGGGCTTTCGAAACCGCATTGTCCACGATTATGACAGCATACAGTTCAATATTCTTCAAGCAACGGTTCATCAGGACCTGCCCATTCTTGCCAGCGCACTGAACGACCTTCTATAATCGTTTTTCGGCATTGGCCCGGTAAGCTCGCCCACAAATGGAACACGCCCCACAGTTGATTCACTACAGCTGTGGGGCGTGTTTCTTTTCCGGCGCTTCACGCGCTGCGAAAATTGGTCATCGGTCAGTGGGATTTACTAATCAATCAGCGGCTGCCCCGTCATCTCCGGCGGGATGGGCAGGCCCATGGCCTTGAGCATGGTGGGGGCGATGTCGCACAGCTTGCCGCCGCCCTTGAGCTGCTTGCCCACAAACTCGCTGCCGCAGGCAATGAAGGGCACCGGGTTGGTGGTGTGCGCGGTGAAGGGCTCGCCCGTCAGGTAGTCAATCATCTGATCTGCGTTGCCGTGGTCAGCCGTCACAAAGGCGCGGCCGCCCAGGCGCAGGATTTCATCCACCAGAATGCCCACATCCGCATCCACCTCTTTGACGGCGGCCTCGGCCGCGGCCATGATGCCGGTGTGGCCCACCATGTCGCAGTTGGCGTAGTTGAGAATCATCACATCGTACTTGCCCGAGCGGATGGCTTCCAGCGCCTGCTCGGTCACCTGGGGGGCTGACATCTCGGGCTTGAGATCAAAGGTGGCCACCTTGCTGGACGGCACCAGAATGCGGTCCTCCCCGGCGTAGCTGGGCTCGATACCGCCGTTGAAGAAGAAGGTGACGTGGGCGTACTTCTGCGTCTCTGCGATATGCAGCTGGGTGAGGCCCAGGCGGGAGAGGTATTCGGCCAGCGTCATGCTGAGGCTATCCGGCGGGTTGACCACGCGCAGCCAGTCGCCAAACGTCTCATCGTACTGGGTCATGCTGACAAACTGCACGGGAATCCGCTCGCGCTCAAAGCCGGTGAAATCCGGGTCCAGGATGGCGCGGGTCAGCTGGCGGGAGCGGTCCGGCCGGAAGTTGAAGAAGATGATGCTGTCGTGGGGCTGCACGGTGGCCACGGGCTGCCCCTCATGCATGATGACGGTGGGTTTGACAAATTCGTCGTTCTCGTTTTTCTCGTAGCTCTGCTGCACGGCCTCATCGGGGCTGAGGGCGGGCACGCCGCGCCCCAGGGCAATGGCGTCATAGCCCAGCTGCACACGCGGCCAGATGTTGTCGCGGTCCATGCCGTAGTAGCGGCCTTGAATGCTGGCAATCTGACCCACGCCGGTTTCCAGCATCTTTTGCTCCAGCTCGCGCACATAACCCAGGCCGCTGGTAGGCGGCGTGTCGCGGCCATCCAGCAGGGCATGCACATACACGCGGGTCAGGCCCCTGTCCTTGGCCATGCGCAGCAAGGCGTACAGGTGGGTTTTGTGGCTGTGCACCCCGCCATCGCTCAGCAGACCAATGAGGTGCAGGGCCTTGCCCTGCTGCCTGGCGCTATCCATCGCCCAGATGAGCGGCTCCTTCTCATACAGGTCGCCATCCAGAATGTCCTTGGTGATGCGGGTCAATTCCTGATACACCACGCGGCCCGCGCCGATGTTGAGGTGACCCACCTCGCTGTTGCCCATCTGCCCGTCGGGCAGGCCTACGCTCATGCCGCTGGCGCCCAGCTGGGTGTGGGGATAGGCGGCCATCAGCCGGTCCACATTGGGGGTACCGGCGGCCAGGATGGCATTGCCCTGCGGGTTGGGGTTGATGCCAAAGCCATCCATGATAATCAGCGCTGTCAGTTTCTTGAACAAAGTGTCTCCTTTCAGGCAGCGGGGCAGCAATCCCCCGCACCCGGCCGGTCTGCGGCCACATGCAGTATACCCCATTGGGCCATCAAATAGGCCCCCTGCGGATTTTATTTGATAACTATTTCAACGCAAGGCAAGGGGGCGCGCCGCACCCCCTGTGTGTTGCCCTTACTTGTCGAAGTTGATGACCTTGGCGAAGTCCTCCGCCTTCAGCGATGCGCCGCCGATGAGGCCGCCGTCAATCTCCGGCTGAGCCATGAGGCCCTTGACGTTCTTGGGGTTCATGCTGCCGCCGTACTGAATGCGCACGCGGTTGGCAGCGCCCCGGCCGAACTTGGCCGCGATGGCCTTGCGGATAACGCTGATGGTTTCGTTGGCCTGCTCATCGGTGGCGGTGAGGCCGGTGCCGATGGCCCACACGGGCTCATAGGCGATGACCACCTTGCGCACCTGCTGGGGCGTGAGGCCGGTGAGGGCAATGAGCGTCTGGTAGGTGACCAGCGCGTCGGTGTAGCCCGCTTCCCGCTGCTCCTTTTGCTCGCCCACGCAGATGATGGGGGTCAGCCCGCCCTGCACGGCAGCCAGCACGCGGCGGTTGACGGTCTCATCCGTCTCGCCAAAGTACTGCCTGCGCTCGCTGTGGCCGATGATGACATACTCAACCTTGCTGGCCTTGAGCATCTCGGCACTCAGTTCGCCGGTATAGGCGCCGCTTGGCGCGAAGTGTACATTTTGGGCACCCACCTTGATTTTGCTGCCCTTAACGGCCTGCACGGCGGCGGGGATATCCAACGCGGGCACGCAGACCACCACGGTGGCCGCGGCATCCTGCACCAGGGGCTTGAGTTCTTCAATGAGGGCCTTGGTCTCCGCCGGGGTTTTGTTCATCTTCCAGTTGCCGGCAATGATGGGTGTACGCATAGGGTTCTCCAATCGCTTTATTGCTTATTTGTCGTTGAGGGCGGCCACGCCGGGCAGCACCAAGCCCTCCAGGTATTCCAGCGACGCGCCGCCGCCGGTGGAGATGTGGCTCATCTTGTCACCGTAGCCCAGCTGCACCACGGCCGCCGCGCTGTCGCCGCCGCCGATGATGGTGGTGGCGCCGCTTTCGGCCAGCGCCTTGGCCACCGCCTGGGTGCCCTTGGCGAAGTTGGACATCTCAAACACGCCCATGGGGCCGTTCCACACCACGGTTTTGGCTGAGCGGATGGCATCGGCAAAGGCCTGCTGTGCCTTGGGGCCGATATCCAGACCCATGTAGCCCTCGGGTATCTTTTCGGTAGGTACCACCTCAATCTTGGCATCGTTGCTGAAGGCATCCGCCGCCACGGTGTCCACCGGCAGCAGCAGCTGCACGCCCTTGCGCTTGGCCTTTTCAATCATCTCGCGGGCATAGTCCAGCCGATCGGCCTCCAGCAGGGATTTGCCGATTTCGCCGCCCTGCGCCTTGGCGAAGGTAAACGCCATGCCGCCGCCGATAATCAGCACATCCACCTTCTCCAGCAGGTTGTTGATGACGCCGATTTTGTCGGACACCTTGGCGCCGCCCAGGATGGCCACGAAGGGGCGATCCGGGTCCTCCAGCGCCTTGCCCAGGAACTGCAGTTCTTTCTCAATGAGGAAGCCGGACACCGCGGGCAGGTAGTGCGCCACCCCCTCGGTGGAGGCATGGGCGCGGTGGGCGGTGCCAAAGGCATCGTTGACATAGATATCGCCGTAGCTGGCCAGCTTCTTGGCGAACTCGGGCTCATTTTTCTCCTCTTCCTTGTGGAAGCGCAGGTTCTCCAGCAGGCAGACCTCGCCCGCCTTCAGCCCCGCCACCACCTGGTCGGCATCCGTGCCGATGACGTCCTTGGCCATCTTGACCGGCTGGCCCAGCAGCTCGCTCAGGCGCTCGGCCGCGGGAGCCAGGGAGTACTTCATGTTCACCTCACCCTTGGGGCGGCCCAGGTGGCTCATCAGCACCACCTTCGCCTGCTGCTCCACCAGGTAGCGGATGGTGGGCAGCGCGCCCACGATGCGGCTGTCATCGGTGATCTTGCCGACGTCATCCTGGGGCACGTTGAAATCCACACGCACCAACACGCGCTTGTTCTTCAGGTCAATATCCCGAACCGTCTTCTTGCTCATGCTCGTTCTCCTTCTTCCTCAGCGGCTGCCCGCGAACGGTGCCGCATTCTTTCCCTTGTATAGTATACCCAAAACAAGCCGCGCGGACAAGCCGTGCGGCAAGTATTTCACATCCGAAATGCGCGCTACAGGGGCGGTTGTGGCGGCTCCTCGTTTGTCGCTGCGGCCCGGCGCCGCTTGTCCGACCTGTAACCCAGATATAGCACCACCCCGGCCAAAGCCAGCGTGCCCGCAAGCAGCATGGGCTGCCCGGCCTTGCGGTAGTATCCCGCGCTGGTGCCGGGCTCGGGTAGCGGGGCCGGGTCAAAGGGCAGGCCATGGTCCATGGTCAGCTTGCGCAGGTTGAGCAGGTGAATCACCGGCACGCCCCGTGCCGCGTATTCGTAGATGAGGCCGCGGGTAGGGCTGTCCGGAATCGGCGGCGGGTTCAGCACCAGGCCGGGCGGAAAATCCAGGCTGTGCATGCCATCGCCCAGGTTGGCGGTGGCGCCGCCAACGTTGACAAAGCAGGCGACATCATCCCCATACAGCGCTATGCGCCGCTGAATATTAGCGGCCAAATCGCCCTCCTCTATGAGGGGCGCATCCTCCTGCACGGCCAGGGCCATGATTACCTGCGGCGTATGCTCGTACAGGCCGCCGCTTCCGGCGTCATCATCGCCGCCGGGCGATACGGCCAGCAGGTTGTATGTCAGCAAATGCTCCTCCCGCAGGATGCGCAGCATGCGTGGCACGGTGAGCTCCGGCCGGGTGGCCCCAAAGGTGGACGCGCCGTAGGACACGATGCACCGCGCCTCAAGCCCCATCTCGGTCGCCGCACTGAGGGCAGCGATGGCCAGCCCCGGAAACGAGCCGCTGATGCCCAGCGCCACCTGATCCCCCGCCTCCAGCCCCGCCTGACGGTACAGGGTTACCATCAGGGCAGCCAGATCCGGGTTCAGGCTGGTGCGCTTTGCCTCCAGCAGCCCCATGGAGGTAGTAAGCACGGTCATCTCGGGCCCGATAAGGCCCGTGCGATTGATGTCCTCCTGCTCAATGGGGATGCCGGATTGGGTGATGAAGTCATACAGCACCTGCTCGGACGCCTGCATGCGGCGGGCGGCGGCCAGCTGCCGGTCGTACCAGGGGTTCTTTTCCACCGCGCCGCCCAGATGCGCCGTGGCAAAGCCGCCCAGCGCGATGACCATGGCGGCCAGCAGCCAGCCGGTGCGTATTTTGGGGCGCGTATAGGCGCGGAAGGCCTTCATCCCAGGCCTCCCAGCATCAGCACCAGGCGGATGATGCCGGTGGCCAGCAGCGACATCAGCACCGTGCGCGTAACCCCCTGGCGCAGCATGTCATTGGCCAGCAGGCCGGGCACAATGTAGCCGATGACGCGCATATCGTAGGGGATGGCACGGAACAGGCCAAACACCTGCCCCAGCGCCCAGCCGGCCACATACCCAAGCAAGATGGCCGCCATGTAGCGCCGCCGCCCGAAGATGAGCACGCGGCTGGCCACCAGCCGCACCACACCCCAGGTGAGGATGGCTGCCGCGTAGGTAAGCGCCAGGCGCAGCGGCTGCTCCAGATAAAACGCCAGGTAGCCGCTTGTAATCAGGCCGCCGGTGAATACACCCAGAAACTCGCTGGCGGCGAAGCTCAGCAAAATGCTAAGAAAGATGGCCGTCTGCATGGCAAGGCTCCTTCTGTTGGTCCATACAATAGTGAATCATGTCCGCCCCCGCGCCCTTGATGTTGCCCATGCAAAAGATGGCCTGCCGGGGCGCGTAAAAGGCGGCGTCGGTCAAACGCGCGGGCGGGACGACGCCGCACGGGCAGGACAGCTGTCTGCCGAAGTATCGGGCGGCGCTGGCGGCGTCCTCCCCCGTGACGAGCAGCTGCGCGCCCTGCGCCAGCGCGCCGCGCAGGAAGGGCAAAAACCCCTTGAGCCGATAGATGCGATCGGCCCGATGGTTGTAGAGCACCACCACCTGCCCGCGTGCAGCCATCTGCGGCAGCGCCAGCTCGTATCGCGCCTGGGTAGAAGCCGGGTCGTTGGCCGCGAAGGCGTTCACAATCAGGCTGTCGCCCACCTCAAATGGCCCGGCCATGCCAATGTCCGGCTGCGCCTGCGGCATGCCGCGCAGCGCGTCCTCCCTGTCCACCCCGGCCAGTGCCGCCACGGCCAGCGCCAGGCGCACATTATGCTCAAACGCCGGGAAGGAGAACCTGTCCAGGTAACCATCCGGCAGTTCGTCCCTATCCGGCGGCACCACCTGCGGCCAATCGGCAAAAAACTGCTCCGAAGTCACCAGCACAGCGCCCGGGTATAAGGAAAAGGCAAGCCCCTGCGCGGTCTCCCGCTCATCGGCCCCCAATTCATCCACGTGGTCCACCACGGCGTTGGTCATCACGATGATGGTGGGCTGCACCAGGTGACGGCTCAGGGCGCGCTGTGTCTCGGGCAGCACGGCCATGCACTCCACCACGATGGCCTGCGCCTCATGCGACAGCGCGCGACGCACAAAGCCAAACAGCTCGGTAATGCGCGCGCCGTGGGGCCGGGGTGTGGGCCGCTCGGTGCCATCAGGCAATATTTCCCGCGGGTCGCTGCCGGTGCACTTGGCCACCGTGGGGATACCGCCCGCGTTGAGCGCCGCCGCAATCAGCCGGGTGACGCTGGTCTTGCCCCGGGTGCCGTTGACCAATATGCGCACAGGGATGCGCCGCAGGCGGCGTACATGCGCCGCCCGCTCAGCCAGGCCGGCCAGCACCAGGGCCATCACCGGGATTAGCCACCAGATTTGCATGAAAAGATTCACTCCTGCAAGAAACTACTCAATCTGTACATGGCCTCATCTTAACACATTTCATCGCATAGAGAAATTTATTATGTTCCAAATAATATCTATTGATTTATCGATATTTTAATCCTATAATATGGCCATAAGGAGGAGGCGCACATGCTCATTAATCTGGATAATATTGTATCCATCAGTGACGCAAACCGGAATTTCTCCCAGGTTGCACGGAAAGTGGATACGGATGGGCCCGTTGTCATCATGAAGAACAATCGACCGCGATATGTCATCACAACTTATAACGACACCCAATATGGAGGTACAAGCATGAGGAAATTGCATTTTAAGAAACTCACCATCACGCATCCCAAGGCATATTACGAAATGGATATAATCATGAACGGCGAGGGGGTTCAATTAATCACATCTCAACTGAGTGATAAGAGGGCCGCTCGTCAAACGCAGTTATTTCAAGCATATGTGGCGCTGTATACCGCTAAGCGCCTGGGCTTGGACAAAGCGCGCGCCTTGCTGCGAGACCAGGGAGAAACCGTCGCCATGGAGGATTTGGGTTTGCCTTCTTCGGAAAATCAGCACGCCCTGCTTGCTACCTGGTTCAGCCAAGCACTGATGGCCACCGGCAATCGCGAAAGGTTGATGGCGCTCTATAACGCGTATGGCGCATTGCCGGGCGGATATGCGGATATTGAAAACGTCATCCGCAACCACCTGGGACCTCAGGAAGCAAAAACCTTCCTGGATGCCATCGCTGCTGAGCGTTATGACGAGGGCGATCTGGCCGATAAGGCACCGATAAGAGAAACTGCTGACTATAATAATATACATTATGATGCACATCTAAAGGCAATCTCCGCCATCGTGGAGTAACACCCTCCATCATCCGGTAGGCGTGGGGATTTTTCCATCCCCACGCCTCTTTGAAATGCTATTATTCAGATGTATTAACCTTATTCGTTTTTGGTTGCACGCAAAAAAACCAAATTCATTCTTTCCCTTTTGTTCAGCGGTTGACAAGCAAAATCCTTCCTGTTAGAGTATGAATGAATAGGAATACGTAACTTGCCTTGTCAAAACGAAAGGAGTTGATTTGCGCCCACATCGTTCTGTTTTGGGCTGTTGCCGCACAAGGACTCATTGAATTTCGATGAAATCCGATGAAAAAGATACAAGAAAAAGGACTCTAAAAGAAAGGATGATATCATGATGTTCACGATGAAGAAGTTTTTATCCATCTTGTTGGTCATGGCGCTTTTGATTCCGATGGTTGCTGTCACCGCGGCCGAAGTTTCTCTGCCGGAAACAGTACCCGGTGACGAGTTCGGAAATGCTGCTGTTGGCCACAAGGCCGCCGTGGTCAGCGCCAACGAATACACCACCAAAATCGGCATGGACATTTTGAAGGCCGGCGGCAACGCGGTAGATGCTGCTGTGGCTATGGTTTTTGCCAACAGCCTGACAGAGCCCGGCGCAAGCAGCCTTGGCGGGGCAAGTTTCATGACGATATACCTCAAGGACAAGAACGAGTATATTTGTATTGAAGCCATGGAAACGGCTCCTGCCGCAGCCGGCATTGATACGCTGGACGAAATCAACGAGAAAAAGGGCGCCATGCTGCTGACGGTGCCCGGTCAGGTGCACGGCGCGCTCAGCGCTCTTGAAAAGTACGGCACTATGACGCGCGCTCAAGTACTGGATCCGGTTATCGCACTGGCAGACAATGGCTTCCCGGTCCATATTAGTTTTGAAGAGCGCGCCTCGGCCGCGTTTGACCTCCTCAGCGGCAACGAGGAAGCGAAGAACGTATTCACCAATGATGGCCTTCCTTTTGCCCTTGATGATCACTTTGCCAATCCCGACTACGCCAACACCTTGCGTGCTATCCGCGACGGCGGCATCGATGAGTTTTACAAAGGCAAACTGGCTCAGACCATCGTCGATGAAGTACAGCGCCTGGGCGGAATCCTGACCATGGAGGATATGGCGAATTTCACCTCCGTTGAGCGTGAGCCCATCAAAACCACGTATCATGGGTACGAAGTGGTCACGCAAGGGCCCCCCTCCAATGGCGGCGCTCCCATGCTTGAGATGCTTAACATACTGGAGAACTACGACCTGAAGGCCATGGGCTACAACACTTTTGAATACCTGTTTGTTTTCAACGAGGCGCTGCGCCTTGCGATGGCGGACGGTATTACCTACTTTGGTGATCCTGATTTCTACACATTGCCCTTGGATACCATCATCAGCAAGGAATATGCAAAGACCCGCTTTGAGCAGGATATGCCCAAAGACTGGAAGATTAATCCCACACTGGTGCCCGGTAAGGAGCTGCCTTTCGAAAAGAAGGTTACCGCCACACCGGAAAGCGGTTCTACCACGCATGTCTCCGTAATTGACGAGTTTGGCAACATGGTGTCCGCCACCCATACCATTGGCGGTTACTTCGGTTCGGGCATTGTTGCTCCCGGCACCGGCTTCCCGCTGAACGCCCACCTGCAAAACCAGTTCCTCGACATCGCAGAAAAAGATAATCCCAACTTTGTACAGGGCGGCTTGCGCGTGATGAGCACCATGTGCCCCACGCTGGTTGTGAAGGATGGCGAGCCCATCATGGCCGTCGGTTCCCCCGGCAGCTGGAGCATTCCTCCCGCAATCGTTGCCATCATCAACGATGTGCTGATTTTTGACATGGATCTTCAGGCCGCGATCAATGAGCCCCGAGCCATCTTCACCAACTTCCGTGCCCCCATCCGTGTGACCGCAGAGCCGCGCATCGACCAGGCTGTGCTGGACGCGTTGGCCGAAGCCGGCTATGAGATGAACGCAGGCCGTGACTGGAACACCGGTTTGGGCAGTGTGGCCGCCGTTTTGGTGGACAAGGAGAGTGGACTGGTATTCGCCGGTGGTGATAACCGGCGGCAGTATAAATCCCTGGCGTATTGATGCAACCCTACTGACCGACTATTGAACAACTTCCCCTGCCCCAACAACATCGAAATCGGAAAGAGAGGATCACAATTCATGAGACAACACAAGAAGCTCCTTGCCCTGTTCCTCGGCCTGGTCATGCTGTGCACTGCGATGCTTCCGGCATTGGCCGAAGTCGCCCCGGCGATGGAAGGTGACGAATTCGGCAATGGCGCCGTCGGCACCCAGGGCGGCGTGTCCAGCTGCAGCCCCTATTCATCTCGGATTGGCATCGATATCCTGAAAGCCGGCGGCAACGCCGTAGATGCTGCAGTTGCTACCGCCTTCGCCATCGGCGTCGTAGAGCCCAACCTCAACGGCATCGGCGGTTGCGGTATGATGAACATCTACATCAAAGATGGCAATCAGTACAAGGTGCTGGAGTACATGGAGACTGTGCCCCAGGCAGTTGAGCCCGGTTGGTACAACAAAGACACAGACAGCGCGACAGCCAAAAACGTGGCTGTTCCCAGCCAGGTGCACGGCCTGCTGACCGCCCTGGAAAAATACGGGACGATGAGCCGTGAGGAAGTCATGGCGCCTGCCATCAAACTGGCTCGCGAAGGCTTCAATCTGGATTCGCGTCTGGCTGCGGCTGTTACGGATAATTACGACGTGCTGTCCAAGGTGCCCGGCTTCCTGGAGCTGTATACCAATGATGGCATTCCCTACGCGGAAGGCGATCTGTTTAAGAATGAGCAGTTGGCAGATGTGTTGCAGCGCATTTCCGACGGCGGTATTGACGAATTCTACAAAGGCAAACTGGCCGAGGAAGTCGTTGCCGGCCTGCAGGCAGGCGGCAGTCTGATTTCCATGGAAGACATGGCCATCTATACCACCGCTGAGCGCGAGCCCATCCGCACCACGTATCATGGCTACGAAGTGGTCACCGTGCCGCCGCCCTCCAACGGTGGCGACTGGCTGCTGGAAATGCTCAACCTGATGGAGCATTATGACCTCAAGACCATGGGCTTCAATACCCCGGAATACCTCTTCACCTTCAACGAGGCTTCCCGTATGGGCCTGGCCGACTCCTATGCCTTCATCGGCGACCCTGCATTCTACAATCTGCCCATTGAGCAGATGGTCTCCAAGGAGTATGCAGCCGAGCGCGTGAAGCTGATGCCCACCGATAAGGTGTTTGAAGGGCCCGCTCCTTCGGGTGACCTGCCCGTCGAAAAACTGGTGCCCACGGGCGAGGATGGCAAACACACCAGCCATATCGCCGTCATTGACCAGTTTGGCAACATCGTATCCACCACCAACACCCTGGGCCTCGGATGGGGCGCGAAGTTCATGATTGATGGGCTGGGCTTCTTCTTTAACAGCCACATCAGCAACATGGAGCATGACCCCGCCAAGTCTGACAGCCCCGACTATGTAATGCCCGGTAAGCGCGTTCGCTCAACCATCTCCCCCACACTGGTGCTGGAGAATGGCGAACCCATCATGGCCATTGGTTCCCCCGGCAGCCTGGCGATTCCGCCGGCCGTTGCCGCTGTAATCAACAACGTGCTGCTGTTTGACATGAATATCCAGCAGGCCATCAACGCGCCGCGCGCCTTTGCGATTTCGCGCTTTGATGCAAAATTAACCATCGAAGCGGACCGCTTTGACCCGGAGACAGTTAAAAAGTTGGAGGAGTACGGCTACATCATCAACAATGTAGGCGAGTACAACTCCGCCGTTGGCGGCATCGCTGCCATCTACCTGGATAAGGAATCTGATACCTTCTATGCCGGCGGCGATCCGCGCCGCAACTACAAAGCCCTGGCATACTAATCAATCCATGCGCCACCCCCGCTTTGCGGGCGGGGG
>ENA-UOOR01001274-UOOR01001274.1-fermentation-metagenome-genome-assembly--contig:-NODE-1274-length-30552-cov-13.953963_pt1 | contig 30552 bp, 56 predicted proteins | sample MGYA00245780_ERZ724029 | MGnify/ENA primary metagenome ERZ724029 (study PRJEB28704, sample SAMN03018315) | fermentation metagenome | biome: anthropogenic terrestrial biome; feature: soil... | reverse complement strand
ATATTGCATTGGTTAAAACAAGTAATCCAAGACGTAGGATTGATGGTGTTGCCTCTTTTATGGACGCGTTTATTGTATATGAAAAATACTATAATGACTATATGAATATTATTTAAGGAGGTATTAAAATTGATATTAACAATTATGGGAGAAACAAATATAAAAACTGATGAAGATGTGAAAGTGGATTTCATGGATGGAAAAACTATAATATACAATTCAAAACAAATACAACAACTTATTTTAAACCCTATCTGTATTAGGGCTATTTCATTACTAAAGCAAAGCTAATTAGTAAATAAACATCAGTAAGGAGGTGATAAATTGGGATTATTTGATAGATTTAAAAACAACATTATTACAGTGTCAAAATATAAAATTATCACAGACATGGGAGAGGGTTTTTATTCATGGAATGGCAATTTATATAAATCAGACATTGTAAGAGCTGCAATAAGACCTAAAGCTCAAGCTATAGGAAAGATTGTAGGAAAGCATATAAGAGAAACCATAAGAGCTGATGGTAAAAAAGAAATAAAAATAAATCCAGATGTTTATATGCGGTTTCTACTAGAAGAACCTAACCCATATATGACAGGACAAATGTTGCAAGAAAAATTAGGTACGCAGTTAGAGCTTAATAATAATGCTTTTGCATATATCGAAAGGGATGAAAATGAGTATCCAGTTGCAATTTATCCAATAACAGCTACAACAAGTGAGATGTTACAAAATAAAAGCGGGGAAATATTTTTAAAATTCACCCTTAAAAATGGTAGAACTGTAATATTTAGATATACCGACATAATTCATTTAAGAAAAGATTTTAATAATAATGAAATCTTTGGAGACAGTCCAGCACAAGCACTAACCCCTCTAATGGAAATAGTAAATACTACCGATCAAGGTATAGTAAAGGCTATAAAGAATTCCAATGTTATTCGATGGTTACTTAAATTTACGCAATCATTAAGACCAGAGGACCTAAAGAAACAGACAAAACAATTCGTTGATGATTATCTAAATATCGAAAGTGAATCCGTAGGAGCGGCTGCAACAGATGCCAAAGCTGATGCAATACAAGTAGAGCCTAAAGATTATGTACCAAATGCTGTGCAAATGGAAAAGACTGTTCAAAGGATTTATTCATTTTTTAACACAAACGATAAAATTGTACAAGGTAAATATACAGAGGATGAATGGATAAGTTACTATGAAACAAATGTAGAGCCTGTAGTAATGCAATTAAGTGGTGAATATACAAGAAAGCTATTCTCAAGAAGAGAAAGAGGATTTGGTAATAAAATAATGTTTGAGGCATCTAATTTAACTTTTGCAAGCATGCAGACAAAACTTAATTTAGTTCAATATGTTGATAGGGGAATCTTTACTCCTAATGAAGTAAGAGATATTTTACATTATGCACCTATCGAGGGTGGAGATGTAGCTGTAAGAAGGCTTGATACTCGCCCGACATCTGAATAGAAAGGAGGTATTAAATGGCTAAGAAAATAAATATAAAAGGTCCTATAGTATCAAGTAGTGATGCCTGGATATATGAATGGTTTGGAATAGAAGTAACAAGCCCTAATTCAGTTAATAAGGCAATAGAAGAAGCAAACGGTGATGAGATTGAGGTTGAAATAAATTCAGGCGGTGGAAGTGTATTTGCTGGTAGTGAAATTTATACAGCATTAAAGTCTTACAAAGGCAATGTAACTGTAAAAATTGTAGGTTTAGCTGCGAGTGCTGCAAGTGTCATAGCGATGTCAGGTAAAAAAATAATCATGTCTCCTACAGCTCAAATGATGATGCACAATGTATCTTCAAGAGTTTCAGGTGATTATAGAGATATGGAACATACTGCTGAAATACTTAAAAATGCTAATGAAACAATAGCAAATGCTTATAGATTAAAAAGCGGTATGAGCCAGGAAGATTTATTATCAATGATGGATAAAGAAACATGGATGACTGCTGAAAAAGCCAAGGGATATGGCTTAATTGACGAAGTAATGTTTGAAGATGAGGTGACACTTGTAGCAAGTACAAGCTATTCAGGTATGTTACCGCCGGAAGTAATAAATAAAATGAGAAACAAATTACAAAATGAAAAAGCAGTGAATATTGCTAAAACAAAATTTAATTATTTGAAATTGAAAGGAGCAAAAAATGAATAAAGAAAAATATTTAGAAATGAGAAATGCCTTAATGGCAGAAATTGAAGCCTTTATTGCAGAAGGTGAAATTGAAGAATCAAATGCAAAGATGGAAGAAGTTAAAACACTTGATAACAAGTGGGAGGAAATTAAATTGGCAAATGCTAATTTAAACGCTTTAAAAGATAATACAAAAGCAACAAATATAGAAAACAAATCAATTAATCCAGGAGAGGTGAAGATAGTGGACAGTATCATTGAAAACAAAGTTGTAGATAATAAGGCATCATACGAAATAGCATGGGCTAAATTTCTGCAAGGAAACAAATTAGAAGGCAACGATTTAGAAATATTTAATAAGGTTAATAAATTAGAAAATGCTTTTACTCATACAACTGTAAATACTCCAACATTAATCCCTGAAACAGTAGTAGCTGGAATTTGGGCGAGAGCAGAAGAAATGTATCCTTTCTTAGCGGATGTTAAGAAATATAATGTACAAGGTACATTGGTAATCAACAAGCATGCGGCAATAGCAGAAGGCGATGCAGCATTTTATGATGAAGCAACAGCTACAGCAGATGAAAAGAATACATTTGGTCAATTAACACTTACTGGATGCGAACTTGCTAAAGCAATTACAGTAACTTGGAAGATGAGATCAATGGCAATAGAAGAATTCATACCTTACATTAAAAATGAGTTAGGGGAAAGAGTAGGAGTTGCTTTAGGTACAGCGGCAATTAAAGGTAAAGGCAAGCCAGGCGAATTAGATGAATTTTTGCCAGAACCATTAGGAGTTGAAACTGCATTATTGGCAGAATCTAATACTCCACAAGTAGTAACTTATGATTATGACAATGCAACTACAGCAGTTCCTTTGACTTATGCAAAAGTAACTGAAGCAATAAGCAAAGTTCATTCGTCTTATTTAGCTGGATGTGCTTTTTATGCTAACAATGCTACAATTTGGACACAACTTGCTAATATCGTAGATGGAAATGGTAGACCAATATTTATCCCTGACACAACTGCAGGTGGAGTAGGAAGAATGCTAGGATTTGTAGTTAAAGCGGATGCTGGAGTAACAACAAATAATGTGGTATTTGGTAACCCAGGTAGAGCATATGTAATGAATACTAATGAGCCAATGAGCCTTGCAACAGAAGAACATGTTAAAGCTAGAACTGTAGACTATGCAGCTTATACTATCGTAGACGGAGCGCCTTTAGATACTAAAGCCTTTGCACTAATTCAAGAAGTAGTAGTAGCTGGTTAAGATGAAGGTTATTAGAAAATTTCACGATAAGTACAACTTAAACATAGTCTACAATATTGGTGATGAATTTTCTTCTAATGAACCTGATAGAATAAAAGATTTAATAGATAGAGGATTAATTGAGGGCGAAATGAAGCCCTCTTTTGATTCAATGACTAAAAAAGAATTAATTAAGGAATTAGAAGAAAGAGGAATAAAGTTTAATGCAAAGGCTAAAAGGGAAGAGTTGATTGAACTGCTAGGTGGTGATTAAATGTTTTTAAGTGATGTAAAAAATGCTCTTAGAGTAAGTGGTACTGATTCAGATGCAGAAATATTAGATTTAATTGAAGCTGCTAAAGCTGATTTAATTCTTAGTGGAGTACACATAGATAAGGTTGATGATACAGATCCATTAATCAAAAGAGCAATAACAGTATATTGTAAATCTAATTTTGGATATGAGGACCCTAAGTTATCAGAACGATTTCAAGAGTCATATGTAAGCCTTAAACACCATTTAACACTATCGGCTGAATATACAGTAGGTGATAGTCAATGAGAGATTATAGGCACAAAATAGACTTCCTACACCGAGTTAAAGGCTATGATGACTACGGGGAACCTTTTGATGATTGGGTAACTTTTAAAACTGGAATATGGGTGAGTAAAGACCCATTACTTGGGAATGAATTCTTTGCAGCTATGACGGTAGATAATAAAGTAGAAGTTAAATTTAACATGAGGTATATTCCTGGAATAACTTCTGAAATGAGAATTAAACATGGCAATGAAGTATATGAGATTATCGGAGAACCTATAAACGTAAAGGGATTAAATAGAGAATTATTATGTTATTGTAGGTTGGTGAAATAAAATGCCATTTAATTTTAAAGTAGAAGGTATGGATAAGCTTCAAAAGGATTTAGAAAAAATAGGTCAGGTACCACAAAAATATGTAACAGCAAGTGCAAGAAGAGGAATGAATATAGCTTTAAAAGATTCAAAAGCAAATGCACCATACGATACGGGAATGTTGAAAAAAGGTATCGTAATGAAAGGCGAACGAGCCAGAGCAAAGGGCAAGAAAGTATATAGAATCGTCTTTGATAGAAATATGAATGATGTATTTCAAAAACCTAACAAAGAAGGTAAAGTTACAGGTTACTATCCGATATCGCAAGAATATGGATTCTTTGCAAAGAATGGAAGATATATACCAGGATATCGTTTCATCCATGATAGCTTAATTGATAACACGTCTAAAATAGAAAAAACTATAGTATCTGAAATGCAAAAGAGAATAGATATTGAAATAATGAAAGCGGGGTTAAAGTAATGGAAACAGCGCTAAGATATGAACTGGTAAAAGCAATACCAGAACTGAGCAATCAAATATACCCTACAAACGCACCAGAAGGTGCTACTGGTCCATACTTAGCATATGCGAGGATTAGCACAAAAACAATAAAAACTCTTGAAGGATTGACAGATAAAGAATCAATTTCTTATATGTTTTCTATTATGGCTGTAAAGTATTCTGATATGGTAAGAATTAGAAAACAAGTAACTGATTTATTAAAAGGAATGGCACAGAGAGCTATAGGGGCACAAGGGATATATATTGAGGATATAGATATAAACAATATAGACGAGCAGTATGAACATGAACTTAAAGTAAACAGAGGGATTATAGATTTTACAATTTATTTTGAGGAGGTAAAATAATATGGGTAAAGCAACAAGAGCGTTAGGTACAAAATTATCCAAAGGCACAGAAGCGTCTGTGGATATTGCAGGACTGACTTCTATTGGTGGAATAGAGATTAAAGCAGATACTGTAGATACTACCACATTAGATTCTGATGGGGGTTATAAAGAGTTTATAGGTGGATTTAAGGATGCAGGAGAAGTGCCTATAGAAGGTTTTTTTGATCCTGGAAATACAGGACAGGTTGAAATGCAAAGTGCATTAGACACAGGTGTTGCTGAAGATTATAAAATAACATTTCCAACTACACCAAAAGCTGAATGGGCATTTAAAGGGGTAGTAACAGGATTTAAGGTTGGAGATGTTGATGTAGATGGAACAATTAATTTTGGGGCAACTATAAAAATTAGTGGTAAACCAGTATTAACGATTACACCGCAAGCATAGGGGTGATTAAATGAAAGTTAAAGTATTAAGAAAATTTGAAGATTTAAAAGAAAATAAGCTAAGAATAGCAGGGGACACTTTTGTGGTGTCCCAAGAAAGATTTAAAGAAATAAATTCAACTAAATATGGAATTTTGGTTGAAGCAGTAGAAGAAAATAAGTAGTCTACTGAGAAAGTTAGTGATATAGATGATTAAGAAATTATTATTACCTATAGTTAAATTATTAAATAAAGCATTATACAAAATAATCAGAATTATGAAAGGATAAAAATATGAGTTATTTTCCAATAAAACTTGATAAAATAAGAAATCTAAAATTTGATATGCGTGCTATTAACCGTATAGAAAAGAAATATGGTAAGCCTTTAATGAAAATTGAGGGAATGCAAGACGGAATGCTTACTATGGATGAGACTGCTACTATAATTTGGGCAGGATTAGCGCATGAAGATAAAGAGTTGACTCCAGATAAAGTTATGGATTTAATAGATGACCATTCAAATTTGAGGGATGTATCTAAAGAGATGTGGAAAGCATTAAATAGCGCATTTGGTGCAGATGAAGAAACAGAGGTAACGGAAGAAAAAAACGAGTAAGCGGCGGTGAGAATATACCTTTCACTGTCAAAGGTGCAATGAAACTTGCTGCCACAATAGGAATACCAGTATCTGAGTTCTGGGAAATGACACTTGATGAATTAAATTTGTATGCAGAAATGTATTTTGATAAGCAAGAGAAGGAATTTAAACAAAAATTATCTTTAGAATACTGGAACGCAATGTGGACTATACAATGGTTAGGCAGGAAATCACAACATCCTAGACCCCTTGATGAAATACTAGACAGTTTATACAAAGAAAAGGAAATGATGACTGATGAAGAAATGCTAAATCAAGTTAAGGTATTAAATAGATTATTTGGTGGAACTGTAACAACTTGTAATTCTTAAGGATATTTTATATTATAAAAGTATAAAATATTATTAGGGGTGATAATATGGGATTGTATGGTTCGCCAGATACAGGGAATTTGTATAGCGAGAAGAAAAAAGAGAAAAAAGAAGGCTATAAACCGCAGAAAAATATATGGTTTTGGGTAGTTGTCGTTATAGTAGATATAATAATGTTTTTGGCATCAGAAAAAGGTATAGACGATATTCTAACTCTTGTAATATTAGATAGTATAATTGTATTTGGAATATCTTTTGTAAGTTTAATTGCAAATTTAGTGAAGAAAAGGAAAATAGGAAATGATATAAAATTTATTGGTATAAGCGTATTAGTATTTTTTATATTCATAATAATTTTAGGCACTCTTTAAAGAGTGCTTTTATTATGCCTAAAGGCAGGTGATAACATGGCAAAGTCTAACTTTATAGTTAGAGGTGGAGCTGATTTCAACCCTTTATATCAGGAATTGAATAAAAGCCAAAAACGATTAAAAGGTTTCAAAAATAATATAAATGGTACTTTTAAAACAATAGGCAAACTAACAGGATTAGCAATTGGAGCAAAGGCTCTTGTGGATTTTGGAAAACAATCAATTCAAGTAGCATCGGACTTGACCGAAGTACAGAACGTAGTAGACGTAACTTTTGGATCTATGGCCAAAGAGGTCAATGAATTTGCAAGTTCAGCCACTAAAGAATTTGGTTTATCGGAACTATCGGCGAAGAAATTTACATCTACAATGGGAGCAATGCTAAAGAGTTCTGGTATATCTGGAACACAGGCTAAAGATATGTCTATAGAGGTAGCAAAGCTTACTGCAGACATGGCCAGCTTTTATAATTTAGATCATGATGAAGCTTTTACAAAGATACAATCAGGTCTTTCAGGTGAAACTGAACCTTTGAAGAGACTTGGAATTAACATGAACGTTGCTAATTTAGAGGCTTACAATTTATCGCAGGGAATAACTAAAGCTTGGAAAGACATGACGCAAGCAGAGCAGGTGCTAACGAGATATAATTACCTGATGCATGTATCTGCTGACGCACAAGGAGATTTTGCAAGAAACACAGGAACATGGGCGAATCAAACTAAATTACTAAAAGAGCAATGGCAAGAGTTCATGGGACTGATAGGAAACGCCATTATTGAGGTCTTATTACCATTTGTAAAAGCTCTTAATAAAGTCTTGGAAATAGTAAATAAAGTATTGCATAAGATAGGCGAATTATATTCTGCAATAACTGGCAAGAATCTTGTAGCTGAATCTAACAGTGCAATAACAGATACAGCAGATGAAGCTGCAGATTCCGAAGTAGATCTTTCTAAGGGTATAGACAAAGCTTCTAAAGCCGCAAAACGAGCACTAGCACCATTTGATGAACTTAATGTACTTCAAGGAGGTTTAGCCAATGGTGACGGACTAGGTGGAAGCGGATTAAATGTTGGTTCTATTGGAGGACTGACAAGTGATATATCCGAAGCAGGAAGCGGAGTAAAAGGACTTAAAAAGGAGTTTGAGGACTTCTTTTTTATACTGGATAATTTTGATAAAAGGGGTTTCTTTAAGGAGCTGGTAAAGGCTCCCGAAGTTGAACAAGCTACGGTTCCGGTTTTAGATGATAAGGAATTTCAAACTTCAAAGCAGAGATATTTAACACCTGTTCCGGCACCGTCTTTTTCTCCTGCATTTGCTCCAAGAATGGCATTAGAACAATACTTACAATCTAAAAGTCAGTATCAAGAAACTGTAAAGGCTCCCGAAGTTGAACAAGCTACGGTTCCGGTTTTAGATGCAGAGACGTATTTTGTACCTTCTTTGGAGGGTGCCAAATTAAGCTATTTGTTAGCAAAAGAATACATCAAAGCCATAACGGTTCCTATTGTGATTCCGTCTATCGATACAGAAACCTATTTTACTCCTTCTTTGGAAAATACTAAATTGAACTATCAAACGGCGATAGAGTATATAAGGGGTATAACGGTCCCTACGCTTTTACCCGTGGGGATAGCTTTTGCCACTTTGTTTAGCGGAATTTCAACAAATGCTGCTGAATGGAAGCAAAATTTAATAACGCAGTTTGGTGAATTAGTTACAAATATTTCCTTTAACGCAGGACAGTTAAAGGAAGCGGTGGTGCAAAATATAGCAGAGTGGACAACATCAACGCAGGCATCTATAAGTAAATGGGGAATAGCTGTAGCGGCGGCAGGTTTAGCAGCGGCGACAAATTTCACTTATAATTTTAATGAAGCGTTAAACACAACCGCAAATAACATTTCTGATTGGATTAATACTACGAGCGGAAATATCGCAGAGTGGGGAAGAGGTATGCTATCGACGGCTGCAGAAACAGCAAGAGGCATAGTAAAGAATATTTCAAGTGGACTTGAAACAGCGTGGATGAATTTTAAGAACGCTTTATCTGCTATGGGAGAAAAAATTAAAGGCAGTTTCCGACCAAATTACGGCATAAGTACAGTTGAGACTATAGGCATTACAACTTCGATAGTAGGAAATATGTTTAAAGCTATGTCGGGGAATTTTAAAACTTTAGGAGTGCCCGGTTTAGCCACAGGAGCCGTAATCCCGCCAAACAGTGAATTCTTGGCTGTCCTTGGAGACCAGAAATCCGGAACGAACATAGAAACGCCGGAACGATTGCTAAGACAGATTGTAAGAGAAGAACTTGGGGGCGCAGGGCGATATCAAATGCCTGACACGCAAATAAATATGTATTTAGATGATGATATTATAGGCAGAGCTGTAGTCGCGTGGATAGATAAACAAGTTGCTCGTTCGGGCGAATTGCCATTTTCATTAGGAGAGCTCTAAGATGATTTTTCCGCATTTTAGAGCTCTCAATACAAATCATCTTTGAGTTCGTTGTCATTTTCGGCATGCTTATTTAACTTAGATTTAACGTCGCTTTCAATTTTTCCGAAGTCTACTGTCTTAATGTATTCTTTGAATTCGGTATAGTCCTTCATATGCAGCCTCCTTTCTCAATTATTTTAGAATCATTACTGCAATATAGAGATTATACCATATGAGACATAGTTTGTAAAAATAAATAGAAAACAGGTGATAACATGGCAGATTTTATAAAATTAAATGGCATATGGGTGCCTACTCCTGCCTCTTTTGATTGGCAGATGTCAGACCTTGATTCATCAGCTGAGAGGTCTGCATCCGGCTATGTAATCAGGGAGAGAATTAGAAGCGGAGTGAGGAAGACAACATTTAACTGGTCAAGTATGGCAGATATGGAGAAGTTCTATAATTTTATAAAGATCTTGGAACAACTTCCGCCTGAATTTGAAATGATGTTTCCTGATGCCACCGGCGAAATACTAACAAAGACAATGTATAGGGCTGATGTAACGGCTAATATGTACAAATATGCAGACAATAAAAGCTATTGGAAAGACCTAAAAACAAGTTTCGTAGAGGTGTAGACATGATAAATACAACGCAAGAGTGGAAAGATAACATCTACAACAGCAATGCAGAAAAACGAATAAGAATATCTGTAGGCGATACTGTACTAACCGATGATGATATACAGGGAAAACTTGAAATACAAGAAACTTGTACAAACTCAAAGGATATAAAAATCGGCAGTTGTATTGCATCTAACTTGAAATTTAATCTAACAAACAAAGGTCAATCCATAGACTTCCTGAATAATGAAATATCGGTTGAAGTTGGATTAAAGACAGGAGCTGAATTTGAATACATCCCGATGGGAATTTTCAGAGTTGATGAAATAGACGATAAGGACGAACGAGTGTATAAAATCACTGCAAGAGACAGAATGAAACTGTTTGATAAGGATTGCAGTGATTTTTTAATGTCAAGGACGTACCCGATTACTTTGTCTGATTTGTTGCATCAGCTATGCGTATACGTAGGTGTGCAGCTCGAAAACACATCTATCATAAATGGAAACTATCAGGTAGACGATAATTTTGCCACCATGAGCATAACAGGGCAGCAGATACTTGCGTGGATTGGTGAGGTATCTGCAAGCTTTATAAATGTCAATAGATATGGCAAGCTTGTATTTAAGACCTTTACACCTGTTACTAATAACATAACTGATAGAGACTACATAGACATTACGGCCGCAAAATATACAGTGCCTAAAATAACTCGGGTACAGGCAGGAGTAAAGGAAGATGACTTAGGTATAATAGTAGGAACAGGAAACATAACCTACAGCATAATAAATAATCCTCTGCTATATACAATGTCAGAAGCACAAATTGCACCAGCATTGCAAAATATATTGACACGATTACAAACTATACCTGTATATACTCCCACTAAATTGTACGGTAAGGGTAATCCAGCTGTAGAAACAGGCGATATAATAAGCGTTTCTACAGTCAAAAGACAAGCCATTGACATATTAGTCATGGATAGGAAATTTGTGTATCAAAAGTCATTTAGAGACACATACGAAAGTTTTGGAACGCAGGCAGTTGGAGAAAAGAGGATTGTCCAAAGTAACATTATTCAATTAAAAGGAAAATTCAATATTCTAACAAGAACCCTTGACGAAAACACTTTACGATTAGGAGACGTAGAGAGAGGATATAACGAGATATCACAAACTGTAGACGGTACTGTATCAGAGATTAGTGATATACATGGAAACATCAATGAAATTACGCAAGATGTTAGTAATTTTAAAGTTGAAATAAACAACAAAGTAGAGCAGATAGAGTTAACCCCTGGCCCTCCTGGTAAGGATGGTCCTCAAGGACTTCCTGGAACGCCTGGCGTGGATGGCGAGACCTATTATACATGGATAAAATACGCCGACACTCCAGTATCTGGTATGAGTGATGACGCTACTGGAAAAATATATATGGGAATTGCTGTAAATAAAGTAACTCCTAATGAATCAACTAACTATAGTGACTATACATGGAGCCTGACTAAAGGTGAACAAGGTGTTCCGGGACAGAAAGGTACAGACGGTAAAACAACATATACATGGGTAAAGTATGCTGATACTCCTAAAACAGGAATGTCAGATAATCCGACCGGAAAACTGTATATAGGTTTAGCGTTTAATAAAATGACGCAGACAGAATCAACTAATTATGGCGATTATGCTTGGAGTTTGATGCCGCAAAATATAGACATTGACGGGATTGTAGATGGCAAATTGACAAGCTACTATACAAAAACCGAAACAAACAGTCAGATAAATCAGGCTAAAGATTCAATAAATTTGTCTGTAGACACCAAAATAAGCACAGCTACAACAACAATCAATCGTCGAACAGATGAAATATTAAAAAGCTATAGTACAACACAGGAAATGAATTCAGCAATAGAACTCAAAGGTGCAGAAATAGATTTATCAGTATCTAAAAAAGTATTAGGGACATATTACCAGTCGGTACAACCCCAAAATCCAAAAGTAGGCGAGTTTTGGTATAATCCAGGTATAGATTTTACAGTAGATAATTTGAATATGACTGTTAATGAAATGACTATGACAGTTGATAGTTTGGTGTTTACACCAAGCGCCTTAAAACGCTGGAATGGATCTAAATGGGAAGAAGCAAAAGATACCGAGACAAGCAGAAGCATAGGCGAATTAAATATAAAAGCTGGTAGTATAGAATTAAGAGTTGCAGAGACGGAAAAGAATTTAGATGCTGTAAAAATAAACATGTCTGAAATAAAACTAACTACAGACAGTATAACTTTGCGTGTATCAGAGACAGAACAAGGCGTAAATGATGTTAAAAATAAGGTAACTGAAATAAAACTAACTACAGACAGTATAACCGCTGCTGTAAATGCCGCAAAATTAACATTTGACGATAGTTTTGGCTTGACTATCAAGAATGGCGGCTTTCGTATATTAGGCAATAGTAATGTGGAATTATTAAAAACTACAGGTGGGCATCTTGAAATGTTGGGATATTTACAGACAGGTACAGGGCAGGATGCAGTTAAAATAGATAATACAGGCATATATTTTAATACTAATAATGTATGGGATACGAGAATAAAAAGAAATGGCACAGGAATTATGATACAGTCAGACGGCAGTATTTCTTTTAATAATCTATTTGGACGTAGTTGCAGTTGGACGGCTATAAATATAAATGGTACATTCCATACCTTTTTATCCGGTGGTGCTTTAGTAATATAAGGAGGCATATATGAAATTAAGAGAATTAATAAAAGTAAAAGATAGTCTTACAAATTTTGCAAATATAAGGCTATCAAGTGCACAAGATAACTACAATGTATTTAAATTGTACAAGCAGGCAGAAGATGAAATAACTAATTACAACGCACAAAGAGATAAAATCATAATAGAATACGGAGAAAAAGACAGTGAAGGAAATGTTTCTGTACAGCAAAATAATCCGAATTTTGATAAAGTAATACAGGCTATTGTAGAACTTGAGGATTTAGATATCAAAATTAAATTTGAAAAAATATCTGTAAAATCAAGTGAGTTAAATTTGTCTGCTGTAGATATTTTTAATTTAGAAAATTTTGGATTAATTGAAATAAAGGAAGGCGATTAAATGGCGATTGAAAGAATATATGGCATACAATAGAATTTTTTATGCCGACACAGGAGAAAGGGGACCCCGCATTGGCACGGGTAGTCGCTAATATTTTCGGCATGGTATATATGTATGCACCCGACAATCAAGCATAAGGATAGGAGTGATGAATATGTCATTAGATTTACAAGAAATTTTAGGGACAGATTCTGGTAAAAATGCTTTTTATAAAGCAGATGGAAATATTGTCTATTAATAATATGGTACCAAGTTTTACTGTACAATACACGTGTTACACGCAGAATACTCCAGCAGATTTTATTTATACTGTAGTATTAAACGATTAATTGGAGGTCGATATTATGGAATTGGAAAAAATCTTAGGTACAGATACAGGAAAAGAAGCTTTTTTTAAAACAGACAGAAATTTTATACAATTGGATACCTTAGTTGGATTAGGTGGAGTTATCGAAAGTGGAAGTAACGCAAGTGGTAATTATATTAAATTTGCAGATGGCACTCTTTTATGCACTTATAACGCAACGGTAACAGACCAAGCAATTACAGATGCTTGGGGTAGTATGTTTACGGGAACGAGAACATGGAGCTATCCAGCTAGCTTTATCTCGTCGCCTTCTGTAATTGCATCAATTTTCAGATGGGGCACAGGTGCGAGCTTCGGTTCTTGTTGGTCTAACAGTGAGGCAGCTGCTACTATGCGAGTATATGATATATCGACTAGAGCAATTGGAGAATTTACTATTCTTGGTTTTGTTGCAATTGGGAGGTGGAAAGCATGATTAATTTAATTGAAACACCACAAAGAGCAGACTTTAAAGCAGAATACATTGTAAATAATGACATATTGACAGTAAAAATTAATGACGTAACAGAAACCTTTGATTTTACAGGACTTGCAGAGGGTGTAGCGGAAGAAATAGCAGTAGAAACATTGCCGATTAACCCTATTATAAGTGCTGAAAAAATAGGTGAAACTGTTAATATTAAAGTAATCAGATTTTACGGACAAGATGAAAAGGGATTATTCGAGGGGGGACAACATGACTAAAATTATATGGAAAACTCAAGAAGAAATTGAAGCTGAAAAGAATGCACCAAAAGAGCCGACAACGGAAGAAAGACTACAACAAGCAGAAGATACTATATTATTTTTATTAATGAATGGAGGCATATAATTATGGTATACGGATTTTTATTAAATATGTGGATTATGAAAAGAATTGATGAAGTTTATTTAACTACAATGGTTAGTCTTAACAGAATAACAGAAGAAGAAAAACAAATGATACTTGCAACACCGCAATTGTCTTAGGGAACAAAAGAAAAATTTGGCGGAATAAAATAAACATTTAAGAATAAGACTAAATAGGTCTTTTTTATTTGAAGGGAAGTGATTGTATGGGAAAGTGGAAGCTGATTTTGTGTTCATTGGGATTAAGTTTTATTCCGGCATGCATTGGGTTGGGCGGAAAGGAACTACAGTTAGTAGATTGCCTATAGGATATTCACCTAAAAGAAAAATTTATTTTAAGGGGTATGGTGATAATAATTTAGAGATTCTTTTCACTATAAATCCAAAAGGTCATATAATTTTAAATAGCTCCGGGGGTGCAATAGACAATGTAAATGCTCATGTTGTTTTTATTGCATCAGAGGATGAACTTTGAAAAAAGCTTAATATTTAGAGCTTATTAAATAGGCTCTTTTTTAATGCAAGAAAAATTTAGCAACGATTAGGCGGTGAGACATGAGCATAGAATTAACCATACTGATATCAGTAGTGTCTGTAGCATTTGCGGTTTATGCAGGCATAAACAATATGAAAAGAAACAGCACAGCAGACATAAAAAAAGACGCTGTTGAGATGGCAACAATAAACGTAAAATTAGACACAATCGGCAGGGGCGTAGATGATATAAAACTAGAACAAAAAACTATAAATAAAGATATTAAAGATTTAAGTAACAGAGTTTTGAAAGTTGAGGAATCAGCAAAATCAGCTCATCACAGGATTGATGATATAATTGAAAGGAGTTAAAAATATGGATATGGAATTATTAAAAGAATTTATTAAGCCAGAGGTATTAATATTAATACCAGTGCTTTACTTAATAGGAATAATGCTTAAAAACACTACTTTAATTAAGGACAAGTTTATACCGCTTGTTTTAGGACTTGCAGGCATTATATTAGCTGTTGTGTGGATATTAGCAACAAAAGGCACCGACAACATTTATATGGCTATATTTACAGCTATAACACAGGGTATACTATGTGCAGGAGCTAGTGTGTATGTGAATGAATTGTTTAAGCAAGGAGTTAAAAATGAGTAGAATATTTGAAGGGGCTTGCAGGATATCAAGCCCCTTAGGGGCACGTGCCTTAGGCAACGATTACAGATTTCACAAAGGTATTGATTTTGTTGGAATAGACAGTAAAAATATTATTTCTCCTACTAACGGGAAAATTATTTCCTCCCAGATTATTACGGATAAAAATAATCTTACATGGGAATGGGGAAATTACGTCAAGATGGATGATTTAAATGGCTTTTGGCTGTTTTTTTGTCACTTGTCTAAGAGATGTGTAACAGCGGGGCAAACTGTCGCTAAAGGTCAAATAATCGGTGTAGAAGGGCAAACTGGATATAGCTTTGGCAGTCATCTGCATTTTGAGGTTAGAAAAAAATCAGACAATGTATCAATTGACCCTAATGAATATTTTAAGATATTAGATGAATGGGAGAAAAAACATGAAATGAATATAAATCAAGCCTTAAAAATACTAAAAGATAATAACATAATAAGCAACGTTGGGCCGTGGAAAACGACAATTGAAACAGGAAAGTATTTAGAAACGCTTATTATAAATATGGCTAAAAAATTATCCCGGGTGTAATGCCCGGGATATTTCACCTGCACAGCTCATCCAATGACACCGACAAGGCATCAGCCAGTTTGATGGCAGTTTGAATTTTGAAATTTACGTCCTTGCTTTCGATGTCCTCTATCGTTCGGGTAGGAACACCGGAGAGCTGGGACAGTTGGGAGATGGTGAGTTTTCGGTCAGTTCTTAGCTTTTTTAGGTTCATTTTTCTCCTTTTTTCCCGGTTTTATGGTTGACCGGGAAACCAAATTTTTTCTAGTAAATAAGTTCGAGCCTATCTTCATAAACTTCATTCATATACCAGTTCACAATGTCATCAGGTCCAGTGCTGTCTTTTTCATACAGCTCCATGAAGTTTTCAAGCTGTGCGTCTGTCAGTTCAAATTTGTCTGCGTTTACTCCCATCTCTCTGTGGACTACCCACATGATGTGACCTTTCAATGTGATGTGGTCTATTCCCATAGTAGTTGGTGTGATTTGAATTGCTTTCATTATATTTCCTCCATGTTTTATTTTATGATTCATTATACCACGGTCGACCGTGTATGTCAATACCTTTTTTAAAGTTTTTTTAAATTATTTTTTTTTGTTGGGATTGCAAGGACTGTAGTAATTATATAAATTTACAGGGCAGCCGGTCATTATACCGTAAACTCTTTCACCCTCCACATTGAACCCCTCTTTTATCTTGAACCGATAAGAACCCTTTGTTTTCAATGGTTTCAGCTTTAACGGTTCAAGGTTCAAGATATATCCCTCTATATTCTTTATTTTTAAGGTATTATATCTATATAAAATAAGTAATTAAAAAATATATTTCATATAATAACTTATAGTAATCTTGAACTTCTTGAACTGAACATATTCAAACCCTTACAGTACAGGTCTTTCAATCGGTTCAAGGTATATCAATCCATCTTGAACCATCTTGAACCTTATCTTGAACCACTACCGCTTTGAAAAGCAATTGCCTTTCCTAATATTCTAATTTCATTAAGTTCTTCATTTTTATAAACCATAGGCTTATAATTTGGGTTTTCAGAAACAAGAAGAACTTCATCTTCACTGATATAAATTCTTTTCAATGTAGCTTCATCACCAATAAGAACTGCACCAATTTCACCATCATTAACAATTGGTTGCTTCCTGATAAAAACTATATCACCATCAGTGATTCTTGCATTTATCATACTATCCCCTTTAACCCTTAAACAGAAATCAGCATGTATATTTGAACCTGCTTCAACATAACTTTCAAAATGTTCATCAGCAAATATTGGTTTACCTGCTGCTATACTTCCCAATAATGGAAATTTCTTTGTTTCAATCCTTAAAATATTATCAGGATATTTTTTGTTTAATCTTTCCATTGGTACATCAAAACCCATCAACCAAGCTTCACTTACATCCAATGCTTTGGCAATTAGAAAAATACCTTTTTGTTTTGGTTCATATTTACCTGAATAATATTGACTTATTGCTGATTTTCCAAGACCAGTCTTTTCAACAATATCAACTTGTTTCATATTTCTTATATTCATAGCTTCTTGCATTCGTTTTGAAAAAGACTCTTTCATTAACATACACCTTCCTTTTGAAATCTTAATTTCAATTATATTATACACCAAAGTTCAAGAAATTATAACTAAAATATAAAAAAAGTTTAGAAATCTGAAAAAAAGTATTGACATATTTTTTAATAAGGTATAATATAGAGATAGTTCAAGTAACTGAACCAAAAGTTCAAGAAAGGAAAGGTGTTAAATTATGAAAAGAAAGTACAGTAAAATTTACTATAGGAGTAAAGATAAGTTATTTGGATTCAGATATAACTATGAAAATAATATGCTTGAATGGGTTTCCAAGTGGGATATGGTTTGGAATAAAGAAACTAAAGAATATGATGATGTAACCCTTCCTGATTGGAAAGTTACAGATGCAGTTGGATTGAGTTTAGACAATTGGAAGGATGACCCTGATTATTGGGTTGATTACTACCAAGAACAAATAAGTGAAGAATGTTCTTATGAATTACAATACATTTAATTGTGAAAGGATGATGAATATGGATCATGCTATAAATTCATTACAACCATTTTATGAAGTTACAAGAGATTGGTTCATTGAAGAACATAGAACAGGTAAATATAAGAAGTATTCAGATAACCCTTATTATGAAGAAGTTAAAGCATTACTTGATGCTATGAATACATTAAGAAAATATATAGGTTGGGAAACTATCAGATTGAAGGATGGAGTTGAGTTTTATTTGCAAGATTAAAGGATGGTGAACCTGATGAAATACAATAGAAAAATTAAGAATAAAAATATTAGGTATTGTTTGGTTGGAAAAAGGGTTTTTAATAGATTAAGAGCAGCTGAAGAATATTGTGAAAAGCATAACCTTGATGTTGATGAAAATATCCTTTCTGAAAACCCTAAAATATTAGAAGAAGCAAAGAACATTTGTAGAACTATTCTTCCAATTCTTCATGATATGAAAAAAGAACTTCAAGATGTATATGATGAACAAGCTAATATCTATCATAGAAAAGTTGATGATTTTAAGGAAGCTGAAACCAAGCGTGATTTACTTCGTGATTATAAAAGGGAACAGATGCAAAGAGCATTAGGTATTCTTGAAGGGATTAGTATGGTTAGGGGTGTTATAGATAAACAAATACAAGTTCATGAACAGGTCAAAATATTACATGGATACGAAAGGAAGCGATTTTGAATGAAAGATGTATTGTTTGATTATTCCAAGTTGAGAGGAAAAATCAAAGAAGTATTTGGAACACAGTCTGCATTTGCTGCTGAAATGCAAATGTCACCTGTTTCCCTGTCTGAAAAGCTGAATAACAAAGTGCAATTCAGTCAGAAGGAAATTGACAGAGCATGTGACCTGCTTCAAATTGCAAAAGAAGGAATACCCATATATTTTTTTACACCAAAAGTTAAGGAAGCTTAACCAAATAACAAGAAAGGATGGTTGAAAATGAGTTTTGCAGCTAATTTGAAAAGGGCAATGGATGAAAGGAATTTGACAAGAACTTCAAGAAATAAAAAAAGAGCTCCAAGATATTCGCAGTATCTTAGAGCAAAATGAAAATAAGTCAGATATAAACGTAATTGTTGAAAAGATTCAATCTTCATTAATTAATACTTTTGATAAAACCGAATAAAGCAAATTGTTACAATACTTAACTGATTCGACAAGAATGGCAGCATATAAAGAAGAATCTTTGCCTTCGTGTTTTACAGAGAAATTATTCACCGTTTTTATAAAGTCTTCAGATACTTTAGAACTATTTTCTTTGACAGATTCTTTAAATACTTTATCGAACTGCTCTTTGTTCATTATAATCACCTTCTTTGAGGTTGATTATAGCACAGAAGTAAAAATATGTAAAAATAAACCAAGGAGGAAACTCACAAATGAAAAACAAACTATTTTTAATCTTCATCATCTTCTTGCAGGTACTGTTAATTTCTGTAACCTACAGTTTAGATACCCTGCAAGCCGAAGAAGTACAAGCATATCGATACCGCTTGGCAGTCGTGGAAGGTAAATACCTGGCAGAGAAACAGAACCACGACCAAACAAGATTGGACCTTGCACTTGCTAAAGGAATGCTGGAGGACAAGGACAAGCAATTACAAGCAGTACAGCAGGGCATATACTTAGGCGAATTTGAGGTTACATATTATACCGCCGGAGAGGAAAGCACAGGGAAGACAGAAGCGCATCCAGCATACGGAATAACAAAGTCCGGCACTACTGTAGAAGATGGCAGGACTATAGCGGCGGATTGGGATGTACTGCCACAGGGCAGCAGAGTGTGGATTGAAGGAGTTGGCATAAGAACCGTGGAGGACACAGGCGGAGCGATAAAAGGTAATAAATTAGACATTTATGAGCCTGATTACGAGGTCGCAATGCAGAAGGGTAGGCATCCGGCGAGGGTGTGGGTGTTAGGAGATGCAAGATGAACAAACAACAGATAGATAATCTAAAAGAAGAAATAGCAATCTGTAAAATTGTAGTAAAAGAACTTGCTGTACTGGTAAAGAAATATGAAAAGCAGGTTGATAAAGAAAAAGAGAAAGAGAAAAAACTACAACGGTATGAAGATTTGGAACAGGCGCGGGAAGCTTATGGATTTGGAGAAATTACAAAACAGGAATTTGAAAAATTGCAAGATTACTTTGATTGCAAGGAACAAAACAAAACTGTAAAAGAATTGTATTTACAATACATAGAGAAGGAATACAGGCTTGAAAAGAAGAACTTATCAGATTTGGAAAAAGAGTTGTTTAAAGAAGAGTTAGTAAGTATTGCAAGAAGTTAAGAGAATAGGAGGCACAGTATGAAATTTAGCGCAGCGAAATTTAAAAAGGATAAACGGTTCAGAAGATTACTGGACGATAAGCACCTTGAAGCGCTTGACGGTCGTGAGGTTATAGACGAACAGATTGATTACGAAGTTGACGGTAAAGAGTTTTATATATACCCGGTTGTACCGGAGTGGTGTGAGGAGGCACAGGATGGAGATTGAAAAAGCAATAAAGTTATTAAAAGCGGATAAAGATTTAATTAGTAGAAAAGTTACAAGACATACTTTTTACGAATATGAAGAAGCAGTCCAAGCACTTGAAAAACAGATACCATATCAACCATCAGAAATTGATTGTGTAAATGAAGAAAACAACATTTTAGATGGATATTGTAAGTGTAATAAATTAGTAGATTCACGAATGAAATATTGTCGTTTGTGCGGTCAAAAATTAGACTGGGAGGTAGAAACGGATGAATGATATAGAAAAGCTAATTGAATATATAAAAGACCACAGCAATAATTATTTAGGTTCAAAGGCAACATTAAAAGAAATAGAAATCTTTGAATATATGTATGATTTGCTTATTGGAACACTTGAAAAACAATTAAACGGTGGTTGGATTCCTGTAGACGAAAACCCGCCGTTGACAATCGAAGAACTAAAGCAGATGAACTATCAACCGATATGGATACAAAATATTAATTCTGAAATTGGTTTAGATGGTTGGGGGATTTTCAGAGCAACACAAGTTAAGCAGATAGCAAATTGCCAATGCGAAGCAAATATAAGCTATTATATGAAGGATTACGGTAGAAAATGGCTTGCTTACAGGAGGAAATCAAATTGATTAAGAGATTTTGGGACAAGCTTACAGATGATCAGGAGTACATAAGACTTAAATTAGGACTAGCTTTGGTATTGATAATCATAGGGATGATGCTGGATGGGAGGATGTAAAATTGAAAAGACATGCTAACGAATTTTTAAGGACAAGTTCTGGCAGATTAGCTGGCTCCGGAATGAACGAAGATAGATATGATGATGAATCAATGCCATCAGGATCTACATATTCTGGTCAGCCTATACTTACAAAAGAATATGTAGACTACATGAAAAAAATAGAAGAAGAACAACCTGTTACAACTTACAAATTAACTAAAGAGGAAATGGAAGAATATTTAAAGAAATTTAAGGAGGTACAGAATGGAAATTAATGATGCACTTAAAAAGCAGACACCGATGGACGTTTTAAATCAAACTGCTACAAGCGGAAACTGTCCTGTATGCGGAAAATGGGTGAATATAGGAAACATATATTGTCCAAAATGTGGACAACGCATCAGCTGGGAGGTGAAGGAATGAACTACAAAATAGATAAAATCATCTACGATTATCAAAACATAATTAGAGATGATGGCGAAGTAAGCAGAAATGAACTTAAAAAAATGCTTATGATGGATGATGAAATATTGTCTATATACAAAACATCTTCCAAAATAAACAGCTTGATAAACATGATATTAAAGCCACGTGAACGCAAAAGCACTCACCCGGATAAAGCGGAAATTGATGAGCGACTAAGACTTTATAATGATGGGATGACAGATTCGGATATTGCCAAAATACAAAGTCGCTGCGTTGCAAGCATTACACGCTGGAGGCATGAAAGAAATTTACAGTCGAACATGAAAAAAATAAACAAAAACAAAATGAACGAACGAATTAAATTATATTATCAAGGCTATTCAGCAAAGGAAATAGCAGAAATTACAGGCGATAAAAAGTCTGCAATAGAAAATTATATTTACAAGCTTAAGAAAGGAGGGAAAATAAAAAACCGCTCTGCGGGAACAGGAACGGCACAAAAATAACTAACTAAGATAAGTATAACAGATAATAAAAAAATTGCAAGGAGAAAAGCTATGGAAATTAAAGGTTTTAAAGGATTTAACGATAAATTACTAGGAGGCGCGAAATGTATAAATGCTTAGATTGTGGACAACTCTTTGAAACTCCTAAAGAGTACATTGAAGAAGAAAAGATTTACGAAGGTTGCCCTGACAGAGAGTGCCGAGGAGCATATTTGAAAGCTTTTAAATGCTCATATTGTGAAGATTACAAACTGTATGATGAAATCTATGGAGATATGTGCATTGAATGTGCAGAAAAGGAATATACGGACAGACTTGGGCTTAAATATCTTGACAGTCACAAAGAAAGTTATCTTGATTTTTATGGAGTGGAGCAGGTTGACAGAGACTTAAAGGCTAACTTGATAGAAGTTTTAGAAAAAGATTATCAGTCAAAAATTGATATGGATACTGACTGGAATCACAAATTGAAAGACCTAAAGGAATACATACTAAATGATATGGACGAATGGGTTAAATTTTTGAAGGAGGAAATTTAATGGCTACTGAAAAATACGGAGATTTGCAAATTGATGATTACAGTATAAATGATACGGGCGATATTTATGAAATTTTAAAGGAGGACAAAAATGAACTTATACGAATTAACAGGAGCTTACCTGAAACTACAGAATTTGATTGAATCAGGAGAAGTAACAGAGGATGATATCGAATCTATAAGCGATACAATCGACATTAAGGCAGAAAATTATGCCAAGGTTATAAAGAACCAAGAGGGCAATATAAATGCCCTTAAAACTGAAATAAACAGGCTTACGGATAAGAAAAAGTCTATAGAAAATAATATTGACCGTATGAAAGAAAGCCTTAAAGATTCCATGATTACGACAGGCAAGGAAAGAATTAAGACAGATTTATTTAATATCAGTGTGGCGAATAATCCACCAGCCTTAAAAATTACCAATGAAAGTATAATACCTAAATCATATTTTACAACTGAAACTATTAAAAAATTGGACAAAGCGAGATTAAAAGAAGATTTAAAAACAGGGAATATATTTGTCAATGGCGCGGAATTAACAGCAGGAAAGAGGTTGAGGATTAAATGAGCAAAGCATTACTTTTAATGGGCGAATCAGGAAGTGGCAAAACTACCTCTATGAGAAATTTAGATCCTAAAGAAACGTATTATATCGACTGTGATAAAAAGGGTTTATCGTGGAAAGGATGGCGACAGCAATACAATAAGGAAAACAAGAATTATTTTGCAACAGACGTTGTTGATAATATCAATAAAACTATCATAGGTGTCAATAAAACACGTCCTGAAATTAAGTATGTTGTTATAGACACGATAAACGGAATCATGGTGGGCGATGAGATGAGGCGGAGCAAAGAAAAGGGCTATGACAAGTGGATAGACCTTGCGCAGTGCATCTGGGATTTAGTGGACCATGCTTACGCTTTTAGGGATGATTTAACTTTAATATTCCTAGCACATACCCAAACAGAAAGAGATGAGACTGGATATACATTTACTAAGGTTAAAACATCTGGTAGGAAGCTAGATAAGATTTGTTTAGAAAGTAAATTTAGCATTGTATTAGTCGCTAAAAAAAGTGGTGATAGATACATATTTGAGACACAAGCAAATAATAGCACTGCTAAATCACCTATGGGAATGTTCACAGAATTAGAGGTTGAAAATGATATTACAAAAATTATAGAAGCTATGGAGGAATTTTAAATGAGAAACCTAGGACTAGAAAACGTACAAGAAGCACAGGAATTTACAAAATTACAGCCGGACGGATATATATGCATTATAACAGGTGTGCAGGATAAAACAGATAAAAAATACTTGGAAATATGCTATGACATAGCGACCGGAGATAGAAAAAATCATTTTTACAATTTATACAAACAATTCGGAAGCTGGCCAAACAGTGGGATTATTCGCCGTTCATACAAACAAAAAGCATTACCTTTTTTCAAGAGTTTTATAACAGCAGTAGAGAATTCAAACTCTGGTTATAAATTCAACTATGACGAGAAAAAACTTGTTAAGAAAATATTCGGTGCAGTACTTGCAGAAGAAGAATATGAGAATCAAGAGGGAGAAATCAAGACAAGAATCTATGTAGCGCAAGTTAGAAGTGTAGACAAAATTAGGAACGGAGATTTTACAGTACCAGGGCTTAAAAAATACGAAATTAAAAACACTGAGCCTGTATTTCAACCTTTAACCGATGAGGAAATGAACGAATTACCATTTTAAGGTGGTGCAATATGGCAACAAAAGCCGACAGAATCAAAGAAATAGAGGCGTCTATGGGAAGTATAGACGCCTTGACAACAGAAGAAATAGACGCATTACAAGCCGAATACAACGAGCTTACCGAAGATGAATATTGCTCCTTAACAAAAGAAGATTTGATAAGCCCCGAATTATTTGATAAGCTTCTTAACCTTAAAGATGGCTTTGAACGTACGCAGGCTGAAACAATGTGCATTAACAGAGCTAGAGAGTTAAAAGTTGTTAATGATTTCAATAGAAATTACAAGGCATATAAAATTAGCATAGCTGAAAAGCAAGTAAATAAATTCGGATTAAAAACAGATTTTCCTGATCAGCCTCTTGCATTAATATGTGGTGAGTGGATTGCTAATGGATATGGTGTTAAGAGGAATAAAGTAAACATGAATAACGGCAATGTAACACTGGAAGTAGCAAGTCCTATACCGATTATGCCAGTAGAAATACTAGAAAATATGGATACAGGTATTGAAAAAATCAGGCTGGGATACTATAAAAAAGGCTGGAAATATCTGATATGTGAACGGTCAAAAACTGCGAACAACAATAAAATTATTGAACTTGCGGACAAAGGGGTTGAGGTTAATTCAGAAAACAGCAAGCTCCTTGTAAGCTTCATAGCTGACTGTGTTGCTATGAATCTAAATACTTTACCACGTCACAAAGCAATAAGCCGGCTGGGCTGGGTAGACAATGAATTTATGCCGTATGATTCAAATATAAAATTTGATGGTGAAAAAGAAAATAAATATTTATTTGAAGCGGTGGAACAAGCGGGAAGTTACGATAGATGGGTTGAGTTTATGGAACCACTTAGGAAAAATCTATATACCCGGTTAACTATGGCGGCAAGTTTCGCAAGTCCACTAATAGAGAAAGTTAACACATTGCCTTTTGTATTCCATTTATGGGGAGGAACCGGTAATGGAAAGACAGTCGCAATTATGGTGGCTATGAGTATCTGGGGAAATCCTAAGATGGGCAAAATGGTACGTACTATGAATATGACAGCTAATAGTATGATGACAACAAGCGCATTTTTATGCAATATACCGTTTGCGGGTGATGAACTCCAGACAATTAAAAATAAATGGGATAATTATGACAATCTAATTATGAAAATTACAGAAGGTATTGACCGTGGCAGAATGAGTTATGACAAAAATAATGAACTCAAGACATGGAAGTGCAGTTTCTTATTTACTGGGGAGGAACCTTGTACTAAATCATCATCAGGTGGAGGCACTAAGAATAGGGTTATAGAAATCGAATGTACTGACATGGTTGTTGAAAACGGAAGAGAAGTTGTCGGTTTCATAAACGAAAATTATGGATATGCAGGAATTAAATATATCGAAGGTATCAGAAAAGAAAAAAACTTGCAAAAACAGTATACAGATATATTTAATGAAATTATATTAACCTGCGATACTACAGAAAAACAGGCTATGGCAATGGCTACAATGTTATTAGGAGACAAATTAGCTTGCAAATATATATTCAAGAATGACACAGCACTAAATATAAACGATATATCAGATTTTCTTACAAGCTCCAAGGAAATTGATGTAACAGAACGTGCATATGATTTTGTAATAAATCTGATAGCAAGGAATAGTAATAAATTTCCTGATCAAATAGATGACAGATTTAATTCAAACTACATAAGCACAGAAGTTTGGGGACGGATAGAACACGATTCAGTATTAATAAACAAAGACGTGCTTACCAAAGAAATGTCATCCGAAGGTTTTGAATTCGAAGCGGTAAAAAGTAAGTGGGCTGATAAAGGATATTTAATAAGAAATAATCGAAATAAATTTACTTTTCAAACCCACTGTTACGGAATTAAGGCAAATTATGTAAAAATAAAGCTAAAAAATGATGATGAAAATAGGTTTTAACGTTGAAATTTCAACAGTGCTTACCATTTTAATTTAGGTAAGCACAAGGTAAGCACTCTGAAAGTATTGAAAAATGCCTATTATATATACCTATACTTACCTACTTACCATACTTACCTATATATAGTATACGTATAGGCAACTCAACATTAGTATTTTCTGTGTGTTCTATATATATATAACACCTATTCCGGGTTTTTGGGTAAGCAGGTAAGCACCTTAGTGTTTGCAATGGTTACAGCGTTCGAAGAGGTAAGTATTAGGTAAGTATAAAGTAAGCACCTTGAAATTTCAACACTTTACGAGGTTTTTAATGATTAAATTAAGGAAATATCAGGAAAATTTAATAAATAAAATAAAAATACAGCTCCTTCAAGGTAAAAAATCGATATGTGCAGTACTGGGATGTGGGGCAGGAAAATCAATTATACAAGGCATGATTGCCAAAAGTGCTACAGATAAACATAATCAAGTCCTCTTCCTAGTACATAGGAAAGAACTCTGTAAGCAGATAGAAAATACATTTACAGAGTGCGGCGTAGATTTCGATTACTGTCAGATAGGTATGGTACAGACTATTACAAGGCGTTTAAGCAAAACTAAAGATCCTGTAATAATTATCACTGATGAGTGTCATCATTCTGCATCAGCGAGTTATACAAGGATATATGACTACTTTAAACAGGCTACACGTTTGGGATTTACTGCAACTCCTATACGAATGAATGAAGGTGGATTAGGTAAGGTTTACGACAGCTTGGTTGAAGGGGTATCGACTAAGTGGTTAATAGAAAATAACTATTTATCACCATATAAATATTACTCAGTAAAATTAGCAGATACTTTAGGACTACACGTAAAACGTGGAGATTTTGATAGTAAGGAATTAGCGGCGCTAATGGAGCAGAAATATATTTATGGAGATACAATAAAAAATTATGTAAACCTTGCTAATGGTAAAAAAACAATAATATACTGTACATCTATAAAGTCAAGCATAGCGACAGTAGAAGAGTTTCAGGCGGCAGGCATTAAAGCTGCACACATAGACGGAACTACGCCTGACAAGGAACGTAAGCAGATTATACAAGATTTCAGGAATGGCAAGATAACGGTATTAAGCAATGTAGATTTGTTTGGAGAGGGATTCGACGTACCTGACTGTGAGTGTGTAATTCTCTTAAGACCAACGAAATCATTAGCACTGTTTATACAGCAGTCTATGCGTTCTATGAGGTACAAGCCTAATAAAACAGCTATAATAATTGACCACGTAGGAAATGTATTTGAGCATGGTTTGCCGGATGACACAAGAGAATGGACACTGACAGCTAAAAAGAAGAAAACGCAAAGCGCAATACATGTAAAGCAGTGTCCAGTATGTTATGCGTGTATGTCAACAGGTGCAAAGATATGTCCAGAGTGCAAATATGTATTTCCGAAGCAAGAAATAGCAGAACGAAAAAAAATAGATACAGAGCTTGGAAAAATAGACAGAAAAACAATCATTGCTGCTAAACCGTTTAATTATTACAAGAAAATTAAGACGTTTGATGGAATGAGAGAGTTTCAGCAGGCGAAAGGATATAAATTCGGGTTTGTACTTCATAAATGCATGGAATTAAATATACCAATACCAAGCAAATATAAATATATGATTGAGAGGTTTTATAAATGAATGAAACAGATTTAATGAATAACATCAGATTAGAATTATCAAGATTAGGATTTACAGTATTCCGTGCGAATGTTGGGAAATTTAAATTAACTGATGGCAGATGGTTTGATGTTGGTTTGCCTCGTGGGTTCAGTGATTTATTTGCAATCAAAGACGGCAGAATATACTTTCTTGAAGTTAAGGTTAAACCAAATAAGCCAAGTCCAGAACAGATTAATTTTATTAGTCAAATGCAGAAGAAAGGATGTATTGCTGGAGTGGTTTATTCAGTGGAGGAGGCAATTGAATTATGTTCGACGACCCAAGGCCAGAATTAGAACAAGATTCAAATTTATGGGAATTATTTATTTCTGTATCGTATCTTATGGATGAACAGCTTGCGTATATACTTCATGGGTTCAGATGTGCAGGAGCAAGGTTATTAAAATCAAATTCTGGATATATAATGCGGCCAGAGTTCAATAAAGATTCACTTTGGGACAACCAGGCTGAATATGACAATGATAAGAAGCAGTATCTTATTAGATGCACAGATAAGATTATTGAGTGTTTAAATAGATTGGGAGGTGTGAAATGAGAGAGATTAAGTTTAGAGTATGGGATAAAATAAAGAAATTGTGGACTAATTGGAAAAGCTATGATGGTATGTTTTATTTCATGGACAAAAATACTGGTGTATGGATAAGAGATGACAAGTTTGAAAGATTTATATTATTGCAATACACAGGAGAAAAAGACAAGGACGGAAAAGAGATTTATGAAGGGGATATTGTTAAATATTTCGACAACAAAGAACATATTGTAGTAGTTGAAAATATTAAAGAGTTAGGGACTGGAATGTATTTAAAAAGAGTTGGAAGCGGTTATTATACTTTAAACACTAGTGCTATAAGGGATTATGAAGTAGAAGTTATCGGCAACATACACGATAACCCTGAACTGTTGGAGGTACTATGAGTGAATATTTAGATTTATACGAAGCAATATGGGAAAAAGCGGTCGAAGATGATATCAACGAAGTAGTAAAAGAATTATACGCAACAGGATTTAACAATGCATATGAACTATTTATTGAAAAACGTTTAGAAAAAAAGACAGATGCTATTGTTGATTTTAATGATAATGAAACGGTTACAAATGTTATTAAAGTTATAAAAGAACTACAAGCAACAAAAATGCTTGGCGAGTTTAAAAACGCAACGCTTTATGGAACAAATAATAATTATATAATAATTGCCGATAAAACATTTTACATTATAAAAAATATTAAAAGTATTAAAAAATTCAATACTGAATTATTGGAATATTGTAAAATCAAAGTAAGGGAAATTGAGCAGAGAATAAAAGAATTAGTTTATCAGGAAACTCAAGAATGGCCTAACAACAAAAAATATAAATTGAAAGACGACAAATACAATACAACACTAACTACACTAAAGGCAGAAATTGCAGATTATGCAATGAAAAAAATGGCAAAGAGATGGTACAAGCTATGAGGATAAATAAAGCTGTATTTAGGTATATAGAATTTGAATTATATAACTATGAGCAAACAAAAAAAGACCTTGAATTGGAAAGGGAACGGATATTAGAAAGTAGTCCCTGTCAAGAAGTAGCAGTGCAGTCAGATTTAGGAGATGCGACTGCAAATAAAGCAATTAAATTAACAACATCAGCTAATATTATAAAAAATGAAAGAGTTATAAACAGCATAGACAAAGCTATTAGCATTTTAGGGGACAAGCACGCAAAATTATTTGAACTTAAATATATAGATTGCAGACCACCTAAAGAGGTATGGTTATTAATGGGCGTATCGGATGTAACTTATTATCGTTACAGGAGAGAATTAATTGCTACAGTCGGACAAATGTTGGGGCTTGTAAATATATAATGACAAAATACTGACAGTTTTAGACCCTAAACATATGGTATAATGGTACTATGTAAAAATAGATACTTCGATACAGGTTTTTCATTTTAACCTCCTAACAAAGGACACTGCATTTAAAAAGCGGTGTCTTTTTAATTGTATCCGGACGGTGGGAGGATGTCATTTTAGATTGATAAATACACGTTTTAAAAATTGATATATTTATGATAGAGGGAGGTCCTAATGACAATAGGAGAATATATAAAAGCAACAGATAGAAAGACATATAATAAATTATTAAAGCTATGTGATTTTAAAGTTAAAAAGCCTATTGCGTTAGGTGACAGTATAGAAAATCTTATGAAGCATGACAGCTATAAGAGGGTGGGTAGGAGAGTAAGGCAGGTGTAATATATGGCAAGAGAATTTAGCAAAAAGTTTTATAATAGTAAGCAATGGATTAAGTGTAGGAATTCATTTAAGCAATCTAAGTTTCATATATGCAATAGATGTGGTGAGCCAGGGGAAGAAGTTCATCACATTATTTATTTAACACCAGAGAATATTAACGATCCTTATATTACCT
>ENA-UOOR01001270-UOOR01001270.1-fermentation-metagenome-genome-assembly--contig:-NODE-1270-length-30707-cov-4.261940_pt1 | contig 30707 bp, 31 predicted proteins | sample MGYA00245780_ERZ724029 | MGnify/ENA primary metagenome ERZ724029 (study PRJEB28704, sample SAMN03018315) | fermentation metagenome | biome: anthropogenic terrestrial biome; feature: soil; material... | reverse complement strand
AGCACTTTATTAAAAATATCATCTGGAAGCGACAGGGCGATTTTCGACCCCGCCACCGCGCCGACAGCGGCAGGCACGGCAAGGATCAGGCCCAATTTCCAGTCAAAATAGCCCTTGCTCCGGAAATTTGCGATCGCAACGACATTCTGCACCATCAGGGCAATCCGATTCGTCCCGTTGGCCGCCGCAGAAGGTAACCCCAGGAAGATCAGCAAGGGCATCGTAATGAGGGAGCCTCCCCCCGCAACGGTATTCAGAAATCCCGCTGCCGTTCCCACGACTATGACAAGAAAAATCTCTAATGCGTTCATCCGCACTCCCCCAACCCGCTCCGCGGCAGCGCGATCAGTCTGCCAGTTTTAAAAGTGTATCATCTCCCGGAAACAAAGGCAAGGAATGCTGACAAAGGGCCGGATTTTTTTATCCCGGCCCTGTGCGCCCACCGCTCCGCCGGCGTGCGAAACAATATGCTAAGCGCAGCTTATGCGGCTCAGGTCGTTTCGGGCAGGACGGCGCCGGCCGCCATGATTGTATAATCCCTCACTTCTTCGCCGGCGATCTCCCTGGCCACCCGGCGGGCAAAGGTCAGCGTGCGGCCGTGGGCGTAACCCGTGATGAGGTTGGGATAAGAATAAGCGAAGTAAGAACCGGAACAGTCTCCGATCACATAAAGCCCGTCAAAGGCCGCCCCATCCGCGTCAATAGGCCTGCTATGCGTGTCAATGCGGATGCCGTCCAAAGTTGAAAGGGCAAAAGAGCTGTTCCGGAATCCGTAGAAGGGCGGCTTTTCCAGCGCCAGCATACGGTAGCCCTCTTTATAGAAATCTTCATCCTCGCCCTTGGCGCAAAGGGCGTTGTATCGCTCGACCGTGGCAATAAAGGTGTCCGCGGGAACGCGCAGCAGCTCTGCCAGTTCCTCCAGAGTGTCCGCCTTTTGTATCAGCCCCGCTTCCACCGATCCCGCGATAGCCGCGTCCATGGCGGCCTCAAATTCACCGTCCTTGAGGCTGTACTGGCCGTCGTTGGCGGCCCCGTTCGGGAATGGATAAGCCCGGGAGCATCCCATGGTCTCAAATTGCGTAATATGCTTCCAGTAATCCGCGTCGAAAATGGAGCAGCACAAACGTCCCGGCTGGGCTGCCGCCGCGTGGGGCGCATAGTCGTACAGGCCGGACTCGTTGAAAAACCGCTCGCCCTTCAGGTTAACCTTAAGCCAGGGCTGGGAGCCGATGCGCACCATATTGAACGCGGTATAATTGGCCTGGGTTTCCGTGGGAAGCAGCGCCATCCTGTCAAACAGCATCGTGCTGTGCACGTCGTCCATGGACGCCCCCATCCACAGGCAGGCCTTGATTCCCTCGCCGTAAACCGTGCTGCCCAGCTGCATGCCGTAAAGGCAGCGCGTATCGGGCTGAAGGGCGTTCATCATGTCCTCGTTGTTCTGATAGCCGCCGGTGCAGAGAACGATGCCGCTTTGCGCCTCGAACCGGATATATTCCCCCGTTTCCGTGTCCCGGGCGATGGCGGCCGTGACCTTATGGCCCTCGTGCTCAAACTTGACGAATTTGGTATTAAAACGGAAATTCCCGCCGCAATCCAAGATGTACTGCTTCATGATCTCCTTGCCGTTGGGATATTCGGAATGGTCAAAGTGGGCGCTGTGTCCGGTGGCGAATTTAGGGAGCACATTCGGGCCGAATTCCGAGCCGTAGCCGCCCTGTGCAGAAACACGGCGCCGTATTGCTCCAGCACGCCGCCCACCCAATCCACGGCTGCGCCGGATTCCTCGGCCCAGATTTTGACCAGGCGCTGGTCAAAACGCCCGGCGTTCTGCATAATATGGTAATTCGCCGCCGCCCTTTTGTCGATAACGGTGCCTTCAGCCTTCTGATAGCTGGAACCAATGGACCCCCAGTCGTTGCGAAGCGTGCTGACGTCAGCGTTCTGTTCGATAATCAGGGTGTCGATACCCTTTTCGGCCAGGGACGCGCCGCACTCCAGGCCGCCGGTGCCGCCGCCGATGACCAGGGCCCCGCATGTTATGGTTTCCGAAATTGTCTCGATGACAGGTTCGTTTTCAAGCCATGCCGAGTTTAGCTGCATGGCCTGAGCGATAATCCCAGTTTCCCCGGGCCGGGACGCAGCCGGGGCCGGGGTTTCCGCAGCGGCGGGTGTCCCGCCCTGTCCGCCGGTGCAGCCCGCCAGCCCCATGGCGGCCAATCCGGCCGCGCCGACGGCGGCTCCCTTAAGGAATTTTCTTCGGGATATGTGCAAATCCTTATCCATTTGGCATTCCTCCATACATTTCATTACCGGACTCATGCTTAATTTATGGCAATTTATGTTGAGATAGAAGCACGCTTCATGGATAACCGGGTGCGTTCCGGCTCCTAACAAAACTGCCGACGGCATATGGGGAAGGTAAAACCTTCCCCATATGCCGTCGGTTTTCCCGTATGAACCGCTTGTTTATTCGATCCCGCAGCTTACCGCCGTGTAGCCCGCTTCGGTGACCGCTCCGGTCAGCACCGCGTCCGGCACGTCCTTGGAGAGGGTGACCGTCGCTTTCTTCGCTTCCAGATCCACCGCGGCCTCCTGAACGCCGTCCACCGCCGCCAGCGCTTTCTGCACATGCATCTGGCAGTGGGCGCACATCATCCCTTCAACTGTAATCACTTTTTTCATCTGACCCTTTCCTTCCTTTCGGGGCGAAAGACCGCCGCCGTTATTTTCAATTTGCCCCGGTTCACCAGCGCCTCGGCCTCCCGCTTCCCTATCCTTGAAAGTCCGGAGCCTGAGGGCGTTGCCAACCACGCAGATGGAGCTGAGGCTCATTGCCGCCGCGCCGATCATGGGATTCAGGAGCAGTCCGGTCATCGGATAGAGAACGCCCGCCGCCACGGGGATGCCCAGAACATTATAGAAAAATGCCCAGAACAGATTCATGCGGACATTTCGGATCACGGAACGGCTCAGCTTGATGGCCGTAGCCACATCGTTCAGGGAATCCTTCATCAGCACGATATCCGCCGATTCCAGGGCAATATCGGTTCCCGCGCCGATAGCCAGCCCGATGTCCGCGCGCATAAGGGCAGGCGCGTCATTGATGCCGTCGCCCACCATGGCTACCTTGCGGCCCCTGTCCCGAAGGTCCCGGATCTTCGCCTCCTTTTCCGTGGGCAGCACGTCGGCAACCGCCTCCTCAATGCCCAGTTCCTTCCGGATCGCCTCGGCAGTCAGCCGGTTGTCCCCGGTGAGCATGATGATATGCAGGCCCATTTCGCGGAAGCGCCGGATCGCCTCGCGGCTGGACGTCTTCACGGTGTCCGCCACGGCAATGATGCCGGCGACTCGCCCGTTCCGGGCAAACAGCAGGGGCGTCCGCCCTTCCGAAGCCAGTTCGTCCGCCCGGGACTTTACGGAAGCCGACGCCTCATCCTCTCCCAAAATCCCGCGCTCCGAAAGAAACGCCGCGTTTCCCGCAACATATTCGCGGCCGTTCACCACCGCCGTCACACCCCGGCCCGTGTGCATTTCAAAGCCTCTCACTTCGGGGACTTCCAGGTTTTCCCCTTTCGCCTTTTCCATGACCGCGGCGGCAAGGGGGTGCTCGCTGCCGGATTCCGCCGCCGCCGCTTCCGCCAGAAATTCATCCCGGGTCAGCTCCGGAGAGAGTATTACAATATCCGTTACGGAGGGGTGGCCGGAGGTGATGGTGCCGGTCTTATCCAGAACCACCGTATCAATGGCATGGAGATTCTCCAGGCTTTCGGCGGACTTGACCAGTATACCGTATTCCGCCGCCTTTCCGGTTCCCACCATAATGGCCACCGGCGTGGCCAGCCCCAGGGCGCAGGGGCAGGAGATCACCAGCACCGAAATGGCGCAGGACAGCGCGAATTCAAAGGTTTGCCCCGCCAGCATCCACACGGCGGCGCTCAGAACCGCGATGGCAATGACCACCGGCACGAAGACGCCGCTGACTTTATCCGCCAGCCGGGCAATGGGGGCCTTGGAGTTTCCGGCCTCGTCCACAAGCCGGATAATCTGCGCAAGAGTCGTGTCCTCGCCCACCTTGGCGGCACGAAAACGGAAGGCACCGTTTTTATTGATCGTGGCGGTGATCACCTGATCGCCCGGGCTTTTCTCCACAGGGATGCTCTCACCGGTGATGGCCGACTGATCCACAAAACCATGGCCTTCCGTGACAACACCGTCGGCGGGGATGCTCTCGCCGGGCCTGATGACCACGATATCTCCGGCCGTAAGCTGCTCCGCGGGTATCGTCCGCTCCGTCCCGTCCCGGATGACCACGGCGGTCTTGGGCGCAAGATCCACCAGTTTTCCCAGGGCGTCGGAGGTTTTGGATTTGGAACGCGCCTCCAGATACTTGCCCACCGTGACCAGGGCCAGAATCATGGCGGCGGACTCAAAATACAGCTTATGGGCATAATCCGCCACAAGCCCGGCGTCGCGGTATATGGCGAATATCCCATAAACCAGCGCCGCCCCGGAGCCGATGGCCACCAGTGAATCCATATTGGGCGCGCCCTTGAGGAGGGCCTTGAACCCTACCTGGAAAAAAGCCCGGTTAACGAACAGGATGGGCAGGGAGATGAGAAGCTGGGTAAACGCCAGAGGAAGCAGGTTCTCCGCCCCGGTCAGAAAGCCCGGCATGGGCAGCCCCACCATATGGCCCATTGACACATACATCAGTGGGATGAGCAGAATAAGGGAAACGGCAAGCCTGCTGCCAAGGGCCCTTTGCTCGTCCTCCGCCTGCCTGCGCCTGGTCAGCCACTGGCTCCTGAAGCCGTTCTGAGCTTCTCCCTCCTGCCGGAAAGAAGCCGCGCCGTAACCAATGCCGCTGACCGCACCCATGATTTTTCCCGCGTCGGTTTCGCCCTCGTCATAGGTGACGGACATTTGGTTGGCCAGAAGGCTTACGGCCACGTCTTCCACGCCTTCCAGCTTCGCCACCGCTTTTTCCACATTCGCCTGGCACGCTGCGCAGGTCATTCCGGTGATTTGAAATTTTTCCGATTTCATCATTGCGTTCCCCCATGTTATTTCAGCTTCTTTATCAATGTCACCGTTTCGTCCACGATATTCGGATTACCCTTGATAATTTCCTCCGTCACGCAAGTTTCCATATGATCCTGCAAAATCATGTATCCAAAGGCCTGGAGCGCGCTTTCCGCGGCCGCCACCTGAATCAGGATATCCCCGCAATACCGGTTTTCGTCCAGCATTTTTTTAATCCCGTTAAGCTGCCCGATGATCCGGTTCATGCGGCTTTGGAGCTGACGCACGGTCTTTTCCTCCCGGGGCGAGGATTTGCAGCGGCAGTCCCCGTCAGATTCCCGGTCCGTATGCTCCGGGTCCGCTTGATTTAACGATTTATCCTGCATAGTAAAGTTCCTTTCTATACAAATACCCCCACCGGGTATATTTCAAGAATATACCCGGTGGGGGTATTTGTCAAGGGTTATTTTTCTATAAAACCGGCAGAACGCGCCGGCGTTATCCCATTGGCGCGACGCTTTTCCAGCGCCGCCCGGATCTGTGACACCACCCTGTCGGTCCCCTTCGCGCATTCGATGTGAATATCGGCATACTTTTCATAGAGCGGCCTGCGCTGGGCAAAAATATCCGCCACCGTGGCGCCCGGCTCCGCTGCAATACCCCGGTCGGCGCTTTTGCTGATCCGGAGCGCCAGCTCGTCAGGCTCCGTATCCAGCCAGACCACCACGCCGCCTTCACGAAGGTTTTCCATGGCGTCCGCACAGTAAACCATGCTGCCGCCCGTGGCAATCACGGTTTTTTTGCAGCGGATGCGTTCTCCCACCCGCCCCTCGATTTCCAGAAAGCCTTCCACCCCTACATCCGCCAGAATATCCGGCAGCGTTTTTCCCGCCTCCCGGATAATCAGCAGATCGGAATCAACAAATTCATATCCCAGCCGCTTGGCCAGGATCACGCCGACCGTGCTTTTGCCCGCGCCCGGCATACCGATGAGCACAACATTATCCATATCAGACCCCGCCCGTTTTCCATCTCCGGCAAACGCTTTCAGAGCCGGAGGCGCTTTTTTATGGATACCAGTATAACAGCCGCCGTCAGCAAATACAATTGCCTGAGCCGTACCCCGGAATTACGTTATCCGGTTAACAATGATCGTGCAAATCTGCTTGCTTACGTGGTGCTTTCATGATAATCTATAGGTAGATCCGCACAACGGCGTGCGGTTATGCGGCTAAAATGAAAGGAGATTACTTTTATGAAAAAAATCACGGCGACCCTTTTGCTTCTCACCATGGTTTTTACTCTTGCAGCCTGCGGCGGCACGGCGCAGAAGCCTCTCCCCGCCGCCAGCCCCGACCCGGAAAGCATGTTCGGCGTCGACCAGAATATCAACATCGATACCATTGACCAATACCTGGACCGCGACGACGTTGCGTACCGGGACGTCCGGATGCTGTTCGACCCGGCGGACTACGCCGCCATCGGCGGAAACGCCGACCTTTCCTCCACCATAAGGGGCTTTCGCATTGTCCCCTATCCTTACCTCGCCACTCTGACCGAACTTCCGGTCAGCGGCGCTTATGCCGGTGAGACCCTTTATACCCTGACCTGGAACGACGACGGAAGCATTGCCTCCGCAACCGCCAATTACCAGGAATCCCAGACGATTCTGGAGGATTTGTTCCCGAAGGATAAGGCCGTATTTCTGATGTGCGGCGGCGGCGGATACGCGGGGATGACCAAGGCCCTTCTCGTGCACCTGGGCTGGGACGCCGACAAGCTCTATAACGTGGGCGGAAACTGGGCTTACACCGGCAGCAACGGCGTGGAGCTGATCCAGTATTCCGAGGATGCGGACGGCACCGATATGTACGCCACCTGGCGCGCCGACTATGCCTACATAGACTTCTCCCGTCTGCACGCCGCATGAGCCCATGAAAAAACTCCTGATTCTTTTTCTGATCCCGGCGCTGATCCTTTCCGCAGCCGGCTGCGGGTCCGCCGCCCCGGAGGAACCGGCATACCGGCAATTTAACTTCACCCATTACGCCAGCGGCGGCATCCCGGAAGAATCCACGGCGGTGATCCTTTTTGAGCAGAGCAATTCCACCTTCACCGCCTATCAGATCGGCTTCACCTCCTGTACCTGCCGGGACGCCGCCGTCAATACTGCTTCCGTCATGTACGTGGAGCTGCTCAACACCAAGGACACCGCCGGCGAAGCCGCCATCCGCACCATCTCCTTCGGCGGAAATAACGGGTACAATGTGGGGCTTTGGGGGGACAGCGATCCCATTTACGGACAGCCTGAGTACACCAAGGAGTACATGAACGACAACTTTGTCCAGCAGCTTGTCAAAAAGAGCAAGGCCGAATTTGACGCCTGGTCCGGCTATGGCGCCCAGTTGGACGGCATAGACGCCGACGCCGTGACCGGGGCCACGGTTTCCACCGGCAACATCACCTCGGTTTTAAAAGCCCTGTTTGCCTATCACGCCGATAAATACTATAAATAAACCCGGCCGCACCGCCGGGAACGGCTCTCTCATGCAAAGAAGCTCTGAAAACGTCTGTTTTCAGAGCTTCTTTTTTATTGATCCGCAAAAGACGGGTTTTCCGACGGCAGAGATTAATGAATATCCATCACGGTGCCGATGAAAATGGGCAGGTTGGTTTCGCAGTCGATGAGCATGTAGACAAATGGCCGGTCAAGATAGACTGTCTTGAATTCCTCGGGGGGCGCGGCTGAGGTGCACCTCATTTCAACTGACGTGACCGCACCGGCCTTGGTGCCTTTTTCATCCACGGCAATATACGTTTTATGGAGTACCCGGCTGATAAAGAGATTTCCGGCCGCCATGTGGCCCATCCCCGAAAAATCCGCCCTGTCCGGGTCAAAGGCGACCGTCATGCCCATGGCCTTGAGCATGTCGCTCATCTCCACGGCATACTCGCTCTCGAACTTGGGAAGGGCCGTATCCACCCTGATATCCTGCGCGTTTTCCAGAGTGGCCGAAAGCCCGCCACCGGTGAGGGACGCCGCGTAATCGGCAATGGAGATCCCCGGGTTGGGCAGCAGGGCGGCAAAGGCGTATTTCCGATCGGCGTAATATTTGATAAAGCCCGTGGCGCTGCCATCATCCAGATACCTGTTCTCCTGGCAATACATCATTTCCACATCCCGTATTTCCCCGGATTCTGTGGTAAACGTCCCCTCCTGAACCTGGCTTTCCCGATAAATATTCTCCCACTCGGCGTCAAAGGCCAGAGCATTAATGAGATACATAACGGCTTCTTCCGGGATTTCATCGAGAATACCGTCGATCATGCCGTCGGTTTTTTCGCTGACCCAATCATTGATCACCTCCAGCGTACTCTTATCGAAAGCCGATTGATAAAGGGATGCGTTGTAATAATCTGCGTTCTTCTGAAGGAAATCCTTCTCGATGACCAACGATTCATCGTCCCTGAACCAAAGGGAATTGGCCACGCTGAGCTTATATTTTTCTCCCGATGCCAGACTGTCCAGATATGCCCTCAGATAGGTGTTCAGCTCCTCTATGGACAGCCCGAAGGTTTCCTGCATCTGCGCCAGGGTATCGCCCCCGGCCCCGTTTGCGGTCATTGCGAGGGCGCACAGCACGGAAAACGGAGAGACAAGGGTATTCTTCGACTCCGGCCCGCTGTTTTTAAACAGCTGAACGGCAAAATCGGCTATGGCCCGGTCTTCGCTTCCGGTCAATTCAATGTCGCCAATCACATCGCCGGCGCTGACTCCATCCATCAGATCGATAGCCTGGGCCGCGGTACTGCAGCCGGAGAGGGAAAGAGACGCTGAAAGTGTAAGCACGAGGCATAACGCCCCTGCAAGCATGCGTTTTTTCATATGCGCTCCTTTCGTTTCAATACGTTTTTAATATCAGTCCTTTGCTTGGACGGATCACAGTCCGGTTTGTTCCCGTGCCGGGCCGCATATTTTGCCATTTTGCCCGTATATGCGGAGGGAGCGGCGCGGATCCTTTTTGATCTGCACGATCCTGATCATACGGATAAAATTCGAGACTGCGGCGTGTACTGGATCATCTTTGTTTCCGGCACGGGCTGCGTGCGATACAACACCAAGGCATATGCGGACCTGTTCACGGTGCTAAAGCCCGACAAATAACCCCTACCGCCGCTTTGCCGATATCAGGACGCCCCGCTAATTTCTCCTGTGGCAGCACGCCGTCTTCGGCAAGAATGAAGAAAGGCTCCGCCGTTTTGTGGCGGAGCCTTGACATACTTTATGATAAAGCGGATATTATCCGCAGCACCAGCATCTTATGCAGCCCCCGCAATTACAGCATACACAGCGTATACAGCGCGAAGAAGAGGCGCTCTCAAGATCCGCGCCGCCCGCAACCCCGGAATTGAATCCGCAGCCCCAATTGCAAAGATTGTCGCACCAGTTGCAGCAGTTGCAGCAGTTTCCAAAGTTTCCGCAGTTACCGCAGGCCCCGCAGCCGCCGAGACCAAAACAATTGCACATAGTTACCCTCCTTTCTTAGGGTATGTATACCTATGTGCCTGCAACATTATATGCGCGCTCAGGATATGCGTTCAAATCTGATCCCCCGGGGCTTATTCCGGGCAGTCGGAATCCGGCATTGAGGCCCTCGCGGTTTTCGGAAGCCGAATAAACGCGGCACAGTTCGACTAAAGGGCAGCGGACTGGGGTATATAGATAAACATGCGGATTTAAGTTTTTAATAAACAAAAAATGAAGAATTGTCCCCAGCCCTGCCGACTGCTTATAACTTGAAATAAAACAGATGGAGATACATGCGACACTTCTAAGCGGAGCACGAATTCTAGTAATTCTGTTATAACATTAACATAATTAATCATAAATAAATGTTGACTTTGACCAAAAGCTATATATACTAATTACAAAACCCGCTGGGTAAAACCGGTAAATTATTCGATCATCAAAATGTAAAGGAGGAGAACAGATGAAAGGATTTGCCATGCTAGGAATCGGTAAGGTCGGTTGGATTGAGAAGGAAGAACCCAAATGCGGACCATTGGATGCAATTTGCCGTCCAATCGCGCTCGCACCATGTACATCAGATATCCACACAGTATGGGAAGGCGCGGTTGGTGAACGTACCGATATGATTCTGGGACATGAGGGCGTTGGTGAAGTTGTCCAGGTCGGTGCTCTTGTCAAAGACTTTAAACCCGGCGACAAAGTCATCGTTCCCGCCATCACTCCCGACTGGGGCGCAATAGAATCCCAAGGCGGATTTGCCATGCATTCCGGGGGCATGCTGGCCGGCTGGAAATTTTCCAACTTCAAAGACGGCGTTTTTGGCGAGAGGTTTCACGTAAACGAGGCCGATGCCAACCTCGCCATACTTCCGGAAGGGATGGACCCGGCCACGGCGTCCATGCTCAGCGACATGGTGCCCACAGGCTTCCAGGGCGCCGAGCTTGCGCATATCGAGTTTGGCGACACGGTTTGCGTCATTGGCATCGGCCCTGTCGGCCTTATGGCGGTTGCCGCTTCCGTATTGAAGGGCGCCGGCGAAGTGTTTGCCGTAGGCTCACGCCCAAAATGCATTGAGGTAGCAAAAAAATATGGCGCGACACAAATTATTAACTACCGCAGCGGAAGCATACTCGATCAGATCATGGATCTGACCCGCGGCAAAGGCGTAGATAAGGTCATCATTGCCGGCGGCGATGTGGACACATTTATTGACGCTGTGAAAATGCTTAAGCCCGGCGGGATCATCAGCAACATCAACTACCTCGGCCAGGGCGAATATGTAAAAATACCGCGCGGCGATTGGGGCTGCGGCATGGGGCATAAAACCGTTGTCGGCGGCCTGATGCTCGGCGGAAGGCGCAGAATGGAAAAGCTGGCCGCCCTGATTACCGCTGGCAGACTGGACCCCAGCCTGCTGCTTACCCACCGCTTTGAAGGCCTCGACAAGGCTGAAGAGGCGCTTATGCTCATGAAGGATAAGCCGAAGGATCTGATCAAACCCGTCATCACAATCAGCTACTGATTATAAAATCATCCCCCGCAAATCAGCCTGACCCGCTGATTTGCGGGGGATTTCTGCCGCCTCTTAAATCAGGCGGCCACGGTGATGTGCTTTAAATCATTTGCGGAATGTACAATAATATCTTGATTTTGATATTCTTTCATCCCGTTACCGCTCTTAAAATTCATTTTTTGAATTTTGTATATTTTGCATTACCGTACTTATAATGTCCATAGATTAATCATGAACGCGCATCCCGCCAATCCACCCGGCCATAGCGCATCCGGATAGAGAGACCCGTGGAAACACCGGCCTGTTTTTTTAATTTGAGATGTTTTTAAGCCAATGTATCAAATCCCCGTCAATGTGCCTTTTTTCACAATGAGGCAGTTGAAATCCGATTTTTGACATGCTATACTACAGGCTTATACGGGTAAACACTCAAAAGAAAGGACGTTTATTCATGAAAAAAATCATCGCCGCAGTCTTTGCCTGCCTGATTGTCGCCGCTATGGCCGGCTGCGGAACCTCCGGTCAGCCTGCTGCTACAGCCGCTTATTCGGGAACTCAGGAAGCCACAGCGCAGGGTATGGGCCAGGTTAAAGTCACCATTACATTTGAAAACGGCGTAGTTACCGCCTGCGATGCGGACGTTTCTCAGGAAACCGCCGGGATCGGCCAGACGGCCGGCCCCACCCTCACCCAGGCAATAGTCGATAACAACTCCCCCGTTGTGGATGGGGTTTCCGGCGCAACCATGACGTCAAATGCGGTTATGACCGCTGCCAAGGCCTGCTTTGACGCCGCCGGCATCGCCTACTAACATGCCGGGCCTATAGATTTATCGCTTTTTCAGAAATCCCCGCAGCCTTAAAAGGCTGCGGGGATTTTGTACCTTATGCTCACGCTGTCACGCCCGACAGCGCCGAAAGTTTCACCATCACCTCCTGCGCCAGCCCGGTCCCTTGAAGCTCAGACACGATCTGTAGGGGGCCTTCTCCCAATGTACCGTATATTTTAGCCAGCGCGTCAGAGATTGGGTTCCGGTTTTCCCGGCTCTCTCCCGACACCCCCCTGGAGCATGCGATAAGCGCATCCACACTGGCCCGGCACGGTATGCGGCCCAGGGCCCTGTACACTTCTTCCTGTATATCCTGGCTGTAATTCTCAGAGAGATACATCAACAGCTTATCCACGTCCTTTTCCCGGACGTGCCGTTCGATCCTGCGCCTGATTGAGCCTGTAATGATCTGTTGTGTTGTGTCCAAAAATGATACCTCCTTGTCAGTACAGTACAAGTGGACTGAGCCTTCCCGGCCTTACGCCGGAACCATGTGAAAGATATCATGAATCTTTGAACCCGGTGTGAAACATAAATGAACAAAATGGCAAGAATTTGTGAACACGTCGGCGGGAAATGGTCGGTTTCAACAAAAAATCAAACAATTCCTCGTCTTATCTCCGGTCCGGCATCCACAGAGGCCGTGAATTCAGGCTCGAAGGCGGCGCTAAGCTTGTATTGGATATAATCGGGCGACGCCTTGCCCAGGAGCCCGGATATGATCGGATGGGTTTTCAGCTCCCGTGTCAGCATAGTCAGGCTCTCCTCGAGGAACGGCCTTCCGGGCGTCTCTCTCCAGCGGGCGGAGAGCGTGCCGAGGCCCGGCGAAAAATACAGCCGGATGTGTCTTGCGCTGGTGAATTCCAGAAAAGAAACCCGCACGATCAGCACATCCCGGTCATCCTCATCCTTAGCGAAACGGCCGGTTATCCCCAGCCTATGCGGCTCGCCGTTAAAATCCGCCTCCGTATACTCCGGCATGCCGAACCCCACGGGCAGCTTAAAGAACGCGTCCTCCTCCTCTACATTCAGGAAAAATCGCCCTTCCTCCATGGAAAACGATAAGCACACCAGGCCTTTTGTATAAATGTTCTGGATGGCCTGCATAACGAGCGGCATCAGCCCCGCCGACACCCTGTTGGGGCTCGATATCGTATATTTTCGCCCGGCAAGCCGGCCGCACATCTCCGGCAGCCCGCCTGTCCCGGACTTGAAAAATCTGCGCCTGGCGGGTTTCTTGGCGATTTTGGCGTCCTGCGAAGCCAGAAATGCCAACATGGCCCGATGATCTTTGGGATTCTCGGGCAGCCTTGCCCCAAGGCTGCGGTCAAAGAAACTGTCGGTGATTTTATAAAATTCCGATTGCTGGAACACTTCGTCTATGCCCGCGTTTGTGGCAATAATGATCCCCAAATCCCTGTAGCACAGGACGTTTTGCCCAAACATGCCGTTGAAGAGAAAGGCGTCCCGCTGCCGGTCAACCCACATCTGATAGCCGTAGCTGTAGTTTCCGTAATTTTTCGACGTCTCGGCCTGGGGCGAGGTTGCCGCCTTTATCCATTCCTCGGAGACGATCCTCCTGCCGTTCCACATGCCATTTTGCAGAACCATCTGGCCGATTTTAGCAAAATCCTCCTGCCGCAGGTAAAGGCCCCAGCCACCTTTTTCGATACCCATGGGGCAGGTTTCCCAGTACACCCGTGTGATGCCCAGCGGTTCCCAGAGCCGGGGGCGCAGGTAATCCATGAGCCCCATGCCGCTCACCTGCCGGACGATTGCCGAGAGGATATAGGAGTTCATGCTGTTGTAGCTGAATTTTTCACCCGGATCGCCCAGGGCTGAGGATTCCAGAAAACCGCGCACCCAGTCCGTTTCCGTGACGGCGCCCGCTTCGTTGAAAAGGACGCCGCTGGTCATGGTCAGAAGGTGCGCCACAGTGATGTCCTTCATCTTCAGCAGCGACAGCTTCGGCGCCCGGTCTTCCAGGAGCTTAACCACCCTGTCCGCCAGCGCCAGCTTACCCTCGTCCACCAGCATGCCCACGGCCAGCCCGGTGACGCTCTTGGCCGCCGAATGGGAAACATGCCATATCCGCCTGTCATACGCGCCGAAATCCGTTTCGGCAATCACGGCGCCGTCCCGCATGACGGTAACGCTGTGCATATCCAGCCGCTCCGCATCTGCCAGCGCCTTGAAATATTCTGTGAGAAGGCCGGACGGCACGCCCTTGGATTCCGGCGTGGCCCGCGGGAGCGGAGGCGTTATGGGCGCATCCTGAAACACCGGCTTTCCCGGTATCGTTTCAATCCGGGAAACCGTTCGGATACGGTTGTCAAAAATATGCCTCAAAAGGCTGACCGAATTGTTTATGACATGAAGATCCATAGCCTCACCTCCTTGAAAAATACTTTCCAGCATAATATCCATACTGATTCTATCATATTCGCGGCGTCCGGGGAAGAGATTTTTGAGCCTTGGGAAAAAAACCGTTTTTCAGGCTGAGTTCCCTGATAAGGATAGCAAAAGCGCCGGCTTCCGAATAAAATGGATTCGAAAGGATGGTGCGCATGAAGATATATGTCGTGCGCCCGGGCGACAGCCTTTATGCCATCGCCCGGCGTAACGGCGTGTCCGTTGACACGCTCGTCTATAACAATCAGATAGCCTTTCCCGAGCATCTGGCGGTGGGGCAGACCCTGGTTATCCCGGACGGCACATCGGGCGGCGCGATGGGTGAAATGGAGGTAAACGCCTACGCGTACCCGTCCATCCAGGACGACGTCCTGGCCGAATACCTGCCGTACTTAACATACCTGACTCCCTTTACATGGATGGCGGACGCTGCCGGCGGACTCACGCCGCCGGGCGACGAGGCGCTGATTACCGCGGCATACCGGCAAAACGTGGCCCCTATGATGTCCGTAGCAAACCTCAGGCCCGCCGGCGGCTTCTCCAGCGATATCGCCCACGCGCTTCTCACCGACGCTACGGCCCAGGATACGCTGATCAATAATATTGTGGCGTCCGTCCGGGAGCATGATTATTACGGCGTTATTATGGATCTGGAATACGTTTACAGCTTTGACAGGGAAAGCTACAACCAGTTCACCAAACGGCTTGTCGGTGTACTGCATCCTCTGGGCTGCCTTTTGGGCGTTGCCCTGGCCCCGAAGATCCGGGCCGATCAGGAGGGCCTGCTCTATGAAGCCCACGATTATGCAGCCCAGGGAGCCACCGCCGATTTCGTCGTGCTCATGACATACGAATGGGGCTATCTATACGGCCCGCCCCAGGCGGTCTCCCCCGTGAATCAGGTGCGCAGGGTGATTGAGTATGCCGTCACGGAAATGCCGCGGGGCAAAATTCTTATGGGCTTTTCAAACTACGGCTATGATTGGACTCTTCCCTGGCGGCAGGGTAATGCGGCAAGAGTGGTAACAAATGCCGGCGCCGTGACCCTGGCGGTCATGAAGCGGGTGGCGATTAACTTTGACGAAACTGCCCAGGCTCCGTTTTTCAACTATACCGATACGGAGGGTCTCCGCCATGTGGTCTGGTTCGAGGATGCACGCAGCGTAAGGGCGCGCCTGGCCCTGGTCTCCGAATTCAACCTGCGCGGGATTTCATGGTGGACGATTAATAATCTCTTCCGGCAGGGCATTCTGACCCAGGAGTCTATGTTTGGAACAAAAAAAGTGTTCTGAGAATGGCAAAAAACCGGGAAGGCGTTCCCACTGTGGAGCCTTCCCGGTTTTCGGTGTTTTGTTGCGCGCCGCCTATCTTTCCTCGCGAAAATAGGCCAGCCCCAGACTGGCGGGGGGTTCGTTTTCCCGGCTCTTCCTGAGGGAGGCGGCCACAAGGACGATAATGGTCACCGCATAGGGCAGCATTTTGAAAAGCTCCTGGGAGGATCGGGTAAGCCCCGGAATATAGAAATACAGCCAGAACAGCACGCCGAACAGGTAAGATCCCCAAATGGCGTGGATAGGCTTCCATCGGGCAAAGATCACCAGAGCGACGGCAAGCCAGCCCAGACGCTCAATGCTGCCGTCGTTGGCCCAGGTGCCTTTAATATAGTCCATGACATAATAAAGACCGCCCATTCCGGTAATCGCCGCGCCGACGCAGGTGGCCGCGTATTTATACTTCGTCACGCTGATGCCCGCGGCATCCGCCGTCGCGGGGTTCTCGCCCACCGCCCGGAGATTCAGTCCCCTGCGGCTTTTGCTGATAAACCGGCTGCTCAGAACGGCGATGAGCAAAGCCAGATACACCATGAAGCCCAGGCTGCTGAAAACAGGTACGGAGGAAAGAAAGGGCAGCGTCCCCCTGAAGCCGGAGCTGGTGGCGGCCACTGAGATCTGCCCCACGCCGCCGGCCAGCTTATTGAGTGATCCCCCGAAAAAGTTGGCGATGCCGGAACCAAAGATCGTCAGGGTCAGCCCGGTCACGTTTTGGTTGGCGCGCAGGGTGATGGTCAGGAAGCTGTAAATAAGCCCTCCGGCCACCGACGCGATCAGGGCGCAAACGAGCGAAATGGCAACGCAAATGATCACATTGGGGTTATCCGTAGAGGCTTCATAGAAAAACGTCCCCACAAGTCCGGCTATACCGCCCAAATACATGATCCCCGGCACCCCCAGATTAAGGTTGCCGGATTTTTCCGTGATAATCTCGCCCACGGCGCCGAACATGATCACAGTGCCGAAAATAATCGCCGCCTGAAGGATCGAAAACAGCTGACTCATTGGTTTGCCCCCTCTCCGCCGGTCTTTTTCCGGGGCAGCACCCGGTAGTTGATGAAAAACTCGCTGCCCAGGATGAAAAAAAGAATGATGCCGGTGATCATCTGGGACGCGTAATCCGAAAGGTTATAGCGGGAGGCGATTTCCATGGCCCCCTTCTCCAAAAATACCAGAAGCGCCGCAATGAGAATCATCACAAACGTATTGAATTTTGCCAGCCAGGCCACGATAATGGCAGTAAATCCCCGGCCGCCGGCCGTGCTGGTGGAAATGGTGTGCCCGGCTCCGGCAACGGTCACAAATCCGGCCACGCCGCAAATGCCGCCGGAGATCACCATAGTGCGGATAATGACCCTTTTAACGCTGATGCCGATATATTTCGCGGTATTGACGCTCTCCCCCGCAACGGCGATCTCATACCCCTGCTTGGAGCTGCGCAGGTAGATATACATCCCGATGGTCAGGGACATTACAATCACCACGTTAAGCATGTATTGCTGCCCGAAAAGCGGGGAAAACCAGCCGATTCTGGTGGTCTGGTTAATGACGCCCACGCTGTTGGAGCCATATGGGTTTTCCCAGAGAGAGACAAAAAAGCTGGTCAGCTGTATGGCGATATAGTTCATCATCAATGTAAAAAGCGTCTCGTTGGTATTCCAGCGGGCTTTGAAAAGCGCCGGGATGACGCCCCATACCGCGCCCGCCGCCACTGCCGAAACGGCCATGACCAGAAACAGCAGCCCCGTGGGCATGGATTTCAGGTAGATCATGCAGGCCGCCGTGGCGATGCCGCCCGCCAGGATCTGACCCTCGGCGCCAATATTCCAAAACCGGAGTTTAAAGGCCGGCGCAAGGCCCACACCTATGCACAAAAGCGCCATGGAATCGCGTATGGTCACCCAGACACGCTTGTTCGTCCCAAAAGCGCCCTCCCACATGGCTGCGTAAACCTTCAGCGGATTGAGCTTAACAATGGCGAATATGATTAGTCCGCAGATCACCAGAGAAGCCAAAAAGGCGATGAGCCGGATCGCCCAGGCCCGCCAGACGGAAACGCCGTCCCGCTTTACCAGATGAAACAGCGGTTCCCTGTTGCCGTATTTCATTTTTCGGCGCCCCCTCCCAGCCGGGTCATTAAAAGACCGACCTCGCGTTTATCGGTTTTTCTCCCCTCAAGGATGCCGCTGACCTTTCCCCCGCACAGAACCAGAATACGGTCGCACAGCTCCACCAACACGTCCAGATCCTCGCCCACATAGATAACGGCCACGCCCTTTTCCTTCTGCCGGTTGATCAGGTCGTATATGGTGTAGGACGAATTGATATCCAGCCCCCGCACGGCGTAGGCTGTCATCAGCACTGTGGGCGACGAGGCGATTTCCCGCCCCACCAGCACCTTCTGGACGTTTCCGCCGGACAGCCTCCGCACCGGCGTGGAGATGTCCGGGGTGTTGACCTCCAGTTCCTCCACCACCCGCCGGGCCAGGACTTTCGGGGCTTTCCTGTCCGTAAAGGCGGAGTGCCCGCGGCGGAAGCTGCGAAGCATCATGTTATCGGTCAGGTCCATACTCCCCACCAGGCCCATACCCAGCCGGTCCTCGGGGACAAAGGACAGGGCCACGCCCATGGCCGCGATCTCCCGGGGGTCCTTTCCGATCAGCTCCTCGGGCGCTCCCGACTCCGGGTCCAGATACGTGACGCTGCCGGAGGCTACCTTTTGCAGGCCGGCAATGGCCTCAAGCATCTCCTTCTGGCCGCTTCCGGAAATCCCCGCCACGCCCAGGATTTCGCCGCTGTTCGCCGTGAAGGAGACGTTTTCCAGCCTCGTTACGCCGTCCACATCCCGTACCGTAAGCCCCTTCACCTCAAGGCGGGAAGTCCTGCCCTTCGGCTCCGGCCGCTCAATATTCAGGGACACCGGCCTGCCGACCATCATATTGGTCATTTCCCGCGCGTCGGTCTTTGCCGTGGGCATGTCCCCCACAAACTGGCCGCGCCGCAGGATTGCCACCCTGTCGGAAATTTCCTCCACTTCGTGGAGCTTATGGGTGATGATGACAATCGCCTTGCCGTCATCGCGCATATTGCGCAGCACGGCGAAAAGCCTGTCCGTCTCCTGGGGGGTCAGCACGGCCGTGGGCTCGTCCAAAATCAGAATATCGGCTCCCCTGTAAAGAACCTTGACGATCTCGACGGTCTGCTTCTGGGAAACGGACATGTCATACACCTTCTGCCCGGGCTCCACGTCGAAGCCGTAGACGGCGCGAATCTTGCGGATCCGGTCCGCCGCCGCCTTCATATCCAGGCGGCCCTTCCCCTCCTGGCCGAGCACGATGTTCTCCGCCGCGGTGAGCACGTCCACCAGCTTGAAGTGCTGATGGATCATGCCGATGCCAAGCCCGAAGGCGTCCTTGGGACTGCGGATGGAAACCTCCCGCCCGTCCACGAAGATCTGCCCCTCGTCGGGAAAATAAATGCCGGCAAGGATGTTCATCAGCGTTGTTTTGCCGCTTCCATTCTCTCCGAGAAGCGCGAGAATCTCGCCTCGGCGAATGTCAAGCCAGGCCTTGTCGTTGGCGACGACGCTGCCGAAGGTCTTGGTGATATTTCTCATTTGGACAGCTGCCTGTTCCAAGGGAACCCACCCCAATCAGTCGTAATTGCCGCGGGCGCGGCGGATGCAGAAAAACGAAACCGGGAAAAGCCGCATAAGGCGGCTTTTCCCTATTTTAAATGAAACGTATGACCGGATAGCTTATGACAGCTCGGTGATGCCGTCTATGCGCAGATCGAACAAGGGTGCGGAGATCAGCTCGGACTCATGGAAATAGCCGTCCCAGATGGTCTCGATGCCCTCGAAGCCCCAGCAGCTGGTGTAGGAGGTAACGGTCTCACCGTCCATCGTGAACTTGGAGATATCAAAAACATGAAGCTCACCGGCCTTGAGGGCGGCAATGATCTCGTCAACCTTCTCGGCGGTTCCGGCGGCGCAGGATTCGCCCAGAGGGGAAATCTGCACGCCGTCGTTGGCATAGGAAGCAGTGTTGTTCTTGGCCAGAGGCTCCCCGGCGATTGCGGCGCCGATCATATCGGTATAAAGCACGTTCCAGCAGTTCTGGGCGGAGGTAAGGGCTGCCGTGGGCGCCACGCTGAGCATATCCACGTTGTAGCCCACGCAGTAGACGGTGGTGCCGGCGTCAAGGGCGGCCTGCGTGGCGGAGGGGGCGCCGGTGGAATCGGCGTGCTGGCTGATGATGCAGCAGCCGCGGGAAATCAGGGAGTTGGCGGCCTCGGCCTCGCCGGCGATATCAAACCAGGAGCTGGTATAGACCACTTCCATGGACACATTGGGCACGATGGACTGCACGCCCAGGAAGAAAGCGGTGTAGCCCGAGACCACCTCGGCATAGGGATAAGCGCCGACATAGCCGATCTTTACGGTGCCGTCCGCGGCATAGTTGGCGTCTGTCAGTTTGCCGTTTTCGATCAGCTCGGCCAGCTTCATGCCGGCCACGACGCCGGAAACATAACGGGACTCATACACGCTGGGGAAGTAGTTGACAACATTATCAAGTCCGCAGGTGGCGGCCTGGGTTCCGGTGGCGGGCAGGAAAACCACGTCGGGATACTCGGCGGCGGCCTGGATCATATAGGACTCATGGGAGAAGCTGTTGGAGAAAATCATCTGGCAGCCCTGGTCGGCAAGGCTGACGGCCGTGTCGTAGCAGGTCTCGTCCTCGAGAACCCTGTACTTATAAATGACCTGATCGTCGGAGAGGCCGAGGGCCTCCTTGGCCTGCTCGATCCCCTCGATGTGAGCATAGGTATAACCCTCGTTCTCGTCGCCGACGAGGATCACGCCGATCTTCAGGGAGCCGTCCTCATAGGCGGCCTTGATGTTTGCGGTATCGACGGGGGAATTGGCGGCTTCCGCAACCAGGTCGGCCACGGTCTTTTCGCCGGAGGGCTCTCCGGTGGCGACAGGTTCGCCGGTGGCGTCCGGATTTTCGGTGGCCGGGGGAGTTTTCGTTTCGCCGCAGGCGGCAAAAGCAAAAATCATGATGGCTGCAAGCAAGAGCGCAATAAGCTTTTTCATAGTCTTCCTCCATTTTTATAATATCTTAAATTGCAAATGCAACTTTAGACAAAAAAGCGCCGCGGGGAATCTTCAAGCCTCCCGCGACGCGTTTACACAGCGGGCTTGCGCACCCTGCGTATCCGCATCGGTAGTCCGGCCATTTACGGCGGCCGGGTAGAGACTTCAAAACCATATTATCTGATTTATACCGATGTATTATTTGGTTTTAGGGCCAATTTCAGCAAAACGTGATCTTCCCGTCCTCCATTGACCGAATCCGGGCCAAAGCCTTCACCCGGTACCCCATGGCGCGGACGGCCTCTCCGCCGGGCTGAAACGCCTTCTCGACGGCAACGCCCGCTCCGACGACGACGGCCCCCGCCTGCTCCGCCAAAGAGATCAGGCCCTTCAGCGCCTCGCCGTTGGCAAGAAAATCGTCGATGATCAGCACCCTGTCCGCCGGGGAAAGAAAATCCCGTGAAACCACGATCGTATACGTGCAGCCGTGGGTGAAGGAGGCTACCTGCGCCGTATAGAATTGTCCGGCCAGATTCTTTGTCAAGTGTTTTTTGGCAAACAAAACGGGGCAGCCGAAAACCCGGCCCGTGATGCAGGCCAGTCCGATGCCCGATGCCTCTATCGTCAGTATTTTATTTACTCCGCACGAACTGAAAGCGCGGTGGAATTCCTCCGCCATCTCTTCAAAAAGGGTAACGTCCATCTGATGGTTAAGAAACCCGTCCACCTTCAGTATGCCGCCCGGCAGGACCCTTCCGTCCCTGAGGATGCGGCTTTCGAGACAATTCAAGGCGTCCACCCCCCACAAAAATAAATCACGCCGTGCGGCGCTGTTCATCCTTGACCACGTCCGAGCTGTTACGGGTTTATTCTACATTTTTTGCGGACGGATGACAACTGTATATTCCCCTAATTTCTTACGGATAATTGCCGTTTTTTGTTACCATTTGTTCACAAGCCGTCTGTATCCCGGCCCATCAACGGATTCTTTACAAAACCTTCCGCATGTTATAAGATATGGCATAATAGCTGTATTACGGCTTAAGGAGGCTTCGATCCGTGAATATTCTGATCATCGACGGGCAGGGCGGCGGAATCGGCGCAGGCCTGGTACGCGCCGTAAAAGAAAAGCGCCCGGAGGCCTTTGTGACCGCCGCGGGTACCAACGCCCTGGCTGCGGCGGCCATGAAAAAGGCCGGAGCCGACGCGGCCGCCGCCGGAGAAAACGCCGTTGTCGTGGGCTGCCGGAGCGCCGATGTGATCATTTGCCCCATAGCCTGTGTCATCGCGGACGCGCTTTTTGGCGAGATCACGCCGGACATGGCCCGTGCGGTGGGCCAGAGCGGAGCAAAACGCATTCTGCTCCCCTTTAACCGCTGCGGCAATGTGGTCGTCGGTGTGCGCGAACTGTCCCCCGCGGCCCTGATCGCCCTGGCTGTGGAAGCCATATAGCCCCGGTCCGCCGGGAAAAACACCAATCGGAGGGATGGAAATGAGCAACGCGCGCCATCAAGCCCAGACACCCGGGACCGGTTCGCAAAGCGGCGGTACATTTCGCCGCCGGAAAAGGGTAATCTATATCGGAATCGCCATCGCCGCCGCTGCCGCCCTGCTGCTTGCCTATTTTTTGCTGGCCGGCCGGCAAGGCGGAGGTGAGGAGCCGGACGCCGCCGCAGTGCAGGCCCTGCTGCTGGAAAACGAGGCCGTGTGGCTTAGGGATACCACCGCGGGGATCTGCCTTCTGGATCTTGACTTTGACGGCGTCCCGGAGCTTTTCACCACGGATACGCAGATCGTCTGGTACGACGAACTGGGGGCATATTATTTCGGGGATTCCGAGGTTTCCGTCTATTCCCTTAAGGACGGCAGAGTGAAAAGCCTGGGCGGATACGTCACGGATGAATACTGTTTTCTCGCCGCTGTGCATCTTCACACGGACAGCAGCGGCAAGCAGGGCTGGTACTACACCTCCCAAGGGGAGGTTTGGATGCTGTCCCTGGAAAACGGCGTCCTGAACTCCGCCGCCGCCCTCGTCATGCCCGACATTTCCGGCGGGGATACCGCCATGAAACTCATACGCAACGAATCCTGGGTCTCCAGCTTTGGCGATACGCCGGACGCGGACCTTGTCGCCCGGGACGTTGAAGCGATAACCGCAGAATATTTTGCAGCCCGATAACGGGCGCGCTTTACGGCGCCGGAGATGCGGCGCAGCAATTAAACCCGGGGAGGGGTCATTTTGAAATTTTCACAAATGCCTTATCAGCGGCCCGATATTGAAGTGGCCGGGAAGTATCTGCTTTCGGCTGCCGCGCGTTTTTCGTCGGCCGCCGGTTTTGACGAAGCCGACGCTGTTTTTCGGGAGACGGACAGCTTTATCGGCAGGACGGAAACCATGTTCACCCTTGCCCACATCCGCCATACCATCAATACCGAGGACGAATTTTATGATGGCGAGATGGCGTTTATCGACGAGGTTCAGCCCCAGCTTGAGGAAGCCCTCCAGCAATGGAAGCTGGCGGTTCTCGGCACAAAATTCCGCAGGGAATTTTCCGAAAAGTACTGCGAGCTGATGTTTACCAATACGGAAATCGCCCTGAAAACCTTTTCCCCTGAAATTATCCCCGAACTTCAGAAGGAGAATGCGCTGACCACGGAATACAGCAAGCTTCTGGCTTCCGCCCAAATCCCCTTCGAGGGCGGGGTATACACCCTGTCCCAACTGAACCCCCTTAAGCTGGACCCGGACGACGATCGGCGGCACGCGGCATGGCGGGCCGAGGCGGATTGGTACTGCGCCAACCGGAACCGGCTGGACGGGATATACGACGAGCTTGTCCGCCTGCGGGACGCCATGGGCAGAAAGCTCGGCTTCGACGGCTATACGCCCCTGGGCTACTGCCGGATGACACGCAACTGCTACACCAAGGAGGACGTGGAAAAATTCCGCGCCGCCGTGGTGAAGTATCTGGTGCCGCTGGCGGACGCCGTCTACCGCCGCCAGGCCCGGCGGCTGGGCAAGCCGTACCCCATGGGTTATCCGGATAACGCCCTTGAATTCCGCTCCGGCAACCCGAAGCCCTTCGGCTCGGCCGAGGATATTCTGGCGCAGGGAAAGCGATTTTATCACGAGCTGTCCCCGGAAACCGCACAATTTATTGATTTTATGTACGAAAACGAACTGCTGGACGTGCTTTCCCGGAAGGGCAAGGCCGGAGGCGGCTACTGCTCGTCCCTCTACGCCTATAAGTCGCCCTTCATTTTCGCCAATTTTAACGGCACGGCCGGGGATGTGGAGGTCATTACCCACGAGGCCGGCCATGCCTTTGCCAATTACACCGCCCGGGACGTGATCCCCGCCGAGTGCCAATGGCCGACCCTGGAGGCCTGCGAGGTACATTCCATGTCCATGGAATTTTTCGCCTGGCCGTGGCTGGACGGCTTTTTCGGCAAGGACACGGCAAAATTCCGGTTTACCCATCTTTCCGGCGCCCTGACCTTTATCCCATACGGCACACTGGTGGATCACTTTCAGCATATTGTCTACGAACATCCGGAGATGACGCCGGCCCGGCGCCACGAGGTCTGGAAGGAGCTGACCGCCGTCTATATGCCCTGGATGAAGCAGGACCCGGCGCTGCCCTTCTATGGCGAGGGCCGCGCCTGGCAGCGACAGCGCCATATCTATGCCAGCCCCTTCTATTATATCGACTACTGCCTGGCCCAAACCGTTGCGCTGCAGTTCTGGGCGGAAATCCAAAAGGACCCGGAAGCCGCCTGGGAGAAATATATGGCCTATACGCGTCCGGCGGGAACCCGCACCTTCAGGGAGCTGGTGGAAATCGCCGGGCTGTCCAGCCCCTTCGGGGAGGAGGCCCTGCGCCAGGTCGCACAGGCTGCCGGAACTTGGCTGGAAAACTATGACCTTTCGGGAATCGAATAACTGATAAAAACCGGCGCTGCGTCCCGCAGCGCCGGTTTTGGCTTTCCGTATTCCAGAATCAATGGTCCGAGTCCCGCCTGAGATAAATGAAATGATTGATATACCCGCCTATAAGCAGAAAATAGATGCAAAAATACATCCACATCATCGCCACGATAATGGTGCCGATCACTCCGTAAGCGCCGAATTCGTTGGACAGGGAAACATACAGCGAGAAAATCGACGAAAACAAAACCCATACCACCGCCGTAAAAGCAGCTCCGGGCTGCTGCTGGGCGTATCCCATTTTTACCACGGGCATCCAGCGGTAGAGGAGCATGAACACCAGCGCCAACAATACCATCACAACCAGAAAACGCATGTATTTAAGCATATTCAGAATAGAATCCACCACTGCGGAACCCGGCAGGAAATACCGGATCATGTTAAGTATCTTCCCGCCATAAACCATCACGGTAAGGGAGGTGATAAAAATCACTGCAAAGACAATCATATAAATGAAGGCCCGGACATTAAAAACGATAATGCTTTCTTCCCGCTCCACACCGTAGACGGCGTCCATTCCCCGCATCATGGCTTTCATGGATTTGGAAGACGACCAGATAGCCAGTACGATCGAAATCGTCAGCGCCGCGCCGCCGCCGCTGTATATGGTAGACACGATGCTGGACACCAGCGCGTACATGGACTCCGGCACGTATTCCGAGAGCACGCCCATAGCCAGTTCTTCGGTCAGGGGCGTGTATTGCAGGATGGCGCACATCATCATAATCATGGGAATCAGCGACATAAACAGGTAATATGCGCCTGCCGCCGCGAACGTGGATATTTTGCGCTTTATTATTCCATCAGAAAATTCCCTGAGAGCGGCAATGGCATCGTTTACCGTTTTCATGGCGTCGCCTCCTTCTCCTTTACGCATTTTGGCACAATTAATTTAAAATATCAAGGTAAGGATAGTAAATTGCAAATTTGTTAAAACAGCGTATAATGACAGCCCTGATGGAAATACTTCAGACGAGGTGATTATATTGACTCCGAAAGAAGTACTTTATTTGAATGATGCGCTGTCCCACGCACAATTTCTGACAAAGCAGTGCCGGGACGCCGCGAACCAGCTTCAGGACCCGACTCTGAAACAAGCCGCGCAAAACATGGCCGATATGCATTGCAGATTATACGAACAGTTCTATTCTTTGGTTTAGGAGGCTCGAAATGGACGACAGAACAATTATGGAAAACCTGCTCTTGACCACAAAGGGCGCCTGTGACCTTTATATGCACGGAACCATTGAATCCCCCACGCCGAACGTGCATCAAACGTTCAACACCGCTCTGAATTCCGAGCTGTGCATGCAGGGCGATATCTATCAGCAGATGTCCCAAAAAGGCTGGTATACCACCGATCAGGCAAACCAGCAGCAGATCAATCAGGTAAAACAGAAGTATTCCGCCACTTTCTAAGGACGACGAGCCGCGCTCCCGAGAAAGCGAACCGCATCGTTTTTCCGCTATGAAAAGGCGCCGGAACCCCCGTTCCGGCGCCTTTTCTGTTATGCCAGCCGTTTTATCATCATGTCCGTATTCATAGCGAAGGCAATCGCCGTATCTTTCGTTATCCGCCCCTGCATGTAAAGCCCGGCGATGCTGCCGTCCATGCTGAGCATGCCTTCGGCGGCGGAGGTGGCGATGACACTGTCGACCTGATGGAGCTTTGAATCCCGGATCAAATTTCGCACCGCGTTATTGGCAACCATCACCTCAAACGCCGGGACGAGACCTCCGCCCACCGCGGGCAGCAGCTGCTGGGAAACGACCACCTGCAGCAGAAAAGCCAGCTGAACCCTGATCTGCTGCTGCTGACTCGGCGGGAAAATGTCGATGATCCGGTCAATCGTGTTGGCGGCCCCCCTGGTGTGCAGTGTGGAAATGACCAGATGGCCGGTCTCCGCGGCGGTCAGGGCCGTGCGTATGGTCTCATAATCGCGCATTTCCCCCAGCAGAATCACGTCCGGCGCCTGCCGCAGGCTGGCGCGGATCGCGGTCACGTAGTCCGCGGAGTCTATCTTCATCTCCCGCTGGCTGATGATGCACCTGTCGTTCCGGTAGAGGTATTCGATGGGGTCCTCCAGGGTGATAACGTGGCCCTCCCGGGTATGGTTGATCCGGTCGATGATACAGGCCTGTGTGGTGGATTTGCCGCTGCCCGCCGTGCCGCTGACCAGCACCAATCCCTGCCTGATTTCCGACGCGGCCATAACCGGCTCGATAATGCCCAAAGTCCGATAATCGGGAATCCCGAAGGGCACCAGGCGTACAACCGCGGCCAGGGAGCCCCGCTGCCTGTAGCAGTTAACCCGCATACGGGATACCTCGGGAATGGTGACGGCAAAGTCATCGTCCCCCGTTTCTTTCAGTTTTTCTATATCCCGCCCCGCCAGGGCGTAGGCCTCCGTCACCAGACGGTCCGAATCCTTCGGCTTCACGCGCGCCGAATCGATCCTGATCATATTCCTGCCGACCTTATAGGTAAGCGGCTGGCCGGCTATGATGAACAGGTCGGATGCCTTTTGTTCAAGGGCGAGCTTTACTGCCGCCAAAAATGATGTCATTCGTCCACCTCCGGCTGTCCCTGCCAGACGGGAAGCCCGTTGTCCGGGGCCCAATCCGCGTCTGTGGACATCATACGCCATTGTTCAATCTCAAACGTCCCGCCCAGCCGGAGAGTCACTTCCAGGGACAGGATTTCGCTGATGGGCCTGCTATAGGAAACCAGCAGATTTTCCCCCCGGCGCGTAACCGACGCGCCCGAGTCGGCCGCGAGCTTTTCCATGTCGGCGTCGCTGGCCGCATCCGACCACAACGCGCCGAAGTCATTGGCCAGTTGGGCGCATTCCGCATCGGCCGCCCAATAGGCTGAAACCGAGGCCGCGTACTTTTCCGCCAGCTTTTTCTCCTGGGCGGCCGTAGAGACCGACAGCGCCGCAAAAATCGTCAGGGCGATGACCACGAACATGGTGACAACAGTGGAAAGTCCCACGTGGACGCCACCATATCTCCGCCTACCCACCGTAGACCACCGCCTTCACATCCAGAAAAAATAGGGCCTTCCCGCCTCCGGCCACCGTAATCCGGGCACAGGCCGCGTCCGTTTGGGAAAGGGTGAGGGTATAGGCCGCCTCATCAGCGTCCGCCGCAGCCCAGCCGCCGTCAAAATAACGCGCGAACCCATTCCCGGCAGCCTCGGCGCCGATAAGGGCCGCCGCTTTTTCTACGTCCCCCTCTGCGTATCGGTATGCCTCCGCGGCCGACTGGGCCCAGGCCGCGGCACTGCTCAACTCCCCGCTCTCCCGAGCCGTCCTGCGGGAGGCGGCAAAAACCGACAGGCATACTGCGGCGCACAGGGAAAACACCAGCAGCATGAGGGCCAGCTCCATAAGGATAGCCGGCAGCCCGGATCGTTTACCCATAGGCCCCGCCTTTCCCGGAAACAAGGCCCACATACCCGGTCTCCGCCCCGGACTCGGTCACGCAGTCGATCCTCAAAAACCCGCCGTCCATAAAAAAGTCCAGCTTTTCCGCGGCAATCACCCGCAGGCCGTCCGCGGGCAGAAGCGGCTCCGAGGCAGGGCAGAAAAGCTCCATAATATAGCCTTCCCAGCAATAGACATAGGTTTTGTATGCCTCGCCGTCGATGGTCTCGCTGATCACGACGGCCGGCACGTCCCCCAGCACGCCCAGGGACACGCACCCGGCGGCGTCGCTTTGATGGAGCTTTGCCGTGATGTATCCCAGCGCCGTGCGGGAAGTATACTGCGACGCCAGAACTGCCGAAACGTCCTTGTATATCCGCACGCCCCCCGCCAGAGTAAAAAACAGGCTGGACGCAAACGCGCACACAAGGAAAAGGCCGGCTATCACATCAAATCCAACGTTCCTTTTTTTCATCATCGCAGCCCGATTACCGTAACATCCGGCATGATATTCGAGGCGAACACCTCATAGAAAACGGCGTATTCGGTCTCGTCCACATAGACGCCGTAATTATCCGTCAGATACGCGAGCGTATCGGGATAGCGGCCTTCAATGGCATAGCAGCTCACCGCCGCCCTGCGGATACTGTCCGCCAGCACCCGCCTGGATTCCTCGGCCCGCGCCCCGTCGGCCAGCCGCAGGCCGAATATTCCCACAGCCAGGACGATAATCAGCAGAGCGCCGGAAACTGCGGCTCCCGGCAAAAAAGATCCTGATCTCATGGCTGCCTCCCCTTAAAGCGCGGACATGATACCCACAAGGGGCAGCATGACCGAAAGAAGAAGCAGGCCGACCAGGACGGACAGAACCATGACCGCGGCAGGCTCTATCCTGCCGGTCAGCTTATCCACGGCCTCCGCCATGTCCGCCTCTGAACGGCGGGCGATATCCCGCATGATGCTCTCCGTCGCCCCGGCGCGTTCCCCGATCAGAAGCATGCGGCAGTATACCGGGGCGAAAAGCCCGGTTTTTTCCGCGGCGGAAGCGAAGCTCTCCCCCTGTCGAACCAGGGCGAGGCTTCTTTTGACCTTGCCGTCCCGGTCGAAGCCCGAGACGAATTCATCGGACATCGCCAGAGCCTCGACAATGTCCGAAGCACCGGAAACCGACAGGGAAAGAACCGAGGCCAGCCGAAAATCGGTGATTTTCCGCCCGGTTCCCGTTCCGGAAAACAGGGCCGCGGCACGGGCCGACGCCTTGGCCCTCAAAGGCGGAATTCCGCGGATCATCAGGACGGCGGCCGCCGCCGCGCACACCACGCCCGCTATCCACCACTTTGCCTTTGCCAGCCACAGCCCCGCGTTCAGGAAAACCACGGCGGCGGGCAGCATTGTGGCGCCGATCTGGGCAAACACCCGGTCAAACACCGGCAGGACTTCCGTCAAAAAAACAAAAAATACGCCAAGGACAATAAAAAAAAGAAGCAGCGGATAGCCGACCGCCGACCGAATGGTACGGCGAAGCCGTTCCTGCCGGTCATAATAGTCGGCAAGAGCCTTGAAAACGTGCTCCAGGGCGCCGGTCTGCTCGGCAACGCCGATCATGCGCAGCATATACTCAGGAAATATCCCGGCCTCCCGCATGGCCGCGCCCAGCGCCGCACCCCCTTGGGTTTGCCTGCAAATAGACTCATATACCGGCTTCAGATCGTCCCCTTCCGCCTGCTCGGCCAGGATGGAAAAACCCTCGCTTATGAGCATACCGGATCTGAGCATCTCCGAAAGCTCGGTGCAGAGAATGGAAAGGCTCCCGTTATCCAACATTTTGTGTTTTATGGCCACACACCCCGTTCCAGTCCGCAGCTTAGTAGGCATACTTGGCCGAATAGTTGCTTGGATCGTTTATAAATTTCATGATGGCCTCACTGGAGTTGCCTGTGGACGCAAAGGTTGGGTCCATCAGCTTCCAGTTGGCCCCGTCGAAATAGATGACGGCCTCAATCCAGCCGGTCTCCTTGGTATATACGTTCAGCCAGGCATGATAAACGGTGCCGGCATAACCGATCACCAGCTTTGAAGCCACGCCCTGGCTCCGGAGCATCGCCGTCATGGCGGAGGCATAATCGAAGCATATGCCCTTCTTGCTGTCCCAGAAAGCGTCGATATCCGGCCGGTATCCGGACTGTACCGCCGCCGCCTTTTCGTAATCATAGGTGAAGTTGTTGATCACATAATAGTAGACCGCTTCCACCTTTTCAAGCTCCGTGGCGCAGCTTTTGCAGATGGTTCCGGCAGCCTTTATCGCTTTTGTGGACGAACTGTATTCCACATAATAATTTGCGCGCAGAAACGGCGACAGATCCGACGACAGCTTCACGGAAAAGCTGGTGGCATGGAGCGTGGTATAGGTCGTGCCCGAAACGTTTTTATAGACCCCCACCTGATACGTTCCGTTTCCTTCGGAAAGAACGAAATCCTGAGATACACCGGTCGCGTCGGTATAAAAATATTTATACTGATTCCCCTTGGGTGAGGTGACGATCACGCAGAGC
>ENA-UOOR01001269-UOOR01001269.1-fermentation-metagenome-genome-assembly--contig:-NODE-1269-length-30709-cov-5.911202_pt1 | contig 30709 bp, 35 predicted proteins | sample MGYA00245780_ERZ724029 | MGnify/ENA primary metagenome ERZ724029 (study PRJEB28704, sample SAMN03018315) | fermentation metagenome | biome: anthropogenic terrestrial biome; feature: soil; material... | reverse complement strand
CCAATGGCGAAGCTGTATTATCAGGAATTCCAAAAACAGATGGCTGCCGACTGGAAAGTGGAAGACGGACTGATTGTTTTCGACGGCAAAGGATTCGATAACCTTTGTACCGCAAAGCAATACGGCGACTTTGACATGGTGATAGATTGGAAACTCTATCCGGGAGCGGAACCCGATGCAGGTATTTATCTGCGCGGTACTCCTCAGGTACAGATATGGGATACGGCCCGTGTAAACGTCGGAGCACAAGTCGGTTCGGGAGGATTATACAACAATCAGACCCATCCGAGCAAGCCGCTGAAAGTCGCCGATCTGAAAGTTGGCGAATGGAACACCTTCCGCATCCGTATGGTAGGCGACCGGGTATCGGTATGGCTCAATGGCGAGTTAGTGACCGATAATGTCATTCTGGAGAACTACTGGGATCGAAATCAGTCGATTTTCCCGATGGAACAAATCGAATTACAAGCGCATGGAAGCAAAGTGGCCTATCGCGATATTTACCTTCGCGAGTTAGACCGCCCGCAACCGTTCACGCTCTCGAAAGAGGAAGAAAAGGAAGGCTTCCGGATGTTGTTCGACGGAACAAACATGCATGAGTGGATCGGGAACACCAAAGATTACGTGATGGAAGACGGAATTATCGTAATGCATCCGAGCAAAAGCTTCGGCGGCAATCTTTACTCGAAAGACGAATTCGATAATTTTGCACTGCGTTTTGAATTTATGCTTACGCCCGGGGCCAATAACGGATTGGGGATACGTACCCCAACCGAAGGCGATGCCGCTTACGTAGGCATGGAGTTACAAATCCTCGATAACGAAGCGCCGGTATACAAAGACCTGCAAGTTTACCAGTACCACGGATCGGTGTACGGGGTAATTCCGGCTAAAAGAGGTTTTTTGAAACCCACCGGTGAGTGGAACTACCAGGAAGTAATTGCCGACGGTGACCATATCAAGGTTATTCTCAACGGAAATACCATCGTCGACGGAAATATTCGTGAAGCCGCTAAAAACGGGACGCCCGACGGGAAACAACATCCGGGCTTGTTTAACAAAAAAGGACATATCGGGTTTCTGGGACATGGCTCCGAAGTCAAGTTCAAAAACATCCGCATAAAGCAGTTATAAAAACATTTTATCTTTTACTCTGCGGGAGGTTATTCGTGATAAACGGATAACCTCTTGTTTTTTCCTTTTCCGGTGTAGATAATTTCCCCGCGTCTATTGCCAATGTTTCTTAAAAGAAGCGCTTCGCTCCGGAAAAAGCATTATTTTTACTCTTTCAATAAAAAAAGCAATAAAATGAAAAGTAAAAATATAAGAATCAGCATTATTTTAGGAATCATATTATTATCGCCTCTTTTTCTCACTCATGCCCAATCTTCGGGCAAATCCATTATAAACAGCGTTTTGAATAAAGTAACGCAAACGTCGAAAGTACAACCCCAAGACTTAACCGGAGAGTGGAATTATCAGGGATCGGCGTGTCATTTCGAAAGTAACAATATTTTAAAGAATATGGGAGGAGCCGTTGCCGCCGAACAGGTGGAAAACCAGTTCGACAACTATCTTTCCAAGATCGGGATCGGAGTAGGGACTTGTAAATTCGCTTTTTCCAACGGCAACACCTATAACGCGAATTTGGGAAAAATGCCGCTGAACGGAAAATATACCGTCGAAGAGGCGACCAAACAGATCACACTCACCTATAAAGGCATGGCTAAAATCCACGGAACCGTCAAGAAGTCCGGTAATAACTTACAATTACTGTTCGATGCAGACAATTTACTGAAATTGCTCAAAATAGCCAGTTCAATGACGAATGACAGCAAATTAAAGGCCATCACCACATTTACCGATATGTATGACGGATTGCAACTCGGTTTCGATCTCAAAAAACAATAAAATCCACGTATTACCCATGAGCTTAGAGCGAGGCGTTCGATAAACAGACTCAAGATAAACTATTTATGATACATAGTATTGCATTTTCACTCCTTTTAGCGATCCATTTTATGACGCCGTTTACAGAAAGAGAATTAGAGATTATTCATAACGGTGATGCCCAAACGCCTTTCCGCGTTTTGCAAACGACCGACCCCGTCGATTCGTTGATGCTTCGTATGCAATCGAACGATATCGACACCGACTCCATAGCACACAATGCCAGCCTGCAACTCCTCATCGAACGGCTAAAAACGACGATGGAAGTAGCCGGCGGAGTAGGTATTGCCGCACCTCAGGCAGGTATTCTTAAAAACGTATTCCTGTTCACCCGCATCGATCATCCGGAGAAAGACGTGTGCGTAGCCATCAATCCGCGCATTATCGATCACCCCGTAAACAAAATATGTTTCGAACGCGACGGCTGCCTGTCCATTCCCGATACCGGAGGAAACTCCCTGCGCTTTCCCTGGGTTGAAGTCGAATATTGGGACGAAAAAGGCCAACACCATCGCGAACGATTGGAAGGATATAGCCGGAAAGAGGATTTCACAGCGGTTATCTTCCAACACGAGTATGATCACCTGCAAGGAATCTTGTTCATCGACAAGCTCTGTCCGGCGCAATAGCCTCTCGCTTCCCCGAAAGGAAATGTCCCCGTCCGATGTCGTGCAATTGAACTTAATCGCTTCATTTTTGTTCTTTTGAAAAGCATTTATGACTTACGATTATTCCCATATCGACATCCGGCTGATCCGTCCTGCCGATGAACCGGAACAAGCCGCCGGCGACATCCGTGCGATCAAAGGTGTGGCGGACGTCCAACTCACAGACCGTTCCGTGACTCTTTTCATCGAAAAGAAACAAGCCGACGACACCTCGGAAATCATCCAATCGGCCATTTCGGTTCTCCGCCGTTCCGGAGCGGAAATATCCGCGCAACGGCAATCTTTCCCGGTATTAAAGATGACCTGCGCCGCTTGCGCCTCGAGCACGCAAAACATCCTGCAAATGGTGCCGGGCGTATTGTCTGCATCCGTCAACTATGCCAACGGTAAGGGGACTGTGGAATATCTGCCTGAAATCACCTCTCCGCAAGAAATGAAATCCGCGTTGGAAGAAATCGGATACGATATGCTGGTGGAGGAAAAGGAAGCCTCGGCCGAAAATCTTGAACATATCCGAGAAAAAGAATATCAAAAACTCCGTCGCCAAACGCTATTCTCCGTCGCATTATCCATTCCTTTGGTCATCATCGGAATGGCTTTTATGCATGCTCCTTACGCCAACCTGATCATGTGGGTGTTGGCGACCCCTATTCTTTTTATTTTCGGACGACGGTTTTTCGTCGGCGCTTGGAAACAAGCCCGCCACCGATCGGCCAATATGGACACGCTGGTAGCGCTCAGCACGGGTATCTCTTATTTATTCAGCGTTTTCAATATGCTCTATCCCCAGTTTTGGGAGAGCCGAGGACTGGAGGCTCATGTCTATTTTGAAGCGGCAGGTGTCATTATCACCTTTATTTTATTGGGCAAACTCCTCGAAGCACGGGCCAAGGGCAACACCTCGGGCGCCATTAAGAAGCTTATGGGACTGCAACCGTCGACTGTAACGGTATTCAGAAACGGCTTGCCTTCGGAAATAGCGATTGCCGATGTCCAAATCGACGATATCATCCTCGTAAAACCCGGCGAACGCATTGCCGTAGACGGCGAAGTGACCGACGGCACCTCTTTTGTAAACGAAAGCATGATCAGCGGCGAACCGATTCCGGTAGAGAAAAAAGCAGGCGAGAAAGTATTTGCCGGCACCATTAATCAAAAAGGCAGCCTCCGCTTCCGGGCTCAAAAAGTGGGCAAAGACACCCTTTTGGCGCATATTATCCGCACGGTGGAAGAGGCTCAGGGAAGTAAAGCTCCCGTACAACGGCTCGTAGATAAAATCGCCGGCATTTTCGTACCGATTGTCATCGCCATCGCTATTATCAGCTTTATCGCTTGGCTCCTCTTCGGCGGGGCAAACGGTTTTGTATACGGACTACTAGCGATGGTCACCGTGTTGGTTATCGCCTGCCCTTGCGCACTCGGTTTAGCCACCCCCACCGCCATCATGGTCGGTATCGGCAAGGGAGCCGAAGAAGGCATTCTCATTAAGGACGCGGAAAGTCTCGAAGCGGCCAAACAAATCGATGTCGTGGTGTTGGACAAAACCGGCACTATTACCGAAGGTAAACCCGAAGTAACCGGCATTCTATGGTCATCGGACGCCCTCCCTTTGCATCGCGACATTCTCTACGGCATCGAGTACCGCTCGGAGCACCCGTTGGCGGAAGCGATAACGACCGCTCTTTCGCCGGTCGCCACCCTACTGGAAGGTATTGAGGTGGAACAGGTCAGCGGAAAAGGGATCGAAGGGACGTATCTCGGTAAAAAATATTATATCGGCAACGAAGCTTTTATCGCTTCAAAAGATATCGACATCCCGCTCGAGCTTGAGAATCAACTGGCTGACGAACTGGATGCCGCCCATACCGTCACGCTCTGTGCCGATGAAAAAACGGCTCTTTGCGTCATCGGAATCACCGATAAAATGAAACCCACCTCGAAAGAGGCTATCAGCCAACTAAAAAAAATGGGGGTGGAAGTAGCGATTTATACCGGCGACAACGAAAAAGTAGCGACCGCATTGGCGGCCGAACTCGGTGTCACCCACTTTAAAGGGAATGTACTGCCGGAAGAAAAAGCCGCTTTGGTAAAACAGCTACAGCAAGAAGGCAAAAAAGTAGCGATGGTGGGCGACGGCATCAACGACAGCGGGGCATTGGCGCAAGCCGATGTCAGTATTGCCATGGGCAAGGGCAGTGATATTGCGATGGATGTGGCGAAGATGACCATTATCTCATCCGATTTGCTCAAAATACCGAGGGCTATCACGTTGTCGCAAGCTACGGTAAGAACCATCCGCCAAAATCTTTTCTGGGCGTTTATTTATAACTTAATAGGAATCCCCATCGCCGCAGGAGTCCTTTATCCCGTGAGCGGATTCCTCCTCAACCCGATGATTGCGGGGGCGGCCATGGCTCTGAGTTCCGTCAGCGTGGTAACGAACAGTCTGCGGCTAAGGGGGAAGAGAGAATAGAGGTTGGAGAATGGAGATTAGAGATTAGTAAATTAATAACAAGAATATGAAAACAATACGATTCAAAACAACGATCAATTGTAGCAATTGCCTGGCAAAAGTAACTCCGGCTCTCGATAAGAAAGAGGGCATTCACTCATGGAATGTAGATATTTCCAATCCGGATAAGATCCTGACGGTGGAAACCGAAGACTTGTCGGCCGAAGACATTATAAAAACAGTCAAGCGTACGGGATTCCGAGCCGAAGAAATCGCCTGACAGCCGTAAGTTGTTTAAAGAGATATAAATAATGGATTTACATCACACATCACAAAACCACTCAATATGAATAAAACGATTGCGTTCTTCTCCTTTGTATTTTTACTATGTATTGCCCATTCTCCCTTGTCCCGCGCATGTACACGAGTCGTATACAAGGGACCGGAAAATACGGTGATCACCGCGCGTTCGATGGATTGGAAGAGTGAAATCGATGCCAATTTATGGGTTTTTCCCCGAGGCATGGAACGTAGTGGGGAGGTCGGCCCGCTCTCAACGAAATGGACCTCGAAATATGGAAGCATCATCGCCAGCGCATGGGATATCGCCACCGCCGACGGCATGAACGAAAAAGGATTAGTGGCAAACATCTTGTGGCTGGTCGAGTCGGAATACCCCACTTTCGACCCGCAGGGAACGAAGCAAGGAATATCCATCTCGTTGTGGGCGCAGTATGTATTGGATAACTTCGCCACAGTAGAGGAAGCCGTCAACCAATTGAAGGGCGAACCTTTTGTTGTCGTAAGCGATTATGTTCCCGGCACGGAAAAATTCACCACGCTGCACCTTTCGTTGTCCGACGCACAAGGAGATAACGCCATCTTCGAATATATCGACGGAAAGCTAGTCATTCACCATGATCCCTCGTATGTGGTGATGACTAATTCACCCGTGTTTGAACAACAACTGGCATTGAATGAATACTGGAAAGGCATCCCGGGCACGGTCATGCTTCCCGGTACGAATCGCGCCGCCGACCGTTTTGTGCGTGCATCGTATTACATCCATGCCATCCCACAGAGCAACGACATCCGCACATCCGTTGCGAGTGTGTTTAGCGTGATCCGCAATTGCTCCGTACCTTTCGGCATCTCGTCCGAGACAGAGCCCAACATTTCGTCCACCCGATGGCGTTCGGTGTCCGATCAGAAAAACCGGGTATATTACTTCGAGACCGCGCTAACACCTAACACCTTTTGGGTAAAGCTCAGCGATTTCGATTTGAGTGAAAACGGGCATGCGATGAAACTCGACTTAGGCAATTACCAAACGTATAACGGCGAAGCCAGCGGCTCCTTCAAGCCCGCCCCCGCATTTAAGTTTTTGGGGATTTAAAGACTGACATTTACAGTAGGTTGTCTTGTAAGTTGTCCGTTACTTGTCCTGTAACTTGTCCTATTCACTCAAGCAGATCGGCAGGAGCAAGAGGCGTGTAAGGGCCGTCCTTCACTTCGAAGATCACCGTGCCGCTTTCCAACACCTCCAATGTATGCCACTGTCCGGCGGGAATATGGATACCATATTCGTGCTGTAAGGGATCGAGTATGCACTCGAAAGTCTGCTCTTTGCTATCGTTATAGAACATCACGCGGATGGCGCCCCGCAATACCAGGTACGTTTCCGCCGTGTGCGGATGCCGGTGAACAGGTAACACCGTTCCCGGCTCCAACGCATTCAGCAGACGTTGGGCAGGAGCATCCAGCCTATCGTGAAAATTATGATTCATTCGTAACCGCGGCGACGCTTTCGCCCCACCCGTCACCTCATTCAAGAGCTCTTCATTGATCACCATACGAGAATATAATTGATTATTGACTGACTTTTTTCATCATTCCGAATTTCAGCGTATAGAAGCCCATCAGGATAAGTGCAAGGATGATAAATATCCACCACCCCATCACCGGATAAAGGGCGATTAATAATGCCGAACAAACGAGCTGCGCCACAAAATAGATGACCGATACCAACCGGTGCGGCATCTTGCGTTCATTCGCCATAATCTGATAAAAATGCAATCGGTGCGCCTCCATGATGTTTTGCTTCAGATACAAGCGATGTAAAATGGTACAACCCGCATCCACCCCGTACACCATCAGGAAGCCCAGCCAAATAAGGTCTTGTGTCCGGATAATCAATAGGAGAAGTAAAGTGACCACCCAAAAGGCGATGCCCACGCTGCCGACATCGCCCGCGAAACATTTGGCACGTTTGCGGAAATTGAAGAACAGGAACACCAGCGACGCCAATAGGGGATACACGATGAAGTCGGTCGGTGTAAACGCCTGCACATACTCGTTTACCCATCCCAACGACACCAGCACCGCAATACTGTAAAGTCCTGTGATGCCATTAATGCCATCCATAAAGTTATACGCATTGACAATACCGATAAAGACGATATATCCGATGATAACCGCCCACCAGGGATATGCGCCGAACACCTCCGCCGCTTGAAAGGCGCAGGTCATAGCCAAGAGATGAAATAACAGTCGGACTTTTTGTCCCAAACCTTTGATATCGTCCCAAAAGCTAACGAGAGAAATAAGTGTCATGCCTGCGAAAAACCAGGCCGAGAACGCTGAAAAATGAATGGCGGCGTAAAAGAGCGCCACGATCCAGTAGATGATTCCACCGCCTCGCAATGTGATTTGCGTATGCGAACTGCGTTGGTTAGGCTTGTCGATGATGTTATATTTGTCCGCTATGCGGAAGTAAAGCAACTCCGCAACAAGAAGCAAGGCAATAATCAATAAATAGATCATAATGAGTAATAAGTGACGAAAATTGACTTATAAATGAGTTGTGAATAAGAGAAATGAGTTATAAATGAGCTATGATTATGAGAAATGAGTTATAAATGAGTTATGATTCCGAGCGATGAGGTATCATTAATTATCCATTATTGAAAGCTGTCGAGCGTTTTTCGCATTCCGTCTTTCGCCGACATCGGCATGTGGTCGATGCCCAGAGCGCGCTTGATCTTGGCGTTACTCACCACATAGTTCTCCGTGAGTTTGCGAAGGCGTTCGCGGTTTAGCGGCAGACGCAAGGAAGTGCCGATCCCCGCCATGCCGTTCATCAACCCTTTCGAGAGATGCCATATATGCGCTTTCCGGCCCATACTTTCGCAAATAAGTTTGATCAGTTCATTTGTTGACAGCGGTTCGTCGTCGCCCACATGATAAATACCGCCGGGAACGTCGTCACGGGCAACCAATTGCTCCACCACGTACGAGATGTTATCGACCGAGCAAAAAGACCGCCGGTTATCGAAAGAGCCCAACGGCCAGGGAATACCTTTCTTCACCACATTATAAAGCAGATTGAGATTTCCCTTATTTCCCGGCCCGTGAATCATGCACGGGCGTACGATGTAAACTTTCCTTTGCAGACTGTCCGCAACCGATTGTTTACTCAACAGATATTCCTCCGCTTTGATTTTCGATTCGCCGTATGGGCCTTTGGGATCCGGCACGATCTCCTCCGTCAGCACATCCCCCGGCACACTGTCCGCTGCGGCCTTTACCGAACTGAAAAAGACAAATGCACGTGCATCCGATTGCAGGAAGTAATCGAAGATGCGTTGTGTGAGTCCGGTGTTAATATCGAAATACGATTTCGCTTCGCTTTGGTTCTTTGTGTCATGCGCTTTACCCGCAAGGTGGACAATCGCATCCACGGGAGGAATCTTTCCTAACTCGTCCCATGAGAAGATTCGTTCCACCCCCTCTTTGGGCGGTTGAACGAGATCCAGTCCGTAGAGCGAGAAACGATCGTTCCAATTGTGAGTGAAGTTCGACCCCACAAATCCATTGATACCGGTGATAAGTATTTTTTTCATCCCTGTTTTACATTCTTAAAAAATCCGCGATATGAATATGTTTAACTCCTTCTATATCATCTCTCCAAAAATCGTCCATCGTTACCTCGTATTTCGGATAGTGGTCTTCAACAGACAATAAAGGGGAAAACTCTCTTTCGTATCTAGTTTACCGACAAATACCTGATAGCCGCTTCTTTTAAGTTCCGGAAAAATAATATTTTCCGATATTATCAAAAGCATATTTTATTACCCGCTCCAATAACTCTATATCACGAATATTGCGTCACTTCCTCTATCTCATTCAATAAAAGGTAATCTGTTACCGGGGCGAACGAACGAAGCAATGTATCGATAAAGCTCTTCCGCAGAAGTCAAATGCGAATAGGCGAAACTCTCGAAATTGATTGATAGGATTTGTCCCGGCTTTACTCCTCTCGACACTGATACATCCCTCAACATCATTAAGACGGTTGATTTTCCACTTCTTCGGATGCCGGTCAATATCTTTATCAACGGTTTGTCGATAAAGGGTTTTAATTGCTCTATGTAGGACTCTCTTACAACCATTTTTTCGGGTTATGCCCTCAAAGATATTGTTTTTACAAGACTTTTTATAGATATAACCCTAAAACATTTCGATTTACAAATATCGCTATGTGAACGGCCTATCAGACTGGTATAGCCTTTTTCCTGTAGATTTTTCCAGATGGCTCAGCCTACCAATCCGGGATGCTCGGCTCTCACTCGTTCTTGGGCAAAGGACATCCTGTGACGGATTACAGGGATTCGAAACGATTGTGATAAACAGGACGAATAATATAAGTAAATTCCTTTGTCACATCGCGCAAAGAGGAAAAACCGCTTGTGAGTATGATTTCAATTTTATCATCTATAATCAAATAACGATCATGATGTTCGCGAATCGTTGTTTTTCTCTCAAACGTCCATTTGTCACAAGCGCTTTTAAGAAAATTCTCATCGTCCAGCTCTAAGTGCCCCTCTTGATAAACAATACAGAGCGCCTTTTTGGGAAAGAGCGACGCGATCATTTTCAGATTTTCCTGATTGCCGTTTTCAGTTCCCTTCCTCACAATGTATTTATCGTATAAGCAAACCATCTTCGCGTTTTTACATAAAGCCCGTATATGTTCAATAGCCTTCTCCCTGTTATCTCCTCTCGCGAAACATCCCGAAAGGTTGTTCTCTATCGTATCGTCATAAATGTTCACATAAGGGAACACATCCTTATCGCTTGAAAGAATGATTTTATATACAGTCTTTCCGGCTAAATCCTCCAACGATTGGGTGGTGTATCCCGCACCCTGCAATTGCCTTTCCATTGCAGGAGACACCTTCGCGCCAATCCGCTTCAACTGGGCGGTATTAGTCAAAAAAGTTCCTTTATAGTAGTGAAAAATCCGTGCAACCCTATCCTGATCGAAATCACCTTTATTCTTAAAATCAAGATATGCTTTTTGAAGATCGTCGCTTAAAACTAAGCCGTATGGTATCATGTCACTCTATTTCTATCAATTCCCCTAATGTGGCATCAAAAAATCCGGCGGGAAAATCTTTATCGAACTTACCATTTGGGAGGATGGATATTTTCAGAAAAGGAGAACGAATGCTCTCTTTGTAGAAAAAGCCTACCGCCGATGCCTCTAACCGTTTTTTGTATACCTCATAACGAATTTTATTGATTAAATGGTCGCAATGGGTTTCTATAAATAATTGAATCCCTGCACGGGCAATAAAAGCAAAGAACTCGCCTAAACGCGCTTGCGCCGCAGGATGCAAATGAATTTCAGGATTTTCAATCATCAACACATAATTTTCACGGGCGCGCAGGCAAAGAATAAGGATTTTCGTCAAATAACCTACACCGGCCCCCAGTTGCGAAGGATCCAAGCTTGCAATGCCGTCACTTTTATAGCTGGTTTGTACATCCAATTCCGTACGAAGCTCGGTACTCAACTCCAATTTTATTCCCAATATATAACTAAGCCAGTAATTGAGTTGAACGGCCAAAGTCGATGAGGCAGATTCTTTTATCAAAGCGGGGATGACCGGAGTCGACTTTTCCTTTTCAAACGTACCCAACAAGAACTCACCCTGAATGCCCGCCTTCGCCTGGGATGATACCGAAGAGATTGCCTCCGTACCTGTTCGATTGGCAGATAAGTAAAATAGGTTTTTTTCGATTTCCAAATCCATCTTTTGCCCATCAGTAGCGATTTCTCCTGTGTCCGACATATGCCAAACGGTTTCCTTTGTATCCATTGTCAGGCAAATACTGATCTCTTTTGCATTTTCGTATCTGTTTCGAATAGTCGTGAAAGCCGACGGCAATTTCGATAAATAAATAGCCCCGTTCTTCGTCATGGTTTTGTTCAACAGCAAAACCGCTTGCAATACGCTTGATTTCCCGGTTGAGTTCAATCCGGTAATCACCGTAAGCGGATAGCCAGTTATCACTTCATTCGCTATGCACTTATAATTTTTTATTTCTATCTTATCGATCATCATTCAAGTTTTTTTATTCTATCCAGTAAGGCTTCAGCATCTTTAAATCTAGCGACGACACTGGAGGTTGCATCGACACTTTCCCTAAACGCGCCACCCGTTTTGTCGATATCTCTTTTCCATTCCTTAATCAAAGGCCGGATTTTTTTCTTTTCCACCTCTTCAAAAGTAAACACATAAGTCAACGTTTCGAATAAAAGCATATTTATCGGCCTGCGCGTTCCGCTTTCTTTCGGTTCGAAGCGAAAAGCCTCCCTTCCCAAGATTCTATGAATCCTTTCCATTGCAGATAAGAACTTATTCCGGACCGTTTGTATCACCTCCTCATCCAAATGAGCATTCAACGCGATCATCACTTTCGCCAGAAAATCATCGATATCGCTTTTGTATTCGATTGGCTCCATACCTTTTATACCTTTCAAGTCGCCGTTCAACCAGAGAAGAAAAGCCAATGCCCGCAAAATAATATATTGATCCTTCATTCTGGAAGGTTCGACTCCTTTTTCGGTAGCCTTTAGAAAAGCCTCCGATTCGCTTAATTCTTTCAGCAATTCGGTCGCTTTCCCTCCGTACAAGGCATTTCGCATTTCCTGATTATTGAGGTGGGTTCCACCCCTGTTCACGCGATCGAAAATATCGTACTTCACCCGTTCCGGCGTAGGAGGTTGAATGACATATACGTAGAGTTGGTAATCTTCAAAAATGCCCTGTAATTTGGTATCAAGGTCAGAAAATTTCGAGCCATTCAGTTCACGGAGGATTTTCAAATCCTTTAATCGGAATTTATCATTCAGGAAGTCGAGAATAGTTGTGATTCTCTGTCGCCCATCCACCACTTGTTTCCGCCCGTCCGGCGTTTCGAAAAAATACATGATGGGAATAGGTATACCCATTAATATCGACTCGATCAATTCGGAACCCTGTTTTCCCTTCCATACGTCTTTTCTCTGGAAGCTCGGGTTAAGGATCAATTCCTTACGATCTTCGTATAAACGTTTTAAGTGCAAAACACTGTATTGAACCTTTTCAACACGCACTTCGGCGTTGGGATAGATGCTCAGTGAATCGCTTTCATCGTTCATGTCTAATCCCGATTCATTTTCCAGAAGCCGGTCTTCTTCCGGTACGGAATTATTTTCAATTTCCGATTGATGTTTATCCTCCGTCATGTTGCCTGTTTGTAAATGTCTCCCGCAAAGATACGTAAATAAAATTATACTAAGATTGCGCATATCCCTTTTTCCGAGACACCGCTCTCTCGATAATCTGTTTCACCTGCCCCTCATCTGTTCTCAGACAGATGAGTAAGACATCTTCCGTATCCACGATTAAGAGGTCTTCCAAGCCGTCGGCGACCACTAATTTATTAGGATTCAGTTCTTTTACAAAACAATTGCGGGTGTCGTTGGCGATGATTTGTTCGCCAGACAATACATTCTCCGCTTCATCCTTTCCGCTTTGTTCGTATAACGACGTCCAGGTACCCAAGTCGCTCCATCCGAAGTCGGCGCAAGTGACATCCACTTTATGCGATTTCTCCATCACCCCAAAGTCGATCGAGATGCTACGGCTCGCCGCATATACTTTATCCACCGCCGATTGTTCGCCGGGTGTCCAATAACTCTCGGCCAATCCCGCGAACGCATCGGCGATATGAGGCAACCAAACGATCATTTCACGAATGATGGTGTTCACCGACCATACAAACATGCCCGAGTTCCATACATACCCGCCGTGTTCCAAAAAGGATTTCGCCCGGTCATAATCCGGTTTTTCTTTAAACGACAATACCCGGCTGAAAGCAGCATGCTTATCCCCCACCTCTATATATCCGTATCCCGTGGAGGGAAAGGTCGGCGTAATCCCTATCGTGACTAAGCGATCCTGCCCGGCCGCATACGCCAAGCTTTGCTGCATCACACGCGAGAATGTAGCCGTATCGATGATAAGGTGATCGGCCGGCGTTACCACCATTACCGCATCGGGATCCTTTTCCCGGAGCTTGTATGCCGCGTACGCCAGACAAGGCGCCGTATTCCGTCTCTCCGGTTCCAGCCAAACCTGTTCTTCTTTCAATGCCGGGAGTTGTTCCAGCACTTGTTCTTTATACGCTTTTCCGGTTACTACCATAAAGTTCTCCGGGGAGATAAACGAGGAAAAACGCTCATACGTCAATTGAATAAACGTTTTTCCGATGCCCAAAATGTCCACAAACTGTTTGGGCTTGCTTTCCCTGCTTAACGGCCAAAAGCGGCTACCAATGCCGCCGGCCATGATGACACAATAAAAATGGTTATTCATACTTTTTCCTAAGGATAGTCAATACAAAGTTGACTCTCGTCATTATATCACATCTTTGTCTTTCCACTTTTTAGTAAGTGCAAAAAAGACCTGTAGTAGAATAAAAGCTAATAACGCGATGCCTATAATCGCAGCAAAAATAATTACAATTGTATTCATTTTATTTCGAGTTCCTTAAATTATCAATCAATCTTCATACAATTTTTCGATTCTATCGAGGTTCTGTATTCGCTACAAACCTATATGATTTTTCGGAAATATGCTTTATTCCAACTCCACCTTTTCAATAAATTCCTTTCCTGCGGAATAGGGTATATATCCATTGTGTTGCAATCTACCGATAATAATCGCGGGATGCGTGTTAAATTTTTCAGCATACGTCCGCACCTCTTCCGATGTAATAGAACCTTTCGAAAGAATTTCTTTCTCTTCCTCTTTCGATAGAGTCCAGTTAACAGCAAAGTCATCTGCTTGTTGCTCCTTCGCATCCGTTTTATCCGGGTATTCTATATTTTCCAGAAACACATCTTTCTTACCGTGTAAGAGAATATGCCCCGCTTCATGAAAGAAAGTAAACCAAAAGATATCATTGCGTTTATATCTTCCGGTTAATTGAATAAACGGCGTGTCATCGAGCCAACGCGTAGCCCCATTGATAGGAGCTTTGGGTAAACAAGGGGTATATACCACTTTCACTCCCGCCTCGAGACATAACACTTGAAGATCTTTTTGAAAATCTTTCGGATGCTTCGCCATTAACGATTTAATGAGGGGAAGTGTTTCTTTGAACTTTTTCTCCGAATAAGGTTTGTCGAGCGTTAGTTCTTGAGCTTGCAGTTCCCCTTGACGTAACCATGCGGAAATTGCATACGGTTCCTTGGTGTGAGCCAGAGAAATTCTGAAAGAAAGTTTCAATGTTCTATCAAAATAGAACTTACGCCATCCATCGGGATTACTCATGCCGAAGAAGGATAATAAATGCTCTGTTTTTTCGCTTATGCTCTCGGAAGGCTTTAGCCATCCTTTTTTTATCATTTCAGCCAACGGAAAATTCCTCGCCCAATCTATTGATTCGGTAATTATCGAACGTTGACGCTCACGCGCAAGATGTTCATCAAAGGTTCGCTGTTTGTTCATCCAAAAATGCGCTGGGATATGGGTAACACTTTCAAATTGCACCGCCATATCAGGAGTAATCGAACTTTCACCTTTCATCACCGCAATGATTGTCTTTTCAGGCTTTCCTGCACGCACTGCAAATTCTTTAGGGCCCATTTTCATCTCAGCGAGTTTTTCAGCAAGCGTTTCGCCCGGATGAAAAACCACCTGTGGAATATACCGGTTCTCTTTTATAGCCATAACATTATGATTTACTCGTTGTGATAATCTATTATTTCAATTATTTCCACACCTTTTATTTCTACCCATATATAGTTGCCGTCGGAAGTAACCGGAATCGGATTTTCGTGTGGTTCAAACACCAATCGGTAAGGCTGATCTAAATCACAAGCCCATTGGCCTTTCCGGTTTTCAACTAGTTCATGATAGTGCCCCGGAAGATATCTCACGTCTTCTAATGTCTCTGCAACCCTGAGATCATTAAGCCGTTTACTTAAAATTTTCGACCGTATGTAGCCTAACTCTTTCTGACACTTTCTATAATCATTTGCCAGTTTCTCTAATTTTTTGGTGCTGAATGTCAAATCCATCACAAAGATAATTTATTTTCGACTAACAGAAAGTGTTATTTATAATATTATTTTTATTTAACTGAAATAGGGAGTATATAATTGAGGAACCAATTAAAAGCAGGAGATATATTGGGATAGGATTCTCTTTTTTTCAGTTCGATGCTCATTTTACTTTATTTCTTCAAGTTTGATATACAGCACTATAAGTCCTTGTTAATTACTATTTCTTCCACTTGAAACTCTTTAATGTCGAACCACTCTTTACTTATATCACAATTGTCGCTATTAGGATCAGGATTTGCTTTATGAATTTTCACTTGTAATGGCATTGGAACACCATTACCAAATATCAGAGCTTCTCCAGGCACTGATTGCTTGATTTTAATTGCATAATCATCTGAATAGTATGGCAAGACAGAGTAAATATATTTCATATCCACATCATTTTGTATGCGGTGAATAATATAGTTACCGCATTGTGATAAAACGGTGCTCGACAACTCTGAAGGTCTCTGAGAAGATATCAATAAATACAATGAATACTTTCGCCCTTCTCTTGCAATACGTGGATATCCACTCCTACAAAGTTTCATCGATTTCTATTAAGATGTCTTCATTCACTATATTCTCGACATTGATCAAAGGGAGCACCCATTTATTAAAATCAGAACCCTCCGTTTTGGCAAATAAGATCCCTCTTGTAGTTCCAATCACTAGCACACCAAGATGTTGAGCAAAGCCTTTATCTATTGTAATTACCTGTTTTTGATCATCATGCAAACCAACCCATGTAGCTTCTTCTATATCGAAAAACATACGAACTTCAATCATTAAAAAAGGACTTGGTTTTTCGTCACATTTATAACGGATTGTACATGCAACGGCGATAATCCGTTCATTCGCTTCGATTCCAAAAGACAAACCGGCAGACACCTCTACATTCGATTGCGTATCAAACATTTCATCGAAGCCGGCAAATTGCTCCGTAACGATCTTTCTTAATTTAAAACGAATGGATGGTTTCATGCAGCTTTGGGTTTGTTGTCGTTAGATTCCGTATATGGAATATAATCCCTATCTTTAAGAATAGTACTATTTATTTGCGAAAACTTCATCGGCACCAATAACGGTTTTAATTCGGGAAGAGGATAATAAGTATTTATCGAAATCAGCGAGATGCTTAACGCCTGCTCTATTTTAGAAATCGTTTCGAGGGATAAATTTTCACTGCCTTTCAATATCTTATTGACATATTGAGGAGATACGCCCATTCTGAGAGCTAGTTCCTTTTGAGTAATCCCTTTGTCTTTGATTGCAAAAAGAACTTGCACTGCAATTTGGGCAGAGTGTTTCAACCATTCTTTATTCGTTTCACGCCATTCGGCTTCTTGGCGCCAGGTAGACACTTGTCCTTTCGATAATTCTGCTAATCTTTCTAATCCTTTAGCCATACTATTACAGTTGAAATTCCATTAAATCATTCATTCCTTCTTTGTCAATAACACCTTCTTTTAATAAATAGTTTCTCGCTTGATCCAACTTTACTAATTCCATTTTAGTATGCATCCTTTCGCTCATCGTATGCGTCAATTTGATGGCGCCTCCTGTTATTACATACACTTGAGGTTCTATACGAATCGCATATAGCCGTAGCCAACTCGGACGCTCCATACCGTAGCATTTACTTTTGTCCAATAATTTCGAGGAGACTTGCCTATCATCTAAGAATTTAAATTTATGATCCAATTGTTTAGCCTCTGTCTTTAGTAAATATTCTTGAAGCTTGGCAGCATCGTAAAGAGTTTTAAAAATAGCCCTTTTGATTGAAATATTGTTCCATATCGGATTTCTCAAATCCTTTTCATTAGCCGTGAAAAAGTCGAATAACTGTTCCGCATCATTCCATTTTTTAAATTGTAATGTAAACTCGTCTGTATCGAAATCTGAATTCCAACAAGCGAATAATTTTGAGACAAAGATAATAACTATCTTCATAATATCAACCTATAAGTTTATTTTTAACTTTCATTTGTCGGTCTACATGAAGAATAAAGCCTTTCATTTACCGCCTTTCGTAAACAAACGCCCTCAATAATACGGCCGCTCTTTATTCCATAAATCATTGCTCCCGAGTTTCTCCGGCAGGTGACCGTTGAGTAACAAGGGAGCGATGAAAGATAGAAGTTATATGATAGAGACTTATCGTTTTATTATTTTCGAGAAGCCAATCCTTTAATCACCTCAATCACACGATGAACATCCTCATTTGTGAGAGTAGGTCCGGAAGGCAGGCAGAGTCCATCGTCGAACAACTTCCCGGTCGTGTCGTCGCCATAATAAGGAGCATCGGCAAACACCGGCTGCAAGTGCATCGGTTTCCATAACGGACGAGTCTCGATGTTCTCTTCCTCCATCTTCAGGCGAATGTCTTCGCGCGTGAATCCCGCAGTGGCAGGATCAACAATGATACACGTCAGCCAAAAGTTGGAATTAAAATCCGATGACGGATTATCGTGCACCTCGACGCCCTTCACACCAGCCAATTCTTTTTGATAGATGGAATGAATCTCCCTGCGGCGGGCGATATGATCGTTCAACACCATCATTTGTCCGCGGCCGATACCGGCGGATATGTTACTCAAGCGGTAATTGTATCCAATGCGTGAATGTTGATAATGGGGAGCCTGGTCGCGCGCCTGCGTAGCATAAAACACCGTTTCTTTCGCTTCCTCCTCCGTGCGGCATACCAACGCACCGCCACCCGAAGTGGTAATCATCTTATTGCCGTTGAACGACAAACAGGCGAACTCGCCGAAGGTGCCGCATTTCCGGCCCTTGTATTCCGAACCCAGCGCCTCCGCCGCATCTTCCAATACAGGAATTTCATACTCACGGGCAATTGCCATTATCTCATCCATCTTAGCCGGCATGCCGTATAAATGCACGGGAATAATTGCTTTCGGTTTTTTGCCAGTTTTGGCAATACGGTCTTCAATAGCTTGGCGAAGATAATCGGGCGACATATTCCAAGTATCTGTTTCGCTCCCCACAAATACCGGCTTGGCAGCCTGGTAAGTGATCGGGTTGGCCGAAGCCGCAAAAGTAAAGCTTTGACAGATCACCTCATTGTCACGCCCAACACCCAGTTGCACCAATCCCAAGTGGATGGCTGCTGTCCCGGCGCTCAATGCCGCCACATGAACATCCTCGTTCAAAAATTCGCGAAGATCTTTTTCAAATCCGTTTACGTTCGGGCCTAATGGCACTACCCAGTTGGTGTCGAACGCTTCTTTTATAAAGTCCTGCTCATGGCCACCCATGTGAGCAAGCGAAAGCCAAATACGTTTATTCATATAAATTCTTGTTTTAATCGATACCCTCTTTTAAGACACGAGTCGCCTTAAGAAGATTCCCATTATGTTGTTTCAAAATTTTTATTAGTTCTTTTTCTTCACTCGAATATAAGTCAGGGGTACGCGCTTTTGACAATACCATACGTCCATGAATAACATTTACCCCTAGAATGGAATCGCCCAACAGATAACGGAGAGTGTGTTTAATTTGTTTTATCGCCTTACCGAGATCCGAACCCTTTAATTCAATCAACCGCAGGACATCCGATGATACGGTGTACAAACCATAATCGCATTTTAGTCCCGTTCCGTCTTTCATGATTCCACCATCGATTCTATACGCGATCAACTCTTTTTCTTCTTTATTTATACCCTGATAAGATACACGCCCACCTTTCTTATCTTCCAAAACAACCTTTGAGCGCCTGTCACGAAATTCGATATACGATTTATCCGTATATTTTTCAATCAACTTCATATTCCAGATCCGATAATTTATCGTATTCCCTGTTTAACTTGCGGGAGACCTCATCGATTTTTTCCGCTTTAATCTGTTTCAATTTTGGATCTAAAATTGACGTCACGGAACCATTCTTAACGAACCAAGCGCCGACATCGTCAAAATTAACCCAATATTTTTGAGAAATTATTTTTTGGGACTCTTTCTTTTTTGATTTTCCTACCTCGGAAGCGAATAAAAGATTATTGACGGATGTAAGGATATACGGACTATGTGTGGTAATAAACAGGTTATGCGCCCGCGGTCCATTTAAGAGCGCCACCATTTGATATATTAGTTCCCGCTGCGTAAAGGGATACAAGTTCTCTTCCGGTTCTTCGAGAAATATATTGGAATAGTGGAGATTAATAAAGTGATAGGCAATACGCTCAAATTCTTTTGCTTGTTCTTTGTTGGCGAAGTAATGTTTGATATTATATATTTTGCGAGGTATCCCAAAATCTTTTAAAGCTAATAGATAAGACGTGCCTCCTGCTTTTATCACCCATGAATAGATTCTATCAATAAGTTTTTTATTTTGATACTCTCTGGCCACACTATCTTTCTGTCTCTCCTTGTATATTCCTTCCGTAACATACTTCAGCAATAACCAAAGCGGCACCAACGATTGCAAGCCGCTCGAAACGTTTGTAAAATCGAGAGTCTTATTTTCACTGATCATGACCGTATCCTTGCGGTTATTTTTATCAAAGGCATATTTGACGCCAAGGTCTAAAATCTGCGTAGGTTCGTTTGAATAATAGTTGCGCGCTTCTTCCCAATCCGACATAAAACTGCGAATATTATTTTTTTCCAAATTCACGTCGAACCAATTCGGAATAGCCGCGACAATATTCCGTTCCGCAGGAATGTATATCGTTTTAGAACGGATATATGCCCATCGATCTTTCCACTCAAAATGAAACGCGTCCTCTTTTTTAGAGAAAGAAAAGCGCATCACATCCGTTTCATATTCAATATAGGTTTCCGGAACAATGAAACCGTTTAATTTATGAAATTCCGAAAACCGCAACTCGAAGATACCTTTTTTCTCAAAGTCTGCGGGAGACTGTGCAATTGATATCTCTTTTTCCACCCATGAGCAGTAGCAAGCCGTCTTATTGATCGTGCTTTTGCCGGAACTTTGCTCGCCAATGAGCAAATTAATCCGTTTTAGCTCAATTTCCACGTCTTGTATCGGCCCGAGTTTTTTTATAATCAGATGCTTCATTATTTTACTCACTTTCTCCTTGATGTCGAGAGGCAAAAATACAAAATAAAAATGGATACGGTAATATATTGACGTGAAGAGAAAATTAAAACGCTAATTTTAATTCAGTGTACCTTCTGAAAAAGCTTCCGCAGAACTACTGGAGCAAACAGGTCTTCAATCAAATCTAAGTTGAACTTTCAGATCAATTGATGATCGTTATAAATCTTAGCGATAAAACCAATAGATAGTCATGCTCCGGTAATAATCAAGGGGAAGTTACCTGAGTATGCTGGAAAACAATTCAAGTTGCCATTCCTCTTTTTGCTATTATCAATACGTAATATTATCGACACTTTTTATTTATTCCAATTATATCAAAATCTTTTTTTGTAGATTATACCTTGATTTTAATAGTGATACATCTCTACCATTAAAATTACTTTTAAATTTTTTCAATATTTTATTCTCAGTTTCAGGAGTCCAGTATATTTTTAATTTTTCTCTTGCTCGAGTAATTGCAGTGTAAAAAATATTATGGGAAATCATCTCTTCAACTTCATCTGTAATGACAAGCTTAACGGATTTATACTCTAGACCTTGAGCTTTATGCATAGAAATTGCATAAGCAACTTGAAAAGGGACAATTGTATCCGAAGAAGTGTCGTCATCTTCATCTGTACTTTTATACTTATTGACAAAAAAACGAATAACTGAGTTACCATTATCAGCATTATCCATTAATTGAAAATCATATCCCGATGCATCATATTCATTAATAACCTTGTCGATTTCAATATCAAATTGAATTTTATTTTCGTTTTTTTCAATTTGGACAATTTTCCCTTTTAAATTATTATAAATTAAAGGGAAAAACCGATTGGTCTCATTAAAAATAATGGGATCATTGATTTTGTAAATGTTTGTACCCCATTCAATAGAAACATTGTCATTGCTACTCTGTAAGAATCTATTGATATTATTAATGCCGTAAAGGCCGTCATAATTTAAGCATAGAATTATTTCATCATCTTCTGTATGTTCAAAAATTGATTCATCTAAAGTAACTGAATACTGATTTCTGGTTATGTGTTCAAGAATATCATTGTCCAAATTTCTTACTTTATTCCATAAAATTAGCAAGTTACTATTATTGCTACGATAAGGTCTAGTTAATTCAAATACCGAACTAGTAGGAACAAAAGACTTAGAAATACTAAACCAGTTTCCGAAAAGTATCGATTGAATCTGAAAAATATCTCCAACTAGAAGTAATAATTTGAAGGACGCCTTATCTAATACTTTAAGCATATCTGAGTTGCTAACTGTACTACATTCATCAATGATTAATAAGTCAAAATCGCTATCAGGACTCAGTAAAAACTTGGTTATTGTTTTAAATGTAGAATTAGCGGTTTTTACTTTCCTTTTTAAGTTGTCAACTGCAGGGTTTGTATTTGCTAAATAAAGTTTTCTCTCATCATTAAAAAAATTAGATACATGGTTTATCATTGTTGATTTTCCTGTCCCCGCAGCGCCATAAATAAAAGCAACTTTTGAATTCTCAAACAATTGTTTAAGTACCGAAGTTTTTTCTTCACAATCTATACTATATGCTGATGATTGTAACCATGAATTAACAGAGTTTGAATAGTTCTTTATTCCACTTGATGATAATGTTATTAATTTTTCTACAATATGAAAAGTATCTTCTTCATATCCTTTTATAAAAACATAATCTTTATAACATTCAAGTCTACGATGTGTATGTTTGCTATAAAGTAAGCTATTCCAAACTTGAATAAGATTATCAATATTATCAAAGCTAGACATGTCTTTCTTAGGAGTATATAATTGTCCTTTTTGTTCAGTGTTATTTTTTATCCACCGTGCAAATAGCTCATGCTGTCGATTAGTTGTATCTATACAGTTAAATAAATAAGAAAGTTTGGGATTGTGATTTTTAAGCGAAGAGTTAAACGGCATTTCATCGAATGGAATACAACCAAAGTCAAGGTAAAGGTCTGATAATTTTACACAGGAATCCTGACTGTATTGTTTTTTTATAATCTTATTGTTTAACCTATAGAGTAGATATCTAAGAATGTTACATCCCGAACTCTGTGTTTTCGTTAACTCACGACATTTACCTAAAATCTCAAGAAAATGAGAAGTCTTCGTATTTTCGGTTATTATCTTTCTTATATAATTAAAATCATCATCTGTGAAATCAATCAACTCAACCAGATTGATACCCATTGATGTTAAATATCTCATTAATTCATAATATTCCCTAGTGCTACCAATTTTTTGATGTTTCCCGAATATATCTGCAAAATTATTTATTTCACATGGCCTTATTGATACTTCCCAACTATCAATTATTTGAATAGGCATATTCTTATTCAGAATATATATACTATCATTACTTACAGAAAGTTTAACTGCATAGTTATATGAAATATCAAGCTTTGTGAATGCAATGTTTCTATCGAATTTACTAGAATAATCGTCAGCTCTCGTGAATGTTACTTCATAATAGATTTCAAAATCAATAAAAAATGGTTTTATTTTCTCGATATAATATCTGTCATCATACGCGCTTTTTGTTCTTCGAAATGAGGGTCGATTTATTTTCTCTGCAATTTTCTCATAATACTCTTTTAGATTTGAATCCGTTTTAACAGGAAACAAACTTAGATTTTGCAGTACCTCTATATCAAACTCGGATTTTAAGAATGTTTTAATCCGGATTAGATATTCATAATATTTTAGCATTAATCGCTCAGAGTTTTCTTCATCAAGTGTATAGTGAGATACCGTAATTTGTAATAGATTATGAAAACGACTCAAGAACTTTAATTTTCCCTTGGATTTAATATAAGCATTTGCTTTTTCAATATTTGAATATGTAATATCAATATCTTGTTTATTACTGTATATTTTTAGTGCAATATACTCAACAAAATTTCTAAGTTGGGGTAATATATTTTGAGATAATAATCCTCTATCTGTAATATTGAACTTATCAATATTATTACATATTACCTTGTTGATATTTAAAATATGATTATCTATATTATACATAATTCATTATTTACAACGGATATCCATTAGGCCTATAGAAGAACCTTTATTACTGTGCCTCCCCATGAATAGCCAACACCAAAGCCGGCAAGAAGAACATTCCCTTTTATATCTTTTGTTTTCAGTAATTCCGTTAATACGATGGGAATAGTAGAGGAAACCGTATTACCAACTTCACTCATGTATTCAAGAAACTTCTCTTTCTCAATTTTGATCTTTTTACGTAGATAATTCACCATAAATTTATTGGCTTGATGAAAAATAAAATAATCCACCTTTTCAAAAGAAAGGTCGTTTTTTTCCAGTGTATCCTTAATTAGTGGGGGAACGGCTTTAATGGTGAAATTAAATATTTCCGAACCGTTCATGTGAAGATGATCGGAAGAGATCGGATTGCCATTTTCATCGAAGGAGAGATCATTCACCCTTTCCCGTTGACGCGAAGCCCCCGATTTCACTATTAAATTATTTGCACCTTTCCCATCAGTACCCAAACTAAAATTGCCGATTTCCGCAAATCCTTCTGTTGAAACAAGGGTTGCAGAAGCCGCATCACCGAAGATAGTACGATTACCTTTGTCTTTAGCGTGCAAAAATTTCGAATAGGTTTCACCTGTAAGCAGAAGAATATTTTGTGCGATACCTCCGGCAATAAGCCCTTTGGCTAATGAAAGTCCGTAAATATATCCCGAACAACCCAAATTAAAATCCAACGCTCCGCAGGAAGTTGATAAGCCCAGCCTTTCTTGTATCAGACAAGCAGACGTAGGGAGAAAATAGTCGGGACTTTGTGTACAAAACAAAATAAAGTCAATGGAAGCTTTTTCAACAGCGTTATCTCTAAAAAGCTTTTCCGCCGCTTTCACTGCCATATCTGCCGATGTTTCTTCTTTACCAGCAACATGCCGTTCATTGATACCTACTTTATCGGCTATTTTATCGACACTCCATTCCGGAAATTCTTTTACCAATTCTTCATTAGAGAGAATTGTTTCGGGTAGATAATAATTGATTGCTTTAATGAATGCTTTCATAATTATAATAATGTATATCCGCCGTCTATTAAAAGATTTGTTCCGGTTACCCACGAGCTGGCCTCTGATAGCAGATAAACTACCGCATAAGCCACTTCTTCGGGTTTGCCATATCGCTTTAAAGGATAGCGTTTCATATCTTCCGATAACTGCTCCTCTGTAATTTTCCCTTCCGAAAATATATTTGTGTCAATCATACCGGGATTCACACAATTTACACGGATATTTTTTGCTGCTAAATCCAATGCCATACCTTTTACTACGCCATTTACCGCTCCTTTTGAAGCTGAATAAATAGAAGCAGCTACTGCAGAACAAAATACTCCGGATACCGATGAAATAAAAACCACAGAAGCTCCTTTAACCAACTTTTTTGACTTTACCAAGAGCCTCGTTAATTCAACAGGAGCAAAGAAATTTACATCCATTACTTCCTCGTAATTATCCCGCGCGGCAAACTGAAAGGGCAACACTTTAGTAAGTCCGGCACAGTTGACTAATCCATCTAGAGCCTCCGTGTCCTTTGTTAAGCGGATAAGATCCTCTTTAACCGATAAGTCCGCCACAATATACGAAGGATTTCCAGACATCAACTCAAGTGTATCTTTCAATCTCTCTTCGCTCCGTCCGGTAATGATTACAGAGGCTCCCAATTTTGAACTCTCTATTGCAATCGCTTTCCCAATACCCGATGAAGCGCCGGTGACCAAAATCTTTTTATTTTCTAGCGAAAACGGATTGTACATGTAATTATTTCTTAGTGGAAACTATATTATACAGCTCTTCTATTGTATTTGCTTCTTTTATATCATCCCCTTTCAAGGTAACTCCATACTCTTCATCTACCATTGCAATAATAGATAAAGCCAGCAAAGAGCTCCATTCATCTAAATTCTTGAATTCGGTCGTAGGAGAAAACTCTAAAACATCTGTATCCTCAAACTGATCCGAAAAATTCGTAACAAAATTATCTAAGTCCATAATATAATTTTTAATAGTTTATGATTTTGGCAGGGTTACCTATATAGGTCATGCCATCCTTTGTTTTTCTTAAAATTAAACTGTTAGCTCCTATGACCGTGTCATTTCCAATAAACAACTGTTGTAAGACTACTGAATTTACGCCAAAGAAGTTTCTTTTACCAATTGTCACTTCGCCCGAAATTTTGACGGAAGGCATAAAAGCATTAAAGTCTTCGATAACAACATCATGTCCAATAGAGATATTCCAATTCAATATATTAAAATCGCCTATACTTACGTTGCAACTAAGGATGCAACCGAAAGAAATAATATTTCCTTTGCCAATCCTCATGTTTGCTTCGTCTAAATAAACAATATCCGGGGAAATGATATTTGGAAAATCAATTTTGGAGTTTGTTATTCTCTCTCTTACTTGATGTACAATATGTGGAGAGCCTATGCCGATCGCGAGGGACAACTCTTGAGCATATGCGTTTAACTCCTCCATGCCCCCTAATATCTCACCATATTCATTTCTGGTACCTTTTTTTATTCCATCATCAAAAAAACCGAGAATATTCCATTGGGAATTTTTTTCATTGATTTTGTGGATGAGGCAAGCAACTTCACGTCCAAAGCCCCCCCCCCCATAAATTGCTATATCTTTCATACTTTTTAGTTATCGATTATATTATTTCCTTTAAATGCTTCCATCGTCGCATTGGTATCCGAACTGATTCCTTCGCGCTTGAATACCTTTTGAAAAGTCATAAAAAGGATTTTGAAATCCAAAGATAGCGAAAGATGATCGACATACCATACGTCATAGTCAAATTTTTGCTCCCATGATATCGCATTGCGACCGTTCACTTGCGCCCAACCGGTAATGCCCGGACGAACCTCATGACGTCGACGTTGTCTATCGTTATATAATGGCAGGTATTGCACTAATAAAGGACGCGGCCCTATCAATGCCATATCGCCCTTTATCACGTTCAGTAATTGAGGAATTTCGTCTAACGATGTAGAACGAACAAACTTTCCCACGTTCGTCAAGCGTTGCGCATCCGGCAATAAATTGCCTTGGGTATCACGCTCGTCCGTCATCGTTTTAAATTTAATGACTTTGAATATTTTCTCATTTTTTCCGGGACGTGGTTGAAAAAAGAAGGCCCCTGCCCCTTTGTTGGATATTGTCAGCCAAACCCATAAAATGACAAATACCGGACTGATAACAATAAAGCCAATAAGTGAAAAAATAAAATCAATGAACCTTTTAAAGAATCTTTTATACATCGTAGTTGTTTTTTGCTACTTTATAGCAACATATACTATCATTAAAATAAACATATTTACCTCCATTTAATTGCTTCTTCGCATAGTTGAATATCTTTATTCCTTCAATCGCTTTCCCTGTTATTTTCGTTTAATTTTGCGTCGAAGACACCCTGAACTCGGAAATTTACAGTTGTCTCGAATTCTCATATATATCATCAAACGCTGGTGTCCCATTAAAATATCGATTTTATATTATATATATATGATATAGTATTACTTATGCCTGATTTTAAAAAGAACCGATTTGAATTTGATTCTTCAATTTAAACTCAAATCACCAAAGAGCTGAATATTGTAATATGCTGAAAATCGGAGACCTTTTTTTAATGATGAATAAGCACAATTAATAATAGTCAAACTTTAATGGGACACTAGTGATCATCAAATAAGCAAGCCCTAAATACAGTCTTCATTTACGACATAGGGTCAAAAAGTATTTTCAAACCATGTATACACCTCGGGGATACGAATCTTGTACTGCCAGCCTAAAGACGCCTCATATAAACTATTTTTTTGATATATTCCTTTTATTATTGAAATCTCCATTAATGTTAATGATATTACTATTTTTAATATCGCCAAACTTTTGCTTACGAGATTTTCCACTTTTACTAAACAACTTGAATACGCCTCTTATTACTCCTAGGAGTGCTACAATTATTGGAACAGCCCAAGCATAATTTTCTTTCAGAAATTCAATCATATTTATAATGAGATAGGATTAGACAAACTCGAAATGGGTAGTGAAGTCATATTTGTATATTTGCTAATTATTTTATTCGTGGTATACCCCCCTAGAATATTTAAGTCCACCGTTTTTAATGCAGGAGAGTTCAGTAATTCACATGCATACAACCAGTTTTGATTAATGCTGCAAAGATACTCTCTAACCTCTTTCTCTGTTAATAGGGGCATAAATTTCTTTAGTTCTTCCACTAAAGGAATAAGATATTCCTGTTTCCTTGCTTTTAACCTTTTGTAAAATAATGTAGTATTAACATCAGAAAACATCCCATTTTTCTTATCAAAAATAAACATACAGGTACCGTCATCATTTACTTTGTGCATAATCTCAGGGTGGATCGTTCTAAAAGAATCGAAATCTTCTTGACCGATTTTTTTCCTGAAATATAAATCATATTGCTTCAGTAAATGATTTTCGTAAGTATCAATAAAATAAATACCTGAAATTGTTTTAGTACAATTATTTTGTATTATATATTCAATATCCAGATTATTTATATTACAAGAATTATCAATGAACGGGGAAAGTTGATTAAAAAACAGATCAAGCATAAATGAAAACGGAGTATTAACAACTTGATGTCGTAGATTCATCAGAACAATTAGACTCGAAGTAAACAGATTCAGATTAGGAATGAGTTTTATAGCCTCATTCAAGATCGCTTTTTCGGTACTATTACTATTGACTTTTAACCTATCTATTAATATGTCAACAATATATTCCTTCATGATATTATCCTCATTAGAAATATAACCGATAAGAGTATCATGTAAAAAAACTTGTATTGCAGGATTATTGAACTTTTCTATTAATTGCACCTGCTGTTCATTTACTAATTTTCTTAACAAATCCTCAAGAAATTCATTAAGTTCTGACTTCGTATTATTTATTGCATCTATAGAAAATCTTTCGAAGTCCTTTCTAAGAATCTCGACAAACATATTCTGAATGTCTTTATACACTTGGCCATCCACAGATACATTGCCATTAATAATAATTGCGTTAGAATTAACAATATTACCAATATGTTGCACACTAATTCGTTTCATATATATTCAAATTATACTTCATCATCATTGCATTAAAATAAATATTTCCAAATGTCAATTTTGACTCTTTTGAGTTAGATGAAAATATTTAAATCGCTGGATCGATTCATTCCAAAAGCCATCTGCCACTACATTCCATTGGCTTTGAGTTCCTTGTTGTTGAACCATTTGGCACAGCCTTAAGCCTACAAACTCCAAATTATTTCGGATATTTTCCCAAAAAGCGATATTCCGGTGCCCCAATCCACGAGTTGATGGGTTACTCTCGTCGTACTTCTTGCTAACATGAATAATAGGAAAGACTCCATTGAAGAATGTATCTGTTACGCCAATTTGTTTCAACGTACGCTCTTGGTATATTATAATACCCGGCCGTACCGCATAACGTCGACGTTGTCTATCATTATATAACGGTAAATATTGAACTAACAGCGGGCGGGGGGCTACCAATGCAATATCGCCTTTTATCACGTTAATCAATTGCGGTATCTCATCGAGCGACATGGAGCGGACAAACTTTTCTACTTTCGTCAAGCGTTTCGCGTCGGGCAATAAATTACCTTGCGCGTCCCGCTTGTCGGTCATTGTTTTGAATTTGATCACCTTGAATATCTTCCCGTTTTTTTCCGAGCGCGGTTGCAAAAAGAAAGCCCCTGCCCCTGTGTTGGATATTGTCAACCAATCCATAAAATGATAAATAGCGGACTGATAATGATAAATCCAACAAGTGCAAGGATAAAATCAAATAACCTCTTGAATAACTTTTTGTACATCGTATCTTATTTCTTTTTTGCTAAATCACGGCTCTCTTTATAAATAAAAGAGATGGCTAATGAACCATTTTCATTAATTCAGCTAAGGTAGGATTGAGAGAGCGAGGAATTTCGCCATCTTTTAATTCCTTTATTATATTATCCGGTGCCTTGAAAAATAAAAAAATTCAATATCCTAGCATCTTTTTTATTTGACCTGCAAGTTACTAATGTATCCTGAATTAAAAAACAATTCCATTATTTAGATGCTATTTCTTTCCTTTAATAGCCTATTTTTGTTCATCTGCCAGGCTGCTTTTATAAGTGCGAATAAAAAAACCAACGTTTGCATGATAATCGGGAATATTATTGACAGGAATATCTTTTATTTTGTTATACACGAGTCCCGAATTAAAAAGTTCACAAAATTTGTCATAATACTCTTTGTGTGAGTTATAAATCATTGAACGAATCAATAAAGTCATATCAACATCTCCATTTGACAGATAGTCGTCTATTATTTTTGCATATTCTATAGGATTTACTTTTTTCCAAATGCCAAATAAAACTGTCGTCGGCGTCTGCCCCAACCTAAATAATGATCCTAAGCCGTTTTGTTCGATATATCTCTTAATAAACCGATATATAATTTCGTCTATTTCGGGTAGAGTAGAGTAATAACTGCCACAGCTATTGCAGAAATGAGTTGCAAAAAATAAATGAAAAGGTATCAAGGTTCCTTCCGATAAAATCTTTTCAATAATTTCCAATTGTTTTGAATAATCCGGTATAATTTGTGGCATATATTGTTCATTACTTAAATTATTGACGTACCTTTCAATAATCTCGCATATTGTCATCTCTATATGAAACTTACTATTATACATAGTATATTGTGTACGAGATTTATTCACAGATAAACGAGCGAGAGCAATACATATTTTTTCGATACATGCATTATCGATGTTTTTTGAGTATTTCGGATAAAGTATTTGATCGTAAATAACGCGCTGTATATTGTCGAATCCATATTGTTTATAATAAAATTCAAACTGTTTGAGGATATCACTCTCATCAATAGTGGGCAACTTTTTAATAAAACATTCGGCCTCTTGATCTGAGATCATATCATCAGGCGTCGCATATAAAAAATACTTATTAATGCGAATCAGTAGTTGAAACTGTTGGCGAGTTTATTTAGTTAAAGTAT